>Ga0247611_10006653_pt1 | contig 14730 bp, 13 predicted proteins | sample 177DNAGHGhighgp2_FD_192422 | JGI IMG/M metagenome (GOLD analysis project Ga0247611, IMG submission 192422) | Sheep rumen microbial communities from Palmerston North, Manawatu-Wanganui, New Zealand - 1770 DNA GHGhigh gp2 | ecosystem: Host-associated > Mammals > Digestive system > Stomach > Rumen...
GGACGAACTCGGTATAGGCGGCGGCCGCCCCCTGCTCGCGGCAGAGGATGCGGAAGCTGGCGTCCGTGACGTCCTCCATCGGCGCGAGCAGCACCGGCCGCTCTCCCAGATCTATGTTTCCTATTTTCATCTATAAAAAATCCCACTCCAGGGGCGTCCTTGAGTGGGAATAGTATCCTAAGTTAAAGTCTAAAGGAAGTTGGGCGCCTGGATTGCAGCATTGACTGCAGTTGCGACGAACATCAGGACGATGAGGGCTGCAACGATAACGCCGATGACCTTGAGTCTCTTGAACCATACCTTTCCGTCCCAACCTACAGTCTGGAACATGCTCCAGAAGCCGTGGACAAGGTGAAGGAAAATCGCTACGAACCAGAGAAGGTATACTGCGAGAATCCAGGGATTTCCGAAGGTAGTTACGAGGAGAAGGTAAGGATTGTTCTCGTAATTACCGATTCCGAAGAGCTCGGGGAGCTGCATCTTTGCCCAGAAATGAGTAAGGTGGAATGCGAGAAGTCCGAGAATGACCAGTCCGAGAACTACCATGTTCTTTGCTGACCAGGAGTCTGCCTTAGCCTTTGAAGCAACCTCGTAGCGCTTCACTCCGCCGCGGGCCTTGACATTGAGGACCGAGAGCCAGATTCCGAAGCCGATATGGACGAGGAAGCCGAGAGCCAGGACGGGGACCATGATGCTGATAACGGGAGTCGACATAAAGTCGCAACCGAGTTTGAAGAGGCCGTCTCCGGCGGTGAAGAGTTTCTCGTCTGCCGCTGCGATGCCGAACTTGCCGGTAAAGCTGTCGATTACGGAGAAGAAGTTGATGGTGGCGTGGAGGAGCAGGAAGAGGATAAGGAATGCTCCACTGATAGCCTGGATGAATTTTCTTCCGATGGAAGAGTTAAGCATAAACATAATATGTGGGCTTTTATTATTATCTTTGTAAGTCTTGCAAATATAATTAAATTTGCTCTATGTACAAACGAGTGCTTCTTAAACTTAGCGGCGAAAGTCTCGGCGGCCCGTCGGGAAAAGGCCTCGACGAGAGCCGTATCGCCGCATACGCAGATCAGATAGTAAAAGCCGTCAAGGCCGGATACCAGGTAGCTGTCGTCAACGGCGGCGGAAACATTTTCCGTGGGCTTCAGGGTTCCGGAAAAGGCTTCGACAGGGTAGACGGAGACAAGATGGGTATGCTTGCGACCGTGATAAATTCTATGGCCATGGCGCAGTTCGTCCGCGAACGCGGTGTGAAGGCCGAGGTCTTTACAGCGACCCCCATGGAGCCGATAGCCCGCTATTATGTCCGCGATGCGGCCGTCAAGGTCCTGGAAGAGGGCGGAGTCGCCTTCATCGCCGGCGGAACTGGCAATCCGTTCTTCACGACGGACAGCGGCGCGGCCCTTCGCGCGCTCGAGCTTAAGGCTGACGCCCTGCTTAAGGGTACGAGGGTGGATGGAGTTTATACTGCCGACCCGGAGAAAGACCCTACCGCCGTCAAGTACGACTCCCTGACCTTCGACAAGGCCCTTGCCGATCACCTCAAGGTGATGGACGCGACTGCCTTCGCCCTCTGCGAGCAGGGCGACATCCCTATCGTCGTGTTCGACATCGACGCTCCGGGCGCTCTCCAGTCGCTGCTGGAAGGAAAGAAAATCGGTACGATTGTTCACAAGTAATATTATTAGGTATGTTGTCAGCTATCGAAAAAGACATTATCGCCGGCGCCGAGAAAAAGATGCAGGATGCAGTCGCCTTTCTCGAGGCCAGCCTTAAAGACTATAGGGTAGGCAAGGCCAACCCGTCTGTGTTCAACAAGGTGCTCGTAAATTACTACGGCACCCCTACTCCGCTCCCGCAGGTAGGAAGCGTCTCCGCTCCGGACGCGAAGACCCTCGTCATCCAGCCGTGGGACCGTTCCCTCATCCCGGCGGTCGAGAAAGCGATCATCGACTCGAACATCGGCCTGACCCCGTCGAACAACGGCGAGCTTATCCGCTGTACCGTCCCCGCCCTTACCGAGGAGCGTCGTAAAGACCTCGTAAAGAAGGCTAAGGGAGAAGGCGAGAACTCTAAAGTCGTTATCCGCAACACCCGCCGCGATGCGATGGACGCCCTGAAGAAGGCCCAGAAAGCCGGAACTATCAGCGAGGATGCCGAAAAAGAGGCAGAAGACGTAGTTCAGAAACTTACAGACAAAAAGACGAAGGAGATCGACGCCCTCGTCGCCGCGAAGGAAAAGGATATCCTTACCGTGTAGTTTTGATCATAGTGCATTCTAAGAGCGCGGTCAATGAGTTTACTTATTGGCCGCACTTTTATTCTAATCACTAAGAACTACCCTTTCATATGGAGAGCTGAGAAAAAAGTCATTATAAGAAGGATAGTTCATATAACCCTCATATTCCCCTCCTCCGAACTCCAATACTACTGTTTCTTTTAAGTGGAAATCTCCGTGCGGATACCCTGTTAAGACCACAGTACTGGGGAACGGTTCGTACTTATACAATACCGGAAAGCTGACGATATCATCTCTTCCGACTGGTGTTTCATCGTAATAAATATAATCTCCATTCGAAAAGCACACTTTAAGACAATACCTTTTCTCTTTGACAACGTCAAACTGAGCGGGATGATCAGGAACACCTATCTCTTTCAGGAACCAAATTACTTCTTCCGCAGCCTCTTCCCCCAATGCACGCTTTCTCTTAGGGGGATCAACACTCAGTTCGCTGTGTTTCAAATGTCTTATTTTGAAACAATCTGACCTAACATCATGACCATAAACGGTTAGATTAGGGAATGCACCTTCATCGACATCATACGGAAGCCACAATATCCAGGGGCTGTCGCTCGCGCGACCAAGTGAACCATCTGTGTGAATGGCCACAATATTACCTGTTCCCCGAGGCAATATTAAAGTAGTGGAACCTTTTTCGTTTTTTTTGATATGACTGCTCCACCCTTTTAGCATCCTTTTATTGGATATCTCGTAGGAAGAAGAGTTAATATATACGTATCGCCTGTCTACCGCCAGATAAACATTGATATCTTCGATTACGTAATACTCGACCCTACTTTTAGATATCAACATAAACAGCAGTATACCCCAAAGAAGTATCCCTCCTATACTTCCAAATACTATTAGTTTCTTCATATCTTCTAATCCCTTCCTATGCCAAAAGAATATTTCAATGCAGGGCAATAAAAACCGCCTAACCAACCTAAGAACTGCGCACTTCTTGTTGATTTACTTTCCCTCCCAGGACTTTGTTTGTTTTGAAGGTTTTTAAGAGTTCCGTGAAGCCCTCGTCCCACAAAGCACCGGCAATGCTTTCGTCTCCTGACTCTGAGTTTTGCTTGATGACAAGTGAGCCACGATAGCGGACGACGTGCCCGTCTTTGTCGATGGTTTTGAGTTTTGTGCCATCGGCAAGGTACACGAATCTTGCGCTGTCGGTCATATCTGTTTTGTGAACTATGGACGGTAGATTAAGAATAATTAATACCACGTTATTTCTAATGTAGTCTTATTAACACGGTATATGCGCATAAGACAAGAATTGTGAATATGACATGGGTGCACATCTAGGCTTAATCCCTTAATAGGCACGGGCTGGAGATTTTCTTGATAGATAATTGATTGGTCCCTGATTAGAATAATCCTATATTCAGAATCATAGACCCAAGGGCCATAATAATTAAAACCGATCTCATCCGAAATCTGTTTTGGAGGGATAGCCTCTCCTGACACATATAGACAATCAATTCTACCACCGAAATTGGCGCTCAAGTCTATAATTGTGTCCTTCCCAATTTCAATCTCTTCTCCAATATTGAGAATGATGTCTGTAATCCGATGGTTAAAGAGAAGTGAAACACTACAACTGGAAATGAGGTAGCAGAAGAGGATAAGTGGTATAATGATAAATCTATTTCTTTTCATGTCCATTTTGATCAAGTTTATATAATTCATCTAAAGCTGCTTTATATTGTTCCTCTGATATGCTGACTCTTGTAACAATATATTGATTATTATTGCGTTCCACAACCCAAAGGCCTTCATTGTACAGAGTATTAATGGTTTTTATCGCGATATCTATGCTTTTTGCGCCTTTCTCTCCGAGTGTTTCTCCAATGACATTGTTTAATAGGTCCGCAACAGTATCCGCTTCAGATTTGTCGTCGAAAACTCGCAGAGATGTGTCTGGTGTAATATCTTCATGATTATGTCCAATACGCATAGCTTCTTCTGATCCAAAAGAGGATGTTAAGATGCCTATCCATATAGTATGCCGAATGGCATTCCTCATATCTCCTTCTGTTGAATACTGTGGGTATCCCATGCTGTCCGATAGGTTAATTGCGAAATGAGCAGAACGAGACGTTATATTATTGAAATAGGGAGCATAAATACCAACTCTTAAAGCTTTGAAAGGTTTCTGAAGACCATATCCAATTGTCTTGGTTGTACTATCGTGGCCAAATCGTTCTAAACACATTCCAATAATTGAAGGAGGGATCGAAGGGGGAAAGGGGAAAATAGGCAATCTGCCATCAGGATCAGATATAGCTATGGGGTTCCCAAGGCAGTATGAAAACGGGGAAACATATGGATTCTTTTCTGTTAACGGGTCTACACTCGTCCAAGAAAATGAGTAAGGATCGTAATACCTCGCACCGAAATCCAGAAGGTTGAGTCCGCCGTCGCCGACTTCTTCTTTCCCGCCAAAGTGCCGACGGTGGAGGTCATCCCACCCTGCCGGGTAGGATGTAGACTGGGGAGTCGTCGAAACATCCAGTCGTTCCCCATAAGGAGTGTAATCCGAGCGGGAGATTTCAGTGAGATTTGTTAAGTCGTATTTTCCCCTCACATTGCCGAGATAGTCTTTAACATACCAGACATCCCTTGCCGTCCATCCAGACCACCAAGAGCCGCTGAGTTCCGTGAAGCCCTCATCCCACAAAGCACCGGCAATGCTTTCTCCTCCTGACTCTGAGTTCTGCTTGATGACAAGCGAGCCACGATAACGAACGACGTGTCCGTCCTTGTCGATGGTTTTGAGTTTTGTGCTATTGGCAAGGTACACGAATCTTGCGCTGTCGGTCATGTCTGTTTTGTGAACCACAGCAGGTAAGTTAAGAGTATTGTAGGAGATTTGCAAGCCGTTGCGGGTGTCAGTTATTCGGTTACCCCTTGCATCGTAGGCATAACTCGAAGTGTCCACCTGTATGACCCTGTTCCCGGAATATGACAATGATCTGTTCTGAGTTACTCCCCCTGAATTTGAACTGAAATCGGTGACGCCTCCGTTCCGGTTGTACAAATACGTCTCGGTATTCAAACTGTTTGTCCTTCCTGCCAGTCTGGACGCACCATCGTAATAATAACTATTTGTGACGGGAGTCTCAACACCCTGTTGAGAGCGATACACCGAGATATTGCCTCCCCACTGAGGGGATGACGCCCAGCCAGGAACAGAATTGTTATAGAACAATGATTCTGAAAATACTTGGTCGTTTCCCACATAAACAATGGAATTCGATAATCGTCCTCGTATATCATATCTATAACTCTGCGTGCCGACATGGACCCCGGAATTAGATATGACTGATTTAGAAACAAGTCGACCCAAATCATCGTAAGAGTATTCTATACTGGATAAATTGTAAGAATTGATCTTTCGTATTTGCCGGCTAAGCCGTCCCCGACAATCGTATTCCATCCATGTATGGAGTGTGCCCAATGGAGCCTCGGCTACAGGGAAGTGGTGTTCAACTGACCTTATGAGGTTGCCGATAACATCGTACTTGTGCCATGTCATCAATTGTGTATCGTTATTGCGGTTTTCGTCTCTCTCTCGGATTACAGAAACTCGCCCAAGAGAGTCGTATCCATAGGTTCTTTCGACATAACTTCTGGATGGTCTAATAGATCCGTCCAGTGCCGGAAGCTCATACACCTTTTCCCATGCAAGATTGCCCTGCAAATGAATGATGTCATTCGTGTTAATGACTCCACTATAACCATAGAACCCCATCCCGCTGGGGAGAGAGAAGCCAGATTGATAATATGCGTATTCATGAGTCGTTATTTTTGTTGGGGCAAAGTTAAACAGCGGTGCTCCATAGTCAAGCGCCTGCCGGACTGCTTCGGCGGAATGATTGGGAATCACTACATAAGATTCTTTGGTAATTCTATCAAGTTGATCATACTGAAACCATTGAAACAGCCCATTATCCAACATGCCTTCATCTGTTTTCGCATACAAATTGTCCCTTGGGTCATAATAATAATCCTCCCAGCATCCACCTGGCACCTTTTTACGAAGGAGATTCCCTCTCCCGTCATAACGGAATTGGAAACAATATGGTTCTGTGGCGGCAAGAATCGTAGAGGAGACTATGTGAGACTCGGACTCCGAAAAGGCAGACGAAAGAATCCGGCTACCTTCTGGTTGGATGACGCAGACGACATTATCCGCATAATCACTGACAAAATAAGTGTCCAGCGTGTCTGTTTCGGAAGTATAAACTCTTTTGCATACCTGTTCGCCCCAAGTATTAAAAAAAGTTGCCGTACTCCTACCGTCCTCATCCGTATTCTCCTCGACGATTAGACTGCCTTCTTGATATTCAGAGTTTATGGATATAGGAAGAGCCGGAGAGTACAAATGTTGTGGCAGAATATACCGAATCTTGAGAATGTGGTCTTGCGAGTCGTTCATTCTCCTGGTGTAATGCTTTTTTCTGTTTGTCGCAGTATAATCGTATCCTGGTTGTTGACTCCAAAGTAGCCGACCTGCTGGAGAACTATCATAGTAATTTTCTGCGAATGGCGTCATGCCAAGACTGCTATAAGTGGTCAACCAGTAGGATACTTGTTCCATAAGAATTGAAGACTGAGATCCCCAAACCAAATTGTTGCCCTGTCTCACATAGGGAAGATATTGTTTTGAATCGCTACGCCTTAGTGCGTCATATATAATAGGGGAAACCAGATGTTTTCCGTTGCCAGATGCGTCAATTGACACCTTTCCACAAGAGTACCCCAGGCCATTGAAGTATTCAATGTCGGCAAAACAATTGTTCTCGTCCAAATAAGTCTTTCGAAGAATATAATTATTACCGCCAATCGCAATGGTGTCTCGAAACAGTGTAGATTCTATGGCTTCTTCTCCCAATTTGTAATCATATTCCTCGACCAACTGACCAAGATTATTCACTATTCTTTTCAGTCGGCCATTCATATTGTAAGAGTATCTTGTTGTAATCCCGGAGGGCTCTGTTATCTCAGTAGGACCGACTAGATGTTTCCATTCATATTGCCATCGGTTGGTTGAGTCGTTAATGATCTGTTTTGAGATGGTGTGAGTAAGGGAATCCCATTCGAACTCTAAATAGTCACCTCCAGGGAGACTGATTCTTTGAGGATAGTAATTGGCATAGTAAGAAAAGAGGGTCTGTTTGATTCTGTTTGTCCCATCCTCGGTAAGCATATTTGTGCCCCACACGTTGGTACTGTCAATCACGACAACAGGGTGGTTTACTATTGTGGTTTTTTGTTTGATAGGTTTGGGATTGGAGAACGGTGAAATAGACGCCTCCGAGCAGTCATAAAGAAACTCGTCTCTTGAAACGATATATTCAGCGCCATCCTTCGTAACTGTTTCAATGATATCTGAAACACGATTAAGAGTTTCGTCGGGGGTGTGTGTATTATCTGGGCGTTCGTTCCAATAGCGATGGTAAGTTGTTTTACTGATGTCTCCAGAGGTCTTTTTTTCTTTTATGATATCTCCATCAGCGTTGTAATAACGCCGGGTTATGGTTTCCGTGTATCCATTGCATTCGTAATTTATAACTCTTTCTTCGGTGTTTTGCCATTGGACTAAATCATCAACGGCTCTGGCGTAATGTGAGAAGGCATTTTGCCAATACGCAAGATACCGAATAGTTTTTCTGCTAAATTGATAAGCTCTTTTTTGGAGTAATCTTTCATCCGAGGCATAGATAGATTGGCCTACTAGTTTGCTTTGTACAGGTGGCGAGATAAAGAGTGGGGATTGATATAATGGTGTCACTTGTGATGGCACAATCGTATAATCACAGCGAGTGTCATGAACGATAGGTGCTGACCCATTATTCCCACCAACACTCCGCAGGTCCTTAAATTCATAACACGTTCTGGAGTTGTCAAAATGGCAATGCCAGACTTTTGAGTAGCCGATGATGTCGTTCTGTGGGTAGTGACCGAGAATCGAAAGACTTATTCTTACGGCCTTATAAGGGGCTTCAATTATGCCGTTCTTTTCAAGAGAATAACCTTGCGTAAGGATATATCTGGGCATAGAGAGTAGTTTGCCAGAACTGCTGCCGTGTTCATTCCCGTTAGCCGTGTATATAAAGCGTTCCCTACCAAAAAGAGACCCGTCGCAATCGCGATGCTCTATCATTTTTACTCGCACGCCTCCTGGAATAATGCCATAAGAGTTGTTTCTTTCTCCAGTCAAGTCGCAAAGCACTGACGCGGAATGAGCCTCATAAAGGATATCCGACCAACCTCTGGTTGGATATACAATTCGATTCAACCCACCATACATTGCGCACGTGTCAACAGCATCTCGCAGATGGTGTGAAAGATTAAATAGAGTGGTATTTTGTTGCAATACTGTTTGGACTGGGAAAAACTCTCCTACAAAAGTAGCCAAACCGATGCTGCCATTATTGGGATGAAACGTCTTACCATTCCAATACCCCCAGTGATCCAAACTGGGAGTGTTATAATTTGGGAAGGATACGGATGACGATGCTTTGTGGTATGAAAAGACATACTCCCCTTGAGTTCTTGAAGAAATCTTGTTCAAGAACATTCTAGGATAAGATCCGTTGGCCGAAGAAGACCATATATGTGAAAAATTCATTAGCTCAACAAGTTCACCATCTCGGTTATATATTTCAATTCTCAACAATCTCTTAGGGGTAACTGTTGTTTGAGACGCGAACGGGCTCTCAATGGAGGAGCCGAATTCGTTGAGTGGAACATTGGCATAGAAGAAGCGAACAACCGGATAGCCATCAATTAAAATCCTTGTTGGCTGGTGTGAAACCGTATAACTGAGTTTTGAATCATCATAACACAGAAAATCACCGATTTGGTAATTATCGGTACTCTCAAGTTGATGACTGACCTCTTCCTCCTCAAAAGCGTACGAATAATTATAATGTTTGGAGGAGTAAGTCAATCCATACTCAAACTCAATTACCCTTCCATTTGGAGCGGTAATCCTCGTTAGTTTCCACGCAGAGAAAGGTATCTGATTATTTGTTTCACCTTGGTAAACGGTGTACTCTCCGGTCTTGATATCTCCCCCGAATTCATATGTATAACCAAAGGAATCGATTATACTTACTTCAGATATAAGAGGGTGACCTGAATTACTGGGACTAAAATTGATTGTCGTTTTCCCGTAGGGTAGAGTCGTGTTGAAAGCTTGTCCTTCTACGCCATAATTACCTTGAACGAGGTAAAAGTCCCCTGTGTTTCCCAAAAAACTGAAGTGGAATAAGTCGGGAGTGGTTTCATACCCCTCTACATCGTCCGCCAAGGGGGTCACATTGTTGCCATACTCATATGAGAAAATAAAATCATGTGAGATGCTGGTGCCAAAATAATAGATAGGCACAGCGGAAATAAAGTCAAACGAAAGAGCACCATTAGTTACTCCCGAGAAAGCGCTGGAGATGTGTTCGTAACTTGGCTCGCCTTGATTAGTGCTGTGCTCTTCTAATAGGTACATATATCCTCGCGGCCTGTAATTCTGTTTGATAGAGCTGTTCTCCTCGTCCGGAACGCCTCTGATTTCACGAGTTACCACACCCCCGCAGTTCAAATACCAGCCCATGCCAACTACTCCAGTGGGGGTCGCAGGTTTAAACCCGTCAAAATGATAATCCAGGGACAACGGTAAGTCGAAGTCCTCATCCTTGTAATGAAAAATGGGGATAGAATACGACATGGCGCCAGTATACATTTCGGGGGAAACAACGCCATATTTCGTTAATGAATATGATTCGGGTGAAGGCGTCCTGTCCCATTTTGGGTCAACAGCGCCAAAACTAATGATTGGTAAGAATACCAATAGAAATGCTCCACTAAGTTTGTTTGCCATTATCATTTCCACTTTGATTCAAATATAGTCATTTTCGGGTAGAACGATCGTTTGGTGGTTTCGAAAATATTTTATACCTTTGCGACCCCTTAACCATAGGGATCGCATTTTTTTATAAAGTATTAACTGTTTAAGATCAAGACAATGGACACACTCAGCTACAAGACCGTATCGCTCAACAAAGCGACCGTCGACAAGAAGTGGGTGGTTATCGATGCGACTGATCTCGCTCTTGGTCGTCTTTCAGCAAGGGTTGCTCTTATCCTCCGCGGTAAGAACAAGCCCGGCTTCACCCCCAACGTGGACTGCGGTGACAACGTCATCGTCGTCAACGCTGAGAAGGTGGCCCTCAAGGGAAAGAAGATGACCAACAGGGTTTACACACGCTACACCGGATATCCGGGAGGACAGCGCTTCACAACCCCTAAGGAGATCCTCGCCAAGAGACCCGCCGAACTCGTCAGGAGAGCAGTCAAGGGTATGCTCCCCAAGACCCGTCTTGGTGCACAGCAGCTTAAGAACCTGCACGTTTACGCAGGTCCCGAGCACCCGCACCAGGCTCAGAACCCTTCCGAAATCAAGTTAAACGAAATCTAATCAGAGTAAATGGAACAGACACACGCCCTTGGAAGACGTAAAGCAGCTGTTGCTCGCGTTTACCTCTCTGCAGGTGCAGGCAATGTTACGATCAACGATCGTCCCCTCGAGGATTACTTCAAGGAGGACGCTCTCCGTTACATCGTAAACCAGCCGTTCGCCGTTACTGAGACTGAAGGTAAGTTTGACACCAAGATCACCATCGTAGGCGGTGGAATCAAGGGTCAGGCAGAAGCTATCCGCCTCGGTATCGCCCGCGCACTTTGCGAGATCGACAAGGAAGCATATCGTCCCGCTCTTAAGGCCGCAGGATTCCTCACTCGCGATGCTCGCGAGGTTGAGCGTAAGAAGCCTGGTCAGCCCAGCGCACGCGCACGCTTCCAGTTCAGCAAACGTTAGTATTCAGAACTGTTTTATCAGCACAGTAGTGGTTTTGTTAAACTATCCCCGTTGGGAGGTTGCCACTCTGCGGAAAATCACCTGGATCGACCAGGTCGCTACCAGGAGATTGATGAAAAGAGAAAAGTAAAAACAACAACAAAATGTCAAGAACAAATTTCCAAGAATTGCTTGATGCAGGCGCACACTTCGGACACCTCGCCCGCAAGTGGAACCCTAAAATGGCTCCCTATATCTTCGATCAGAAGAACGGAATCCATATCATCGACCTGCACAAGACAGTCGTCAAGATAGACGAAGCTGCCGAAGAGATGAAGGAGCTCGCAAAATCGGGCCGCAAGATCCTCTTCGTTGCAACAAAGAAGCAGGCTAAGGAAATCGTTTCCGAGAAAGCCGCTGCAGTAGGCATGCCGTACATCACCGAGCGTTGGGCCGGTGGTATGCTTACCAACTTCCCCACCGTCCGTAAGGCCATCAAGAAGATGGGTACCATCGACAAGATGAAAGAGGACGGAACCTTCGAGAAGCTCGCAAAGCGTGAGCGTCTCCAGATAGACCGCCAGAGGGCGAAGCTCGAACTGAACCTCGGTTCTATTCGTGATATGAGCCGCCTTCCTTCAGCCCTGTTCGTCATCGACGTCCAGAAAGAGGCAAACGCCGTGAAGGAAGCCAATCGTCTTAACATCCCGGTATTCGCAATGGTTGATACTTGCTGCGATCCTACCCCGATTGATTATGTGATTCCGGCAAACGACGATGCAACAAAGAGCATTGAGGTTGTTCTCAACGCACTTTGCGGCGCCATCCAGGAAGGTCTTGAGGAGCGCAAGCTCGAGAAGGACAAAGAGGCCGAGGCCGAGGAGAAGGAAGTCGTCAAGACAACAGAGCGCAAGCTCCGCGCCCGTAAGGGTGCAAAGCAGGTAGACGTTGAGGCTGAGGCCCCCGTCGCCGCTGAATAAGTCTGTTTATTAACTGAAAAAAGAATACCACTATGGCAATTACAGCAGCAGACGTAATGAAGTTACGCAAGATGACTTCTGCGGGTATGATGGACTGCAAGAAGGCCCTCGAGGAAGCTAATGGCGACTTCGACAAGGCAGTAGGCATCATCCGCGAGAAGGGAAAGATGGTCGCCGCTAAGCGCGCAGACCGCGAGACTGCAGAAGGCGCCGTCAAGGCCCGCATCAACGGAGGCAAGGCTATCCTCGTCGCTCTTGGATGCGAGACTGACTTCGTCTCCCGCACTCCCGATTTCCAGACTCTTGCAGACGCCATCGCGGACATCGCTATCGCCCAGACCCCCGCTGATGTCGAGGCTCTCAAGGCCTGCAAGATGGCAGACGGTTACACTGTAGCCGAGGCTATCGAGGCTCAGACCGGAAAGACCGGCGAGAAGCACGTCCTTGCTTACTACGCACTAGTTGAGGCTCCGTTCGTAAAGGAGTATATCCACACCCTTACCGGAAAGCTCGGCGCACTCGTAGGATTCAACAAGGAAGTCCCCACAGATATCGCAAAGGGTGTTGCGATGCAGGTTGCATCCATGAACCCCGTTGCTATCAGCGCAGAGGACTGCCCCGCCGAGGTTGTCGAGAACGAGCGTAAGATCGCTATCGAGAAGACCAAGGAAGAGCAGGTCCAGAAGGCAGTTGACGCAGCCCTCAAGAAGGCAGGCATCAACCCCGCCCACGTCGACAGCGAGGATCACATCGAGTCCAACACCGCTAAGGGTTGGCTCACTCCCGAGCAGGCTCAGCAGGCCCGTCAGATTATCAAGACCGTCGGCGAGGAGAAGGCAGCAAACCTTCCCGAGCAGATGATCCAGAACATCGCAAACGGCCGCGTCCAGAAGTTCTTCAAGGAGCAGACCCTTGAGGCTCAGGAGTATCAGATGGCAGACAACCACATCTCTGTTAAGGAAGCTCTCGCAGCAGCCGACAAAGATGCGAAGATCGTTGCCTTCAAGCGCTTCTCCTTTGGAGACTAATAAGCGTCGTTTAACAACAAGAAACGCCCGGCCTTAAAGGTCGGGCGTTTTTATTCTCGGCTCTTAACGTGGCTATCACCCTCTGCGCAGGGGGTGATAGGACCGAAAAAGGCCCAAAACGTGGCTACCACCCTCCGGAATCAGGGTGATAGCCACGTCCTAGAGACCTCCACGATATGAGAGCGTGAGAACTGATAACACCCTCAGGTGGGCCTATTGAGGGAGGGGTCGAGTCGCTGTAGTCGAATGTTGTTCAGCACGTTTTTAAAACGATCAACTCGCTTCATCCATTCATTGACCGACGGATTAATCCAATAGATCACCTCAGTAATCATTTGATAGTAATCGTTAAGGCGATCTAGATTCCATCCGATTGACTCATTATGAAAGACTCTGTTACGTAAAGATCGTATTGCGTTTAATGGCGCAGAAATTCTTCTCCTTTGTCTTTGGGTTTTTGGCAAATTTGGGAAAGCTCTTCGAAGGCTTTTCCATAGAACTTTCTCATATTCGGCATTAAGAAGAGACACCCAAAAGCCCAAAGTAAGCTCTCCATTAATTTTATCTGCTGTGACTGTTTCCCCGCGTGTCGTGATATGTTTGATCGCGGTGGAGATATTGGCTCTCAATTGGTTTAAAGTAGGGCTGTCCCCAAAATATGAGAACCAGTCTTTCGACCCCGCCAACGTTTCTATTTCATGAATCAAGGCATTTTTCAGCGTCACCTCGAAGGTTGATAAAGCAGGCACCAATGCCTCTGCTAACAAAATGTTCTGTTCATACGATTGGGCTGCACATTCTTCATTACCATCAGAATGGTCATAGTAAGCCTTCATTCTCGCTTTAGAGAACGCTTTTTCAAAAAACTGTTTGTCAAATACAAAATTCTTCATAGTTTTGCAGTGCAGTCCCGGTAGTTCCTCTCCCAGACATAAGTGCTGGTGAAGAACCCGGGTTTTTTGTTCTTGCAAAGTTACCTCTTTATAATGGTAATGTCAAGACGCGAAATGCTTGACAATCAGCTTGTTAAATGTAAAGAATTGGTCGGATTTGCCTCGCTGCGCTCGGCACGTCCGACGTCCCTCCACGAGAAACAAAAGGCTCCGGCGGCAGCCGAAGCTTTTTTCGATGCCCGGGGCCTTATGAAAGCGAGCTTTCAACGGCCCGGACATCAAAAAAAGCGCCGCACTTACGTGCGACGCCTTCTGTTTCTACTGGTGGAGGTAGTCGGATTCGAACCGGCGACCCCATGCTTGCAAAGCATGTGCTCTACCAGCTGAGCTATACCCCCTTAAATAAATTCGGGGACGCTGGTGTCCCCTAAAACCCTTTTCAGGATTTGTAGGCCCGCGCGGAGTTGAACCGCGGACCTCCACATTATCAGTGTGGCGCTCTAACCAACTGAGCTACGAGCCTATATAATAATGAAAGATAAGCACAGGCAATTGTTAAAAACTGTGCCTTGAACAACAAACCGCGAGCGTAATGCGTCGGAATCTTGCTCCAAAAAGGAGGTGTTCCAGCCACACCTTCCGGTACGGCTACCTTGTTACGACTTAGCCCCAATTACCAGTT
>Ga0247611_10006654_pt1 | contig 14729 bp, 9 predicted proteins | sample 177DNAGHGhighgp2_FD_192422 | JGI IMG/M metagenome (GOLD analysis project Ga0247611, IMG submission 192422) | Sheep rumen microbial communities from Palmerston North, Manawatu-Wanganui, New Zealand - 1770 DNA GHGhigh gp2 | ecosystem: Host-associated > Mammals > Digestive system > Stomach > Rumen ...
TCCCCCGATTTGCACTTTCCTACGGTGGTCGGGGGGATTTTTCTTATCTTGTACAAAGGTACAAAATTTATATCACATTACAAATCAATTAGTTATAAAGTTTCTTAATAATTGGCGACACTCCCTACCCTAACTAAAGTCCGAGTTTACCTAGCCTAAACTCAGAGTTTACTTAGCCCAAACTCTGAGCACACCTAGACCTCACTTCACAAACAGTCTATCATCAGCATGTCGTTAGTATGTCATTAGTATGTCGTTTCTATGTCGTTTTTATGTCATTAATAGGACAAACTGTTTAAGTGTATTTTATTGGTAATCAATCATATAGATTCTAGTTTATGTCATATGTCATTAAATATTGTATTTTAGATGATACAAAAGCATTTTGATTACACTAAATGTGCAACACAGGATGTGTTATTAGCGAATAAACTCTCTAAAGTAAAAAAGTACCGCAAAATTTGTTTTTCTAAAGTAAAACGCTTACCTTTGCACAGAAATCAATGGTAACAAGAATATGAAGAAACTATTATTATCAATGGCAATGATGACATGCATGACCGCAGGTTATGCACAGAAGGAACTCGTGCTTTACTATTCAGAGACAGGCTCGACGAAAGCTGTCGCAGAAGAGTTACAGAAACAACTCGATGCCGACATCGAGGCTATCGAGTGCGTCAATCCCTATTCAGGAAATTTCCAGGAGACCATCCAGCGTAATCAGCGGGAGCGGGAAAAAGGAGAGACACCCGCTTTGAAGCCCCTGAAGACGAACGTGGCCGACTACAACGTAATCTTCCTTGGCTATCCCATCTGGGGTGGTGTCTACGCATCACCTATCGCCTCACTCCTCAAAGAGCAGGATTTCGCCGGCAAGACCATCGTGCCCTTCTGCACCTTCGGCAGCGGCGGACTGAATACTTCGACGGAGGCCCTCAAGCAGGCGCTCCCCAAAGCTACCATTATGAATGGCTATGGTGTGCGTGCTGCCAGAATAGCCGCTGCAGAGAAGGAACTCAACCGCTTCCTGATAGAGAACACCTATAAGCAGGGAACGGTCAGCCTACTGCCAGATTACTCAGAGCAACAGCCTGTGACAGAAGCCGATAAGGCCATCTTCGATGCAGCCTGCTCATCTTACCAATTCCCCCTCGGCACGCCTGAGACCGTTGGAAAACGCACGACAGACGACAGCGATGACTATAAGTTCATCGTGAAGAGTCGTGGTTTCGACGGCAAGGAGGCCACCTCGACCATCTACGTCACCGTAGGAAAGGCCGAAGGTGCCAAGCCGGAATTTACAGAAGTAGTTCGCTAAGGAATCCTATTTCTTCTTGTGAGGTTTACGCATCGCCCAGCCCTCATCCATCAAGGAAAGCCAATCGTCTTTCTTCTGATGTTTGGGCTGGCTTTTCTTTTTGCCACTTTTCGCAGGCTTCGTCCATGTGTCTCTCTGACTCTGGCTATTGGCTGCTGCCTTATCCTCTGAGTCATTACAACGAACGGTACGACCCTTATATCGGATACCCGTCAGCTGGATCATCACCTTCTTGGCATCCTTCTCAGGCACCTCGAAGTATGAGATGGTGTCGAGCAAGTCGATATGCCCCACCTCCTGACGGCCTCCCACGAAGCGGTTCAGCGTCTGCATCAGCTCACCAGGATAGAATCCATCACGCTTGCCAAGATTGATGAATAGCCGGCGATAACCCTTCTGGGCCTTGTTCTGGAGTTTCTGTTTGTCGTTCTGGGGCTTCTTCTCCTTCCTGTCAGGCACGACGGCCTCGATCTCTGGCGCCTCAGCATAGTAAGCAAGGAACTTGCCAAACTCCAAAGAGACGATCTTCTTGATCAGTTCCTCCTTATCGACATATTCAAAATAACGGTTGATGTCCTTCATGAAAGGAGCGATCTCCTCATCGTCGACATCAGTCTTCACAATCTGGTCCATCACCTTGTAGAGCTGTTTCTTGCAGATCTCCTCTGCCGACGGAATCTCCGCCTTCACGAACTCCTTGCCTATCTCCTTCTCGATGTTGCGGATCTTGTGCTTCTCACGACTGTGGACAATAGAGATACTCGTGCCTTTCTTGCCGGCACGACCTGTACGGCCACTACGGTGCGTGTAGTTCTCTATATCGTCAGGCAGTCCGAAGTTGATGACATGTGTCAGGTCGTCGACATCCAGTCCTCGGGCTGCTACATCCGTCGCCACCAACAACTGCGTCAGATGGTTACGGAACTTCTGCATCGTCAAGTCACGCTGTTGTTGGGAGAGATCACCATGCAGCGACTCGGCATTATAGCCATCACGGATAAGTTTATCGGCAATCTCCTGCGTCTCGATCTTCGTACGACAGAAGATGATGGCGAAGATACGGGGGTAATAATCTACGATTCGCTTCAGAGCAAGATATTTATCCTTGGCGTTCACTAAATAATAGATGTGGTTCACATTCTCAGCCCCCTCGTTGCGGCTACCCACGACGATCTCCTTATAGTCATGCAGGTATTTCTTGGCGATTCGCTCCACCTCACGGCTCATCGTGGCCGAGAACATCAACGTATCATGCACCTCGGGGAGTGACTCGAAGATCTCGTTGATACTGTCTGAGAAACCCATGTTCAGCATCTCATCGGCCTCATCGAGCACGATGTTCGTCACCTGACTCAGATCGGCCACACCACGATTCTTCAGGTCCAGCAGACGGCCTGGGGTTGCCACGATAATCTGCACACCCTTCTTTAGCGAACGCATCTGCGGCTCTATCGATGCACCACCGTAGACGGCCTCCACATGCACACCATCCATATATTTGGAGAAATCCCGGATATCGTCCGTAATCTGCAGACACAGCTCTCTGGTGGGTGAAAGCACGAGGGCCTGGGGCACCCTGCGAGAGGTGTCTATCCGTTCCAGCAACGGAATACCAAATGATGCCGTCTTTCCTGTACCCGTCTGGGCCAGAGCAATGACATCTCTGCCCTCTGGGGAAATCAGATAGGGAATCACTTCTTCCTGTACAGGCATCGGCTGCACAAATCCTAACTCTTCAATCGCTTTGCGAATCGCTCCGCTGACACCTAATTCTTCAAACGTCTTCATTCTTTTCCTTTCATTAGTTAATACGGTGAGATATTGTTCAACTCTCCTATCTTGCCCTCGACGACAGGCGTGGTCATGAGACGTTGGAAGTCTTCAAGCGAGATCTTCGTCTGAGGAGCAAAGTCTGCGGAGGTCATATATTCCAGCACACTACGGTAGAAGGCACGACCCTCGGGATATGACGTAGCCTTCTCAAGATCAGCCATACAAACAAGCAGCTTGCCCTTGCCCACTTGGAACTCGAAAATCAGACCGAGTTTGTGGTTTCGTTCGATATTGTCGATCACTTGCACGATGGGCCTATAATCCTTACCTGTATTGTCGAGCATAAACGGATGACTGGCCTTGATGACAGGGAACCACTGCCAATTGGTGTGCATCTGAGTGGGGAAGCCTCGGAAGATGGGATGCTCAGGATTGCAGAGGATGCCCAAGGTGCCAGGAGAGACAGGTTTCTTGTTGTTCTCGGAGATAGTCTTGAACATGCGGTAGTTCCAGTAATCCGTCTGGAAGAGTCCACCCACCGTCAGTTCCGAAGCCTCTGGCATCAACAGCACGCTCTTGCCTTTCTCCAGCATATTGACAGCTGTCTCGTCCAGTACATTCGTAACGGTAATCATACTCTCCAACTTACTTAGGTCACACCAGGCAGGGAAGGCCCAGAGGTCGTAGGTGTTATGATAAGGCACACCGTAATATTCGGTATCATCGATGCCAAGCGACAGCTGCAGTTGCGTAGGCTTAGTAAGGCTGCTAAGGTCTATCTTCAGCTCTCCGGCCGTAAAGAGACCTTCTGTAGAAGGGAGCTTCATCTCGCCTGATGCGATCTTTTCCGTCCCTGTGAGTTCCCAGCGGAGGGTCTTGCCGTTGAGCGACTCACCACTATAGTTGGCAACCTGAATCCATGCATGGATGCCATCCTCGATGGTAAAACAGTAACGGTCGGCTACCAACAGCGGTACTACGGGTGCACACCACTGGCGCCACTCTCGCTCCGTACAGAGTCCCTTCGGATCCATGAAAGCATCGAGGATGCCGATATAGGCAGAACCCTGTCCGGGATAGTCCTGCAGGTCAAGAAGCTGGAAACCCGCCATGTTCTTCGTACGCAGATCCATTTCAATGTCCTGTTTGTAGAGCTGGAGCGACCACAAGCCACTGGCCTGGTGGAAGTCCTTCGCCTGATCCAGCATACCTGCCTTCTCAAGTCGGGAACGGAACACTTCCATATTATAAGGATAGAGCACGCCCGTGTACTTCTTGATTTCATCGAAGTCAGGATAAGTCTGGAACTGGGCCGTCTCATGAGAGATGACGGGAACAGCCTTCGTCTGGTTGCTCCCTTCCGGGAAGGCCAGCGCACAGCCTTCCTCAAAGTTCATCATCATATTAGGATAGAAATGGTTGATCATTCCACCGTCTGCCGCATCGGCAAAGGAGAACGACCCCCGAGTGTGGGTGTTGTAGTTACCCCAACCTTCACCGCCTACACGGCAGGTAGTGAAATAGTCCATGCCTGGCTTCACACCCTGATAGCCGAGATAGTAGTTCGAGCCGAAGGTATAGACCTTGTCTGGGGCGATCTTACGGAAATCCTCGATGAATTCGGCCATTTTGTCAACGCTTCCCCAAAGTTCATTACCCAAAGCAAACATCCTGAAGGATGGATGATGACCATACCAGCGCAGAATATTCTCGCCCTCTTTGTGGAGAAAGGTCATCAGCGTGTCGTCCTTCTCATCGAAACTACCCCAGAAAGGCAGCTCCGGCTGCAGGATGATACCCAGCTCGTCTGCTGCGACGAAAGCAGCCTCAGGGGGACACCAGGAATGGAAGCGCACATGGTTCAGACCGTAGGTAGCACAATCGCCGAGGTAGCTGCGCCACGAGTCAACATCCATCGCCACATGTCCTGTCAGCGGCCAGACACAAGCATCGTGCTTGCCACGAAGAAAGATTTTGTGCCCGTTGGCATAGAAGTGCTGTCCCTCGATATGGAAGTCCTTGAAGTTCGGATCTATTTTTTGCGGTTGCGGCGGTACCGCAGCATACGGGACGGTAGAGAGCTCTATCTTTCCTATAATCCCGTTCCAGTTTGTCTGGGTGTCTTCGGTATAGGCATGACTGCTGGCATAAAGCTGCTTGGGAACACCGCTGCCATTGTCCACCATGATAGCCAGCTGATGGTTGCCTGGTGTGAGAACGTTGGACAAATCAAACACCTGAGGGGTGGAGATATCGTTTGACGAGCCGATGAACACCCCGTCGACATACACCTCCGAGGGTTTCGTACGCTCCAGCATCAGACTGATCGCCTTTCCTTTCCAACTGGCAGGAATCTCCACAGTCCGACGATACCAGGCGCGACCCTTGTAGGCAAAGATCCGGGAGAGATGTGTCGTCTCCTCTGTTCTGCCGATGAAATCGCCTTTTTTATTCGTGTCGGTCGTTCCAGGCAACTGTACCGTTTCCGTCATCGCATCGTCGGCTTTCATCGTTCCCTGACGGTCTAAGGCGAATTGCCACACACCACTTAGGTCAATGTGTCTCGGCTTGTTCTCTGCCTGTGTATTCAGACAGAGAACAGCCATCAGTAGCAGTATAGATAGTTTTTTCATTGTTTTGGTCTTTTCCTTATTTGGCACCTATTTCCTTCAGTAGGCGGTCTGCCTTGCCCCACTTCTCCATCATGTAGAGCACATAACGGATGTCGACGCCGATGCAGCGGGCCAACTGAGAGTCGAAGAAGATATCAGACGACAGCGAATCCCAGTTCCCGTCGAAGGCAAGACCTATCAGCTCACCCTTGCCGTTGAACATCGGCGATCCACTGTTACCACCCGTAATGTCGTTGTTCGACAGGAAGCAGAGGTGCAGTTTGCCTGTGGTCTTGTCGGTATACTTACCAAAATCACTGGCAGAGAGCAGTTCCTTCATGATGGGCTCTGCCTCATAGTCGATAATGCCCTTTTCGCCCTGCTTCATCTTCTCCACGATGCTACTGGCCTCGGTGTAATAACCAGAAGGCTTGCCGCCAAGGAGGTATTCACCCACCTGACCATAACTCAGACGCATGGTGAAGTTGGCATCGCTATAGTTGGGCATATCCTCTTCCATACGCAGCTTAGCGGCACAGAGGTAACGCTCCAGCGCGTCGATGCTGTCATAGGTGGCCTCAAGGTCTGCACGGATGTCGGCCTGTACGGAGAGAAGGCTCTCACCATACACCACGCCAGGATCCTTATGATAGCTCTTCTTGTTCACATAGATCTTCTTGTCGTGGGTCATCAGCTTCGACTTCTTATAGATACGATCCACGAACTTCTGGTAGTCACCATTGTAGTCGTGGTCGATGACGTTGAAGAAGTCGGGCTGGTATTTGATCTCCACCTTCTCACGGTAGTGCTTCAGCAAGGCAGCAAGGATCTCACGGTCGGTATCATAGTCCCACTCATCGGAATTGTCCTTGAATTCGATATAATATGACTTTGGCTTGCCTTCCTTGCCGTTGATGATGGCACCGTTCTGCACACGAAGGGCACGACGGGTCATCTCATCGGTATTACGGCGTCCGAAGGTCTCGTTATAGAAAGTCAAGGCGCGGCGGGCTTGGAAACGCTTCTGATAGAGCTGTTCCAACTTGGCAAAGTCGAGCTTGTCCTTCAGATAGCCAGTCGAATCCTGCCACTGACGGATCTTCTGTTCATAAGCCGCCTTTTGGCGTATCAAACCTATGGAATCGATACATTTGTTCATACCGATACTGTTCTTCCAGTAGTTTGAACTCTGAGCATACTTCGAGTCATATTTGATGCGCACAGCCTCATCAGCCCGCATGTGACGAATCATGATGTTCTGCTTCACCTCACGGGTCTGATACATGGGTTCGTTCTGGGCATTGCGACGCTCCTGAATACCATAGCTCGACAGATAACGGCTCGTACTGCCAGGATAGCCGATGGTCATCGAGAACGATCCAGGCACATATCCCTGCAACGACACCTGAGCCCATTTCTTCGGTTTCATCGGCACATTGTCCTTCGAGTATTTCGCAGGACCGCCCGTCTTGGGATCGACATAGATACGGAACACACTGAAGTCACAGGTCTGACGTGGCCACATCCAATTATCCGTCTCCCCACCAAACTTACCCATCGACTTAGGTAGTGCGAACACAAGCCGGACGTCATGATAGTCACGATAGGTGGTCAGGTAATATTTGTTGCCTTCATAGAAGGGCTTGATTTCCACGCTTAGGGTAGAGTCTTGTTCCTTGATATCCTTCAGCATCACGTTCTCAAGCGAGTCGAGCAGACTATATTGGGCATCGCTTCCCAGCTCGTTAATGCCAAGCGAGTCAAGCATAGAGGTGATGTCCTTTTGCTCCACCATGAAACTGACAAAGAGATTCTTGTTGGGCAGTTCTTCCTCATAAGAGTTCGACACAAAGCCGTTGAGCATATAGTCGTGCTCCACCGTCGAGTGGGAACGGATAGCCTCAAAGCCACAATGATGATTAGTAAACACGAGACCATCGGGACTTACGACCACTCCAGAGCAGAAGCCGCCGAAGTTCACGACGCAGTTCTTGATGGCATCATCGCCTTCATACAGAGCACCGTAGGGCAATTCATAGTTCTCCTGCTTCATCGTCTCATAGACGGCATTTGGCAGGTTATACAGTGTCCACATGCCCTCATCGGCATGGATTGTGAATAACGAACAGTGAATCGCGAATAATGTAAACAATAATTTCTTCATATCTTATTTTGTTTTCTTGAATTTCTTTCCAATAACAGGGAGACTGCTGAGGGGGAAATCATGTCTGACGATATAAGCCAAGAACAAGCCGATGAGCAACGTATTGACCAGTAGTTGCGCCCACATGGGAATCAAGCTCTTGTAGGCAATCATTGGCCACGTAAGAATCGCTGTGATAACGACATACAAAGCGATATCCTTCATCGGATATGGGATAGGATTCTTTTTCTGCCCCACCAGATAACTCAATACCATCGCTGTACCATAGCCGGCCACACCTCCCCAGGCACAGGCCCAATAGCCGAACTTAGGAATGAAAATGATGTTCACGGCTAAGAGCACAATACAGCCGATTGTTGAGAACCAGGCTCCATAGATGGTCTTGTCGATGAGTTTATACCAGAACGACAAATTGAAGTACACACCCATCATAATCTCTGCAGCCATCACAATGGGCACCACACCCAAGCCTTCACGATAGTCGGCACCGATAATATACTTCAATACCGGCATCCAGCCCACCACACAAAGGAAGGCCAACAACGTAAAGATGATAAAGTATTTCATCGCCGAGGCATAGTACTCCGTCTTATCGCTGTCCTTGCTCTTGGCAAAGACAATAGGCTCGTAGGCATAGCGGAAAGCCTGAGTAATCATTGCCATAATCATCGCAATCTTCACACAAGAACCATAAATACCTAATTGTACGTTGGCATCAGCCTCATCAGGATATACCAGCGGGAAGATGATCTTATCGGCCACTTGGTTCAGGATGCCTGCAATGCCAAGGATCAGGATGGGCCACGAATACTCAAGCATCCTGCGCAGCAGACTGCCGTCGAAGTGCCAATGAATCTTGAATAGGTCCGGGATAAAGAAAAACGTTATCAATCCCGTACACAACAGATTGATGAAGAACACGTAGAAGACCGAGGTCTTGCCTAAGAGCACGAAATAGATGACGTTAAGTGCGATGTTCAGAAGAATAAAGAGCATCTTCAACGAGGCGAAACGGATGGGCCGTTTCTGGAACCGCAGATAACTAAACGGGATGGCTTGCAAGGCGTCAAGGGCCACGACGACAGCCATCATCAGCAGATAGTCGGGATGCTCCGTATAACCAAGGGCGTTGCTGATAGGCGTGATAAAGCCGAAGATCAGCAACAGGAACACCAGTGTCAGCGAACCCACCGTAGCCATCACCGTCGAGAAAACGGTGTCGGGCTTGCATTTCTCGTCATTGGCAAAGCGGAAGAGAGTTGTCTCCATGCCGAAGGTCAGCAGCACTAATATCAACGCCGTATAGGCATAGATGTTCGTGCTGATGCCATAGTCGCCCGAGTCCTTGGGCATATAGTGGGTATAGAGGGGCACCAGCAGATAGTTCAGGAACCTGCCTACAATACTACTCAGGCCATAGATGGCCGTATCTTTTGCGAGTGATTTTAGATTTGCCATACTGTAAACTGTAAACCGTCAACTGTCAACTAAAGAACATATATGCTATAGCTATTGCCGCAATGATACCTGCGAGGTCTGCCAAGAGGCCGCAGGCAACGGCATGACGAGTCTTGCGGATGCCCACGCTACCGAAGTAGACGGCGAGGATATAGAAGGTGGTATCCGTCGAACCCTGGAAGATACAGCTCAGGCGACCGATGAACGAGTCGGCCCCATAGGTGGTCATTGCGTCGACCATCATGCCTCGTGCTCCACTTCCCGAAAGCGGTTTCATCAAGGCCGTAGGCAGGGCTCCTACGAAGTCGGTGTTTCCACCACAGGCCTCCACACCATATTTGACACCATCGATAAGCATATCCATCGCCCCTGAAGCCCGGAATACACCGATGGCCACGAGGATTGCCACCAGATAAGGAATGATACGGACGGCCGTCGTAAAACCTTCCTTCGCCCCTTCGATGAAAGCATCGTAGACGTTCACCTTCTTCCGCATACCCGCCAAGATGAAGGCAATGATGATCAGCATCAGCAAGATGTTTGCCACAGAGGTGCTTACCTTGTTCATCAGCACGGAGTCGAGTTGTCCGAAGCCCCAGATGATGCCTGCCACCATCAATGCAGCACCACCTAAGGTCAGCAGGATGGTGCGATTCAGGAGGTTGATCTTCTGATAGAGGCTGGTGACGATGATGCCCGCCAAGGTGGAGAAGAACGTCGCCAACAGGATAGGGATAAACACATCCGTAGGCTGAGCGGCACCCATCTGGGCCCTGTACACCAATATGGAAATAGGTATAAGCGTCAGTCCGCTGGTGTTCAGCACGAGGAACATGATCATCGGGTTCGAGGCCGTATCCTTCTTAGGATTAATCTCCTGCAATTGCTCCATAGCCTTCAGGCCGAGAGGTGTAGCGGCATTGTCGAGACCCAGCATGTTCGCTGCAATGTTCATAAAGATACTGCCCGTCACGGGATGACCAGCCGGAATATCCGGGAATATCTTAACAAATACTGGTTTCAGCAACCGGGCCAGCATATTCACGACCCCACCCCTCTCGCCGATCTTCATGATGCCAAGCCAAAGCGACAAGACACCTGTCAGTCCCAACGAAATTTCAAAGGCGGTCTTCGACGAAGAAAACGTCGAGTCCATCATTGCAGGGAACACTTCGTAGTCTCCCAGAAACACCAACTTCACCACCGCAATGACGAAGGCGATGATGAAAAACGCAATCCAAATATAATTCAATACCATACTGACTGCAAAATTACAATATTATTCCCACACCACCAAAGATTTAACAAAAAAAGGGCACCTGCTCACGCAGCTGCCCCCTTCGGATTAGTATATAAGTTCTTTATGAAAAATTACTGCCCTAACTGCTGATACCAGGCAGTACCGTTCCACCACTCGCCACCAAGATTACCGATAACGTACTGTTGGAACAACTTCGTACCATCAGCCTTATGATACATTCCGTCAATATCGATACGTTCAGGGCACCATTTATAGTCACTTCCCACGCAGACCTTACTGGCCACCTTTGCCCGTTTGGCCGTCAAGGTGATTGTCTGTCCTTTCTTCTCTACCTGAACGACGATATCGTTAGCAGCCTCAGGAGTACTATAAGTACCGCCACTGGAGATATCAACATAGTAGTTGTTATAATCAAGAGTGCTTCCTTTCCAGCCTGTATTGATCAACGTTGTCTGAGTGATACCATCGTTTGGATATTTCTCTGCGAATGCAGCATGTACTTCCTGGCCAGCCACATACAGCGGCAACTCACCGCCAGCGGCACGCAAACGAAGCACTGTTCCACCCTCGATCACATCGAATACCACATCGTTGAAGTCAAAGTCGCTGTTCTCACCTACCGTCAGGTCCTCAGCAATAATACGGCACACAAAGCCTGTTGGAGGGGTTGGAGGAGGAGGAGTTGTTCCTGTCTTGGCCTCAGTCAACGTCACAATCCAGTCGCTAAAGTAACCATCAGCAGTACCGCCAACCTTCACCCAGTCCTTCAGAGTATCTGAATAGGGGAGGTAACCCTTAGAAATCAGGTCACGAATAATATCGGCGCTGGGCGTGTTGTTAAAGTTTGCTTTACCAGGATCTGTACTGGTGCTACCATTTTTCAGCACGTAAGAATCTTCGTTTCTGTCGGCTGCATACATATTAGTTTCGGATGTCAGGAAATTATAGGTATTTCCTTCAAACTCAAATGTATTATATGTAACACTCTTTATAGGCCATCCTTGAGTTTCATATTCGGGTTTCCAACCACCACTATAATCATATTCTACATTCTTTGAATACACATCATCACCTACAATCTGTTCGAAGTCAAAGCCCATAAATGAACGTTTCCATCCATCGTTAAGGCAACCATCATAACCAGGGTAATTGTCAACTGCCCAATTATGAATTGTCTCCCAACCAACCAGTCCAGTGTACTCTGTATGGTATAACGAGCCATCACTATTATGGTAAGCGAAAGACTTGGTGGTAGAGTTCTGCATATACATAATCTTATCTGTGTGGAAAGGACCATCGTTGGCATTACCACCATTATCCAACACATTATAATTCTCACCGCAATCTCCATGGTTGAAGTTGTTGATATGATCCACAATGCCTCTTTCTGTATCTACAGCAATGAGGTGATCCATGTGGTCTGAAGCATAGATATAGGCATCACCACCAGCAGCAGACAAATATCTTTCTGGTGTTGCACAACCTTCAGGAACATCTGAATAGCCCTTATACACCTGCTGAATAAAGTAGTTGCTCCAACCTGGATCCTGATAGCCAAGTTTGTCATGAGTCTGGAAATACGTTTTCACAACAGCAGCCTGCGTAGGAGTAATAGCAGGAGGAACCAACAAACCACCATACGCCTTGTTGGGGTCTGCCCACTCGTTAGCATTAGCGTTTTCTGTACGCGTACCAGCATGAGATACGAAGCCCCACGTCTGATTCTCTGCGGGCTGACCAAAGCGGGCTACGAAGGCATTCTCGTAAGTCTGCAAAATGTTAAACTCTACAGTATTCTCTTCACCTGTCTCTACATCCTTGCTACAGCTGGGGAAGAGACCACCGAGGGCGACGGCAACTAAGCCTGTCATCAAATACTTTCTCATCATACTAATCCTCAAAATAAGCTTATTCGGTAATACATTGCAATTATTGCGCAAAAATACGAATATTTTCTATACGAACCAACAAAAGCCCCAATTATTTAACAGAAATTCACTAAATAGTGCTTTTCTGGTCCCATATATATAATAAAGTAGCGCCTGCTCACGCAGACGCCACTTCCAAAGATAATTTAGTTTTTTTAAGTATTTGATGTTTTTGTTTACCACCAGATAAAATCAAGGGGAGACTGGCCACTATTCACAGCTCTGCCAAAGGCACCGCCACTTGCTGTATTGATGTGAACACGCTCACCCAGGGGTTGAACAGTATTCTTTACAGCAAACTTAGCTGCAGGCTTACCTTGTTGTGCAGTTAATGGATATTCATGCCACGTTCCATCCGCATGTTGCTTATGAACCACAATTGAAATCGCCTGACCGTTATGTTCCTTATCAGCATTGGCAACGGGGAAAGACACTCTAGGATAATTAGGACCTGCTCCAGTATTTATCATAGGATAATATCCTTTTTCGTCTGGCTGCAAATTCGGGTCAAACATTTTGTGAACTTCATTTCCATCCACATACAAAGGCAACACACCACCAGCACAAATCAGAGTGACTGTACCACCATTACCTGTTGCATCAAACTTAACGTCGAACACTACATCGTTGAAATCCCAGTCCGATTCATTCTCTTCACCGTTAATATAGTCAGAAGGACCGTATGCTTTTGCATTCAAGTCTTCAGCCATAATACGAACAACAGTGGGATCGGGAGTATTGTCCGTCTTAGCCTCAGTCAGCGTCACAATCCAGTCGCTGAAGTAACCATCAGCAGTACCGCCAACCTTCACCCAATCCTTTAGAGTATCTGAATAGGGGAGGTAACCCTTAGAAAGCAGTTCACGGATGATGTCGTCACTTGGTTTGTCGTTCCAGTTTGCCTTACCAGGAGTTGTGCTGTAACTACCCTTTTTCCCTACGTAAGAATCGTCGTTTTTGTCTGCAGCATACATATTCCCATTAGCGCTCAGGAAATTGTAAGTGTTTCCCTCAAATTCGAAGGTCTCATAACCTATTACACGGAAGCCATCTACATACTCCACACCTGCAACTCGGTCTTGTGGCTGTACATAACCACCACTATAATCTAGGATTGCTTTATAAACACTACTACCAACCATCTGCTCGAAGTCGAAGCCCATGAAAGAACGCTTCCAACCATCGTCGAGACAGTCTGCCTCAGCGCCCATTTCCGCCATAATGGTTGTATAGCTTACCAAACCTGTGTAATTAGTATGGTATAAAGAGCCGTCGCTATTATGATAGCCAAATGACTTAGTTGTAGAATTCTGCATGTACATGATCTTATCCTTGTAGAAAGGACCATCGTTGGCATTTCCACCATTTTTCAGCACATTGGTCTCACCGCAATCACCATGATTGAAGTTATTGATATGATCAGTAATTCCTTTTTCCGGATCTACGGCAATAAGGTGATCCATGTGGTCTGAAGCGATAATGTAAGTACTTCCATTAGCAGCTAAGTACTGCTCAGGTGTTGCACACCCTTCAGGAACATCAGTATGACCCTTATAAACCTGCTGAATAAAGTAGTTGCTCCATCCTGGATCCTGATAGCCAAGATTTGGATGCGTCTGGAAATATTTCTTCACAACAGCTATCTGCTTAGCATTCAAGGGGGGGGGGACTATCAGGCCTCCATAAGCCTTGTTAGGATCTGCCCACTCGTTGGCATTTGCATTCTCACCACGAGTACGTGCACGTGAACCGAAACCCCAATCTTGATTTGGATTAACCTGACCGAAGGTTGCAATAAAAGCTTGATTGTAAGCCTCGTAATTTTGAGCCATCTCCATCTCTTCGATTGCCTTAGGATCGTAGAGGTCGTCATTCTTTGAACAGCTGGTGAAAGCAGCGCAGAATGCGATGGCTGCCATACCTGTCATCAAATACTTCTTCATAATTTAAAAATTTTAATGTTATTAATTTGGTTTGAAACTCTAATTATCTGTGAACCTTAACACTAACGAACTAATCGAAAGTGGTTGCAAAGGTACATTATTATTTTATATATTGCAATAGTTTTGTGGTTAAAAAAAGTTAACTATTGCGCAAACATTAGAAATTTGTTACTTTTCGTATAGGAAAAAGTTACTTTTCGTATACTTAGACTTATACTTTTAAGGAGATTTTAAAGCTAATGTATTTTTTGGTGTTTATCTATTGCGGTCAC
>Ga0247611_10006655_pt1 | contig 14729 bp, 23 predicted proteins | sample 177DNAGHGhighgp2_FD_192422 | JGI IMG/M metagenome (GOLD analysis project Ga0247611, IMG submission 192422) | Sheep rumen microbial communities from Palmerston North, Manawatu-Wanganui, New Zealand - 1770 DNA GHGhigh gp2 | ecosystem: Host-associated > Mammals > Digestive system > Stomach > Rumen...
TATTAAAGTGGTATTACTTTATCTTTTAAGTCAGATAACCCGTTTTCATATTTTGAAATATCTGATATTGCAGTAGATGTTTCGCCTATTCTAGTTCCCCACATATAGAAATTGTCAGAATCAACATATACTCCCTGACAAATATAATGATAATCATTGGCTCCAGTAGTTCTAACAAATTGTCCGTTTGCGTCTAGTGAATTATCTCTACTATTACATCCTTTGCTTACTAAATAATTTTTTACATCTGTTATTGTTAAAGCATTCAAATTATCATTTGTAATTTTAAAACTAATATTATATGCAGGTTGTCCTGTTTGTGAATATACCATTTTTATATGGTGTTCGTATAATTGTTGGCCTACACCTGAAAGTTCTTCAGCTACTTTTTGAGAACTCCACACTTTAGTAGCACTTGTTCCATTGTCATCTATTTCTAGTTCTGCACCACTTGGTCCTTGCTCTCCTTGAGGGCCTTTTATATTACAATAGAACTCTAGTAAAAGGTTTGTTTCATCTCCACCAGTAATCTTGAACTTAAGACCATCTTGTGTAATTATCCAGCCTTCAGTAGTTCCAGAAGGTGCGTTAGTAGTGCTTAAAGCTACACTAACACTTGAAGAAGTTAATTCAGCACTTGTGTTATATTCTGGCTTAATTGTTTCTTGTAAAGCTTCAATGTCTTTCATGTTCTTGTAAACTTGTTGTTCAGGGCTTCTTACAGCCTTTCCATTAATAACTAATTCTTTATCATAAACACTCATTTGTTATATACCTCCTTTTATTCTATCATTTTAAGCTCATTTTCAAGCTTTTCAACAAAAGATGTGTTATTTATCGTTTCTTCTTCAAAAGCCTTAATTTCGGCTTCTTTTTGTTTAATCTTTTTTTCTTCTTCCTCTCTAATATTAATAGCATAGTCGTAGAACTCTTCTACCCAGTATTTTTCTTGGTCAGCCATTGATAGCACTCCAAAAATAATTGCCATTAACATTGAAATTGAATAAGCTATTAGATCAGCGAAATTATATTTTAAGATAGCTTCAGTTAAAGCTATACTAATTAATGAAGTTAATACAGTTATAATTACTTTCTTAGAGAACATTTTCTTTCTTCTCTCTTCTGGAGACATTGGATTATATTTTCCTATTCTATATTTACGAACTATTTCTCTTGCTTCTAGATATCTTTGTTCATATTGAACATTGAGTTCAGCTTGGTCTACAAAAGCCTGAAATATGAAAATATTATCTACAACTAAAGCTAGTTTTATAACTGACCACACTATCCAGCCTACAACTGTATCTGGATAACGTGCTTCCATTCCTACTTGAGTTCCTAGTAATGGAAATATTGTAACTGTAACAAGCGTAAGAACTATAATGATTCCATAGTTCTTATAGTTCTTGAACGCTTCTCTTCTTGCCTTTGATTTTTCCTCGTTATATAACATTATATCACTCTACTCTCTTATCAATTTCCTTATTGATATGATATCTCTCTTTATAGTGTTTATAAAGTGGATGAACTATAAATTCATCTAGTATTGTGCATACAGCTATAATTATCAATAAAGGTGTAATATTTCTTAAAGCTATGTAGATTCCGATAAGTAGAATCCACACTGTAGATCTAATTGAATATTTTAATAATAAATTAACTACTGAAAGTAACATAGCTACCACTATTGAAAGTGATAAGGCTGTCTTTGTTACATCATTAGACTTAACTAGTGCTATTACTAACCATATTAGAATAGGTGCAAAAGTCAACAGCCATGAGATGAAGTGAAATGTCAATGTTTTCTTTTTAAGACTCTTCGTTGTCTCTGACATCTTCTTCACCTACTTCGCAAATATGATCTAATTGTTCATTAAGTTCTTCAACTTTAGTATTAAGCTTTTGAACTCCTTCATTCATTAGCTTCTGATTTTCCTTAAGTGCCTTTTTAAGTTCAGCATTTTCACGAATAAGAGTAGAAATATCGTCTTTTAATTTCTTTTCATTTCCGTTTACTGCCTTTTTAACAAAGAAACATAAGTAAACCATAAGAAATACTGAAGCTACAACTGGACCATAATTAGTTAAAATAAATTTGAAAATTTCCATGTTCTAGGCCTCCTCTACATATAAGTATTTATCTTCTTCAATAGTTACAAAAGCAAAAATGTTTCTGAATCTATTTAAGAATTCTTCAGTTACATCTGTAACAAGCATAGTCCATAGACTTCCATAAGCGTCTATTTTATTTCGTTTATAATTAACTTGATGTTGTTCATCAATGAACTCTAACTCTTCTAAAGCTGAAGAAGAAGGTGCTGTGTTAGGGTTGTTAGCGTGATTTGTGATTTGCTTAGAACCTTCTCTTAAATCATCTAAGTCTAAAGCCCTTATTTCAGCTTGAATTTCAAGCTTTTTCTCCCACGTTGGACCATATTTGAATATTGTAGAGAAAATCTTTAATTTTGACTGAACTTCATTTTCATTAGCAAAGTGAGAACCACCATATTTAGCATACAATAAATAGAATAATGTTTTACAATTAGCTTCACTTATTGTTGTTGGTATTCCTAAGCTAGTGTAGTCAGTATAGAAATCATCTGCATTATTATATACTTCTCCGAATGTTCTACTCCTCATCTTCACTACCTCCTTGACTAAACATTTGTGTTTCATCTACTGTTTCATCATCTACAGTTGTTCCGTCCATATTAGCGTCTATTCCTGTAGCTGTTTCAGAAGGTTCACACCATATTTGTAAACCAAATACTAAATTAACTAAATCACAGAAGTCTTTTCTTCTATCGTAAGAATCTTGATAGATTAAATCTGTGTTACTTTGATTAACCATAGCTTCAGCTTGTAGTTCATGTGCTTTCTTTTCAAACACTCCACCACTCTTTAAGCCATAACAACTTCTTCTGAAATTATCTAAGCTTTGCATATACATTAAGAAGTCCTGAACTTTAGAAGCTCCACCTCCAGTTAGTTGTTGAAACTCAGTAGGACCAAATACTGGTGCATAAGGTTCTCCATTGATAGCACTCCTTTTAATTAATTGAGACATAATATCAACTTGTTTCTTGGAATCTTCTTCAGCTACTCTTAATCCTTGCACTCCACAATTAGCTATTAAATTAGTCCTAGCCATTGGAAAAGCTTCAGCCATTAAGTTTATAATTCTTTCTTGAAGGTCTTTTCTAGGTATGATGTTTTCACTTTCTTGTGGAGTGTAGTCTTTTAAAATAACACAATAGTCTTTTACATCATATTTTTCAGGATTATTGAATACTTCTTCAAAACTATAAATAGGCTTTCTAATTATTAAATCAGTCCACGCTTTAAGTTTTCCATTCTTCTCTTCAGTAGTTCCACCTAAGAAAGGAAGAGCCTTAACTTGAAGAAATCTTCCGTATGGATCTATTGTTCCTGATAAAGCATAAGGTAAGAAGAAGAACTTTTCTAAAGTATCATCATAGAAGAATATAGCTTGACCTCTATAATATATAATTCTTTCTAATAATTGACTATCAATTCCATCTGGTAAGTTATACCATTTAAAACGATTAATAGCTTCTTGTTCATCCATAATACGGATGTTTTTTCTTATATCTTCTTTAAGTTGACCTTCAGTAGCCATTCTAGTAGGAAGTTTAGTTTTTGGGTCAAAACCCATTGCTAATTCTGTTTTATAATCTGGTAATACTGGACCTCCCATTACTTAACACCTACCATTTCTTTCATTTTAGCTTTATAAACATCTTTTGAAGCCATTTTATATAAATCACTATAATATTTACTTTTGGCTTTTTGATTTATAAGCTTTCTTTCTAGTGAAGCTTTGGCTTTATTACTAGCCATAAGTTCTTTATTTAAATTATCTATTTCATTAGCTTCAGTTCCTTGTTCATTAGCTTGAGGAGTAGCCATAGGACTACCCCCCTCACTACGAGGAACTTCTTGCTTCGGCAAGACTTCTTTTGCGTCCTCTTTTGCTATTTTTCTTGTAATACTAGCTTCAAGGGATTTTTTTATTACACTGTCGGCCCAGCTACCTACTTGGCCGTATGCTTCCATATACATATTATTCTACCTCCTTTGTAATATATATACCTTTAGCTAACTCACTGGCGATTTCATTAGCTACATGATTATCAGCACTTTCTTCTGATCTAGATAAATCAAGTCTTATTAAATCAGCTTGAACGAAAGTTTCTTCATTATCTTTACAATAATCTATTATTTTTCCAGTAGTCATTATTGTATATCCTGTGTATTTCATTTTATATTCAAAGCTTTGTTCTTCTACTGAACTAGCTGAGTATATTTCTATAAAAGGGAACACTCTAGTATCTTCAGTTATATTAGTTAATTTTTTGATAGTTGTAGGCATTGACTTAATATTGTCCATTTGGTAGTTAAAGTCAGTTTCCATTTTTGAAATAGCTAAGTTATTTAATTCCTTAGTCATTTCAATATCTTTACTACCACCTATTACTCTTAATATAGAACCTATTGGCATACCTGTATAACTTCTAAGTCCTAAAGTTTCTTCCATAGCTTTCATTTGAATAGCTTGTTGCTTAGTAAGTGTTCCTATTTCATTGTCAAATAATTGTTGATAGTTTTTATTATTCTGAATGTAATTAGCCCACGCTTCACTTAATTGTGTTACACATAAAGCACTATTATAAACTAAACCTCTAAAATCAGTCTTATTGTTATAACTAGGTTCTCCATATAACCAGTCCCATGTAGGTTGAACTTTAATATATGAAGCGTAAGGTCTATAATTTGCACTTATCTCCCACGTTTCAATTCCTCCGTTCATAGCTGGACTAAATTCAAACATTGTTTCTTGATTTGGACTACATAATCTATATTGTTTTAAGTTATAGTCCTTTTTATAATCTTCTGGATTAAGCTTAAGTTCATCTTTTTCTAGTGTGAACTTTAAGTCGGCACTGTTACACATTACATAATGTCCTACTACATTGTTGTCAGAGTCCTTTATTTCGTGTGTATCATATCCATAAAAGTTAAGTGTTCCGTCACTTAATATAGTTCCTCTCATAGGATTAAATGGAACTATTTGGATATCATAAGAACCACTTCCAGAAGCTTGGCATATAGCTTGGGCCATATTTATATTAACTTCATGATTAGAGACATAATCATTTACTCCTACCTTATATGAAATATTATCTTCATTAATAAGCATAAACATATCATAAGGCTGACTAGACAAGTGGGTTCTGTTACTGGGAGAGTCTACTTTTGTAGAAATACCACTTGTAGCTTCTACAAACTCTAAGTAATAATCTTCAAGTTCAGCCATAACTTTTAAATCGTTAGGTTGATATCTATTAGCATTATTATAATAACCCATTGTGTATAATCCACTAGACATTTCAGCTTGCGAAGGTTTATTGTTATTTATATAACTAATAATACTATCAAAGTTATTAGCTATTGTAGGATTATATTGGTTATAAGAAATAACTGAGCTTCTTACATTATTAGAAACTAATCTAACTTTATAAATGTTATTTCCTATTTTAATAGATTTTCCGTCATATTCTTTAATAGCATTATAATTTGAATATTCTACTCCAAAGCAACTTTCAGCATATCCTGAATAGATATTTCCTACTTTATTCCATAAATATCTTATGTAGTTATTTCTAATATAATTGTTTTCTAAATTTATTACTTGACTAGCCGAACCTGAATAAGAACACTCTACAACAACGTTAGTATTAGTTGAACCAGTTTCGTAATATGTTCCACCAGTTTCGTTTGAATAAGCTGGTGTGTAATAACTAGGTTTACTTATATCGTAACCTCTAAAAACAATTTCTAGATCACATCTACTGTTTCCACTTACTTTTGAGCCTAACTTTAAAGAATAATAGATTCTAGTGTTAGGACTATTTCTATATATCATAGTAGCTGAATCAGTATGTGTGTTTCCAGCACCTTCCACATAATTTTTATAAGGGAAATCATTTAAGTCAGCGAAATTATAATCGTAGTTATCATCTTTTATATTTCCTTCAACAGTTGTTTCTGTTCCACTATTAAAAGCTTGATTAGAAATAAATCCTACAATATATGAACAGTTACTTTCATCTTTAATTAATTTTTCATCTTGTTTTATTTTATTATATTGAACACCTTCATCATTAAAAACTAAAGGGTTGTTTTGAGGCACATAGCCCTTTCGGATTAAACAAGGACTATATTCTACTATATCTCCGTAAAAGTCGGAAATTAAGTCTCTTCTAAGTGTTAGACCGTCTTGTCTATCTCTGTTCTTAGAAGAATTTGTTACGAACCACCTACTAAGCTTATTCTTATAATCTTTTACGATAACATAGTCTGGTGTATCTTCCATATTTAAAGCTTTATTAAAAGTGAACTTAGAGTTGACTCCGTCTCCATGAACAAAGTTACAGTTCTCTTGTATAGCTAGTGGAGTTCCATACTCTTCTAACGTTTCATATCTTTTAATAATTCTATTGTAATAATTATTGAACTTGTAAAAATATACAGTATCCATTATATACTCCTTTCTTAATCCGAAAGAGGGAAGCGTAACACTTCCCTTTTTGGATATTATTTAATTAGACTTCTTTAACTGTAACATAAGCACTATCTAAGATTTGTTCAATAGTATTATGCCCGAATGTTAAGTATGCATTTTCTGACAAACTTCTTGGATTATAGAATGAAGTTCCTACTTCAAAAGCACTCATATAAGGTGGAATCTTAGTCATTACTTTACAAATAACTTTAGAATCTTCAATGTAGATAGAACCTAACATTGCACTTGTTACAGATGTAGAAGCTGGAAGTTCATCTCCTGCGAATAAATGTGTAGTAGTTCCTCCTACTGTAATATCAGTTTCGACTAAAGTTCTAACTATTCCATTAGCATTGTTAGTTCCTGGTGTATATGTATAAGGTGCTGTAGTTCCAGCTAGTGGCTTTCCAGCTGCAGCTGTAGCAGCACTATATGTTCCTACATTAGTTGAAGTAATAACAGTTCCGAAATATCTTCTAGGTAAAGAATATTCATCAAACTTTTCCATTACTCCGTCTTTGTTGTAAACAGTTGGTAAGTCTATCTTAGCAATACGATTAATGTATTTTTGATTCCATACAACTTTAATTTCATCTTCTGAGTAGCTTCTTAAGAACTTATAAACATTGAATTTTCTAGAAACATCTCCTAGATCATCAAATAAGTCAGCCATGTCAGAAGCGATAGTTAAAGCTTGCATACGAGCCTTTTCTAATCCAGTTAATCCTGATAAAGCTGTTGTTAAATCAATAGTAACTGTATTAGTATCTGCACCTGAAATGTTAGTTCCGATAAATGCATTATAAGTTGTTTCATCATAAACTTGTTTAGTTACACTTAACCAGCCCTTCATAACTGAAATAAATTGACTATGAGAGTCTTCCGACATCCACGCACGTTTACTTAAATATTGGTCTGTAGTAAGAGGCCCGATTTGTCTAAATACATTGATAACAATTCTTTGACCCTTAGGTGCTGGACCTCTGTCAGTAGCTAGTAAATTAGTAGCTTCTGCATCTCCTAAGAAAGGTCTAGATTTTAGAACATCAGTTGACCAGTAGTTCTTAGAATCTCCATAAAGTCCTACTTCAGCCTTAGCTGCGTCAACTAACTTTCTATTTCTTTTTCCATTAATGTTTTGACTGAAAACTTGTTCAGCGATAATCATATTAAAAAGCGAAGCGTAAACTTCATTAGCATTTAAGCTATAAGTTGCACCGATAATTGGCATATTTCTTTCCTCCTTAAATTAATTTAGAGCTTCATTGAATAGAACGTCAAATAAAGCTGGATTATCTTCAGAGTCTTCTATCATTTGAGAAATAGTTTCATCTAGTCTATTAGCTGACTCTATGTCAAGTCTAGTGTATCTAGTTTTACGACCTTTAGGAAGGAAAATATCCACACCTTCATTTTTTAGTCGTTCATGTCTTAGAGTCAAAACTCTTTGCCAGAATTCTCTTTTACTTAATCCTTCAGCATTATTAGTGAAGAGATCTTCTCTAATTTTATCTAAGTTTACAGTATCTTCAGTCTTAACATCTTGACCTCCACCTTCAACTAATCTCCTCATCAGTTCTTTGTTTTTTGCTCTTTCTTTTTCATATTCTTCTTTTGAAACAGTGTTTTCTTTTAGTTTTTTCATTTCGTCAAGAAGGTTTAAGTCGTTGTCTGTTTCTACAACTACTTCTTCTTTTTGTTCGTTTTCGTTCATAATTAAGTTCCTCCTACTTTTATTATATCACAAACTATATAACAATTATGCAAAAAAATATATAACATATTGAAAACGTTTACATATTGAAAGGACTTGAGTTGTATTATAAAATGAAATTGTCAAGGGAGGTAGACATATGAATCAAATGGACAAAGTAGTAAATTATATTCAAACATATGGTAGTATAACACCATATGACGCTTTCAGAGATTTAGGTATTACTAAATTAGCAACAGTGTGTTCTAATTTAAGATTAAAGTGTGGAATTAATGTTTTATCTGTGCTAGAGAAGTCTCATAACAGGTTCGGAGAAAAATGTCATTATAAGAGATATTTTCTAGACCAAAAAAGATTTTTCAATTATTTAAAAGAATATGAAGATATTATAGAGGAGGTATACGATGAACTTAGGTAAATTCACAAGAGAGTTGAAGCATTTATCAGCTAGATTAGTTATTGTTGATCCTGAAGGATATGAAGTCTTTGACGGAACTTTAGGAGTATATATCAACTGGGTAAAGAAAAGCTTTTATAGAGATTATGAAATAGACTATATTACACCAGAAGATGAAAATGTGTTTATTGTTTATTTGGAAGGAGAATAAAAATGGCTAAATTAAAACCTTTAGAATTTGATGATAGAATAGAAAATATAGATATATTAATAGACCAGTTAAAAGACTTAAAAAGAGAAGCAAGAATTATGTATAATCAGGATTTAATTTTTAGAAGAGACTGGTCAGCCTTATGGATAGTTATTAATTTTTTACAAAAAAATAAAAAGGAGTTGGAAAAATGATTATTTTTAAATTATTAGAAGGACAAAGTATAGCATTTTTCTATAATGGTATAATGTGCTTCACTTGTTCATGTATTTCAAAAAATGAAAAAGAATTTCACTTTGAAGAAAGATTAGAAGCTTGTAGCTATTACTATAATAAAGATTATGTAGGAAGAATCGTTTGTCAAGGATATAAAATTTATGATGAAAATGATAAAGTGATTCTAATAGAAGGGAACTGTGAAAAGAAATGGTAGATTATGAAAAAATGCGTTATGAAGCTGGTATGAAAGGCTTTAAGTCCAAAGATTATGGAATGATGTATGAATATCTTTGTATTAAAGGTGGTTCTATGCTAGCTGAATATTTTAAAAATCAAAGTAAAAAATACAAGCGTTGTTTCTGTGCTAGGATAGTCCACTATTTTTATCCTAGCACTGCTGAAAAGAAGAAAGCAACGAAATATTATTACAAACATAGAGGAGAATTTGAATTATGATCATTAATAAAAAAAGATATTACACAATTAGTGATATATTTGAAAAATACAAAAAAACAATACCATTTAAAATAGTGGTTAATCGTAAGTTTTATGTTGAAACTACATTAAGTGATTTTCATAAAAGCATTTATAAAGAAGCTATATGTAGCTTTAAATACTTACCACTTTTAGATTATGAAATAGAACCTTACAGTGTAAGAGGAAAGGCTGTCAAGTTCTATGTAGAATCTGATGTATTTGAAAAAGAACTTTTAAGAGTTGAAGATGAATGGTATGATAATAACAACAATTTAATAAAGAAGAAGAAAGGAGAAGTATTATGGTTTTAAAAGGAAAAGTAGTATATGATTTTCAAAGTGTAGAATTTGAAGAAAACGTAGAAAAGCCTCAAGACTTTGAATTATTCTTTATGCGTTTTGAAACTATTTTAAAGGATTTAAGTGGAATTGCTAATAAATATCCACAACCTAGTAAAACTCCTCAAAAAACGGATAAAAACGCTGTTAAAAAAGAACTTAAAGCAAGTCCTAGCCAAATAAGGTGGCTTATTAATTTAGGAGTGGATGAAGATGAAGCTAGGCAAATGACTACATCTGAAGCTTCAGCTTTAATCAAGGAGTTGAAAGAAATTGCAAATAATGGATAGACTTCAACAGCTAATAGGAAGGACTTTTTCTCCTATTGAAATATTTAAGCTACAAAAGATTTTAGAGACTGTTCCTGAAGATGTTGTTATAGAGGCTTGTATGATGTCTCTAAATAAAGAGAAGCCTATGGAGTATATGTTCAAAGTGTTATATTATGCTATGAATCCATATGCTGAAAGGCCAGTTCCTAAAAAGGAAAAAGGAAATTATAGTGATAAAGAACTATTAGAAGATGAATGGATAAAAGAATTTAATGAAAGGAATAAATAGAAAATGAATTACACAAAAGAAGAATTTTTAGAAGATATGGCAAATTTTTATGATAATATAAAGACAAGTTTAACGTATAGAGTAGGAAAAGAACAAAGCTTTTCAATAGCATTACAAGAATTAAAAAAAGGAAAGAAAGCAAGAAGAACTGGATGGAACGGAAAAGGGATGTGGATAGAACTACAAAGACCTGATGAACATTCAAAAATGTCTTTACCTTATTTATATTTAAATTATCCAGAAGGAGACAAATATCACAATGGATGTAGAGTCCCTTGGTTAGCTAGTCAAACCGATTTACTAGAAGAGGACTGGGAGGTTTTTGAATAATGACAAGTAAAGAATATATTAAAGGTGTATTATACAATTTAGAAGAAGCACTTAAATTAGCAAAAGAAAATAATGATAAAGATTTAGAAAATGATTGCAAAATGCAAAAAGAAGCATATACTCAAGTTTTAAAAGATTTAGAAAAATTAGAAATATTGAAAAGAATAATCAAAGTTAGACCAAGTGAGATATATGAGTTTACATTGGTTGTCAGAGGAACAGATGAAGAAGAAGATATCATTAAGGAGTGGTTAGAAAATGATAAAAATAACTTATGAAGAAAAAATGAATTATTTAGATTCAAAGCGTAATGAATTAATTGATCGTTCAAAAAAATATACAAGTGAAGTTGAGTATGATAAATATATGATAGATATTATAGAATGTATAATGGAAGATGTAAGAGATATGCATATCATTAATGAAGAAGTTGAAAAGTTTAATAAAATAGAAAAAAAAGCCTCTGACATCTATGAGGAGTTGTTTTTAAAGTGAAAGATGTTTTTATACTTAGTGATTATGATGCTGGTTATTACTGGTCAATTTATAATGGTGGAATAGAAACTAATTGTGAAGAAGAAAGAGACCAAGTTTATAATCCTATATGGAAAAAATTTTTTGAAATGACAAATAAAAAATTTTCTGAATATATTTTTTCCTCATATCCTGATATAAACGTTGTTATATTATGTGTAGACGGAGGAATAGAATTATTTTTTAGAAAGGACTAGGATAAAATGAAAGATATTAAGTTCGCACCTTCAAGTTTAAATACTTTACCTAATTTAATGAGATTTCCAGTTACTAAAGTAACACTTGAAGAGTGGAATGAATTAGTATCTTACTATAATAAGCTATATGATGAAGAACTTATTAATAGAGGTTTTATTTCTACTCCTAGTGGTGGAATAAGCATTAAGAAAGAGCATTTATTCTATAATAATTGCTGTTATGAAGTTAGACAAACTCCATATATGCATGAATTAATAATATGTTCTGGAGAAGGTAGAGCAAGAGTTCAGTATGATCATGGACAAGTTCCACAGGATAAAGCTTGTTCAGGACATAAAGCTTATTGCAAATTAAGAAGAGAACTAGCTAAGGATAACATAGACATTTCTAAATGGTTTATAACTAATGGAAAAGAAATAAGACAAACTATTCCAGCACCTATGTTAAAGCTGATGATATTACCTAATGTTACTTACACTAATTGTTATCACGTTGATATTAATTCAGCTTATCCTTATGCTATGACTAAATTAATCCCTGAATGGACTAAAACTATTGAACGTATTTATAATGGTAGAGCTAAAAATAAAATGAATAAGTCAGTTCTAGTTATGTCTTATGGCTGGTTTCAAAGTAGATATTTCGGTTTTAAGCTTGCACAAGTTAGTAAATATTGTATTGAATTTACTATAGACTATTTAACTAAATTGACAAAAAGAATAGAAGAGCATGGAAGCGTAATAGCTTATAATGTTGACGGAATCTGGTTTCAATGTTTGGATGAAGAATTTATTGAAGAACTAGAACAAGAAGCTTCTATGAAGTTAGGAGACTTTAAAGTAGATCATAAGAACTGCGATTTAAGATTTAAGTCAGTCGGTTCTTATGAATTCTTAGAGAATGGAAAATACACTCCAGTTGTTAGAGGTAGAACTAATCTAGATGATAAAAAACCTCGTTCTGAATGGGAGTGGGGAGACATTTTCAAAGCTGTTCCACACGTTTTTTACAATTCTACGGAAGAATATGGTATTATAGAAATAGGAGATGAAGAAGATGAGTAGGAAAACAAGCCTAGAAAAACAATATGAAAGTTATTTAGAAAAGTATTATGAAAGCCTTAGTAAATATAATGTTGACTTTTTGAGACCACTAACTAAGGCTGAATATAAGAACGCCAGAGAGTCTTACATCTCTGATAAAGTTAGAAGTAATGAAAAGATATATCCTTCTAATATTAACAGGGATTTAGTAACTAGATCTAAAGATTACGCTATGACTCCAGCACAGGCTAGAGCATATCAAAAAGGTTTAAAAGAAATGGGAATAAATGTTAAATATAAGACCTTAAGAGAAAATAAAGCTATAAAAGAAAAACTGGATAATGATGTCAAAGCTTTTTATGAAAAAGAGAAAGAAGAAGCTAAGAAATCAGGACAGCCTATTGATACAGAAAAAATAGCTAATAAAATAGGAGAATATTTTTACGGGAGTCCATAATGAAAAATAGTTTAGATAAAATCTTTAAAGATATCAAAAAGGTAGAAAAAAATAAAAAGTTAGGCTTATATCTTAACACTAATCACATTTTTAGTTATAATAATAAAGGGATAACTGATTTTATATATACTGCTGTGCGTGGGATAGGTAAATCAGTTATTTCAGTTGAAACTGCTATTATATTAAAAAGAAAATACGGATATGAAAACGTAAAAGCTTTCTATTTCAGATTAACCGATAGTTCAATTAAAACTATGCTAGCAAATGACGGTGCAAAAGCTATTGACCCTTACTTAATTCAAAAATACGGCCTTGAATTAGAATGTAGAGCAAATACTATATATGATCATGGAAAACCTTTAATAGAGTTCTATCCGTTAGTCTCAGCTGGTTCTAAAGGAAAAGGTGTAAACTTGTATGACTGTAACTTCTTTAATAAAGTAGATGAGAACGGAAAGAAAATTAAAACTTTCGTTGTTACAATATGGGATGAATTTCTTATGGCTGAAGGTATAGAAAAGCGTAGCGTAGGAGACCCAGTAGAACAATATAAGATATATAAAGAAGCTATTTTAAGAGACGCTGAAGTTATTAAGGAATATAACGCAGTATTTAATTTTTTACTAGCTAATAACGTTTCTGAATGTGCTTCAGTAACTGGTGCTTTATATAACTACATACCTAATCCTGATAATCATAAGAGAATGTTCTTAACAAGGAAGAGAGCTATGTTCTGGAACGTTCCAGTATCAGAAGCTTATATAGAAAAGCGTAGGAAGTCTTATAATGCTAACATCTTAGACTATAACAACGACCCGAACTATGCTAATATAAAAAGAGATTTAACATTAATTAAGCCAAAGGCCACTAGAATCCACAAAGTGACATGGCTTATCAAGTTTGATAGAATAGACAAAAATAAGTGGTTTTGCTTATATGATAGTAAATATATAAGACAATATCATGGAGAAACAGTAGGTAAGTATAACGTAATAGCTATGAAGCGTTATCTGGATGAAATGTATGATCCTGATAAAGCTAACTATGTTTTTGAAATGTTTGACGGTAAAGGCTTCATGTATTGTGACCTTATGTCTCAGTCCTTATTTACTGCACAACTTAAATTACTAAAGACTAAATAGTCTTATGTAATAACTGCACTTAATAAAGCGAGAACGTATCTAATATCTTAACTCCAAGTAGTTTAGGGACTGCAGCCCGAAGAGGGACCCGACTACCACTCGTTGCAACAGTAAGTTATCTAGTTACAGCTTCCACTTTATAAGTGCTTTTTATTTTAGCCGTTTTTAAGCGTTTTTAACAATTTACCCTTATAATTTATCGATTTTACACTAAAAGTCTCTAATTTTGCTTAAAACACTTGTTTTATTTAATTTTATATGTTATTCTATAATTGCTATCCAAGCTTTTATAATTTATTTTTACCATCTCAGTCTGAAACCCGAAGGACTTAAAATATCTCGGGAGATATTCCAAAGCAAAAAAGCCACTGGGTTTATGGTCCTTTCCTAGTGGTTTTTTTGTTACTCTCTTTTTTCCTCCACCCGAATCCCTTCCAATAAGAAGGACGGGGGAGGGATATAAACATACATACAAAATATCATAAAATTATATAAAATTGATATAAATATGTATAATATTTT
>Ga0247611_10006656_pt1 | contig 14729 bp, 10 predicted proteins | sample 177DNAGHGhighgp2_FD_192422 | JGI IMG/M metagenome (GOLD analysis project Ga0247611, IMG submission 192422) | Sheep rumen microbial communities from Palmerston North, Manawatu-Wanganui, New Zealand - 1770 DNA GHGhigh gp2 | ecosystem: Host-associated > Mammals > Digestive system > Stomach > Rumen...
CATAGATATTAAAAATATCAGTTCTTGCAGTAAAATCATTTTTAGCACCTAATGAATCATCTTTTGCAATATATACCTGCTTAATAGGAAATTCTTTAGGACACATAATTTCAGCAACATCATCATTAACATTTAAAGAATATACTTTACCTGTTTTTGGATTTTTATCACTAACACTTGTACCAAGTAAAATACAAAGTCTATGATGAAGTGTAATAATATCGAATTGTGCATTCCATGCTAAATTATAATCTGGTTTATCCTTATTAACTAAATCAAAGAAACCTGCAATAAGATTTAATTCATCATTATAAATTTTAGCTTTAATTTTAAAATCTTTAAAATACTGATTATATTTTTCTTTTACTTCTGCAACTTTCTGTTTAGCATATCTCTTTGTAAACTCATCAAAAGTTTCAGTAGGATATTTTAACATGAATACAGTTAATACATTAGTCTTAGTATTATAATAAGTGATAAGGTTGACAGGACAAGGTGCGATATCTTCATCAGGAAATCCTGGATAATCTGAACCATCAACCTCAATATCAAAAGATCCAATTGAAATACCATAATTGTATTTCTCTTGATCATTTTCTTGACAGAATAGATCAATATAATAATCTGTAATATTAGCATCTGAAGCATGAAATTCATTAAACAAATGCATTTCTCTTAATTTTGATTTATTCTTTGAATTTGCTTCATAAAACATTTTGGTTGTTACTCTGTTAGTATGCTCATACATTGATCTATAAAGATTACTATATTTACATGTAACCTTTTTTACATCATTTAAAGAAATATATCGATACTCATAACCAGCTGGATTATCTTTAGTCTTAGCATACTGTGCATCGATATCTTTAGTTACATAATAAGAAAAACTTGGATCTTCAATATAAGTAAAACCTTTATGATGATCCTTATCTTTCCATACTAAAATAACTGAATCCTTATCAGCTATTTTAACTCCATTCCAATAGTGGAATGTATATAGACAGTTTACAAACATACACTCTTCTGGAAATAGTCTTTTATCCATTACAAATTCCTCCTCATAGATTATACAAAAATGTTAGTTAGAATTTTAAAAATTGAATGGAGAACAGATTTTATTCTGTTCTCCATTATTTTTATTATTCTTCGAATCCTTCTTCATCTTCTTCAGTATCTAACTGCATACAATTAAGAAATGCCTTTAGAATCTTAGAATTTTCAGATCTCGTTTCAGAAGGTTCGATATTAAATCTATAAGGATTATCATAGAGCTGAGCTTCAAGAAGCTTCATTCTCATTTCTTCATTATTAGCAAATGCATCCAGATAATGTTTGTTTATAGACATTGCATTCTTATTTGCTGGATTTGCTAAAGCCAAACCAATATTTTCCATTTCACCGATCTTAATTGCATTTGTAGAATAATCGGCTTTATACTGTTTATACTGAATTGACTTAACAGGGATGTTCTTAATTGATAACTGATCAACACTTCTTGCACTAAATTTAGATTCAGGAATGTGCTTCAAAGTCATCATAAACTTTTCACCAAAAATAACTGTATTTTGAACATCCGATAATTTAGAACGATCTACACCAGTATACTTATAAACTCTAGCGAGATCTTTAATATTTTTAGCTCCATTAAGAGGAGGCTGATGAATAGGAATACCATTTCTGATAAATCCTTCTAGAAGAGCTTCTACCTCTTCTTCATTAAGCGTTTTAAAGAATTTTCTGATATTATCAGATTCTTCTTTATCAATCTGATCAAGATAATCAGTTAAATATTTAATTTGCTTTTTATTAGACCATTCACCCCAATGTGATTCCATAATATAACGGATATACTTGGAGTTATAATTTAATTCCATTTCAATACACTGTGCTGGATTAAGTCTGTTTCCAACACCTAATGGATTAAGAATCATATCGATCTGGAAATTAACTACAGTATCTTTATCAACTTCACCTAAACCTGCGAAGTTTGTTACCTTTGGCATTTCATCATCTGGAAGAATACAGGATACTACTCCCTTATCTCCATAACGACCTGCGAGTTTACTTCCAATTACAAGAGGATGTTCTTCAAGAATAACGAATTTAAGTTTCAAATGATCAAACAGATTATCAGATACTAAGAATTTATTATTTGGATCAGTTAATTTACAATAGTAATTATAAAGATCTACAAGATCAATACTTACTTTATTCTTTTTATCTGTAATAATTGGTTCCACATACTTAATAAATTTCTTATAGTATTTCTGCTGCTCATTATAATATTTCTTGATCTGTTTATTATATGTTGATTCAAGTACTTCATCTGGATCATTTATATTTGAAATTACCTGAATATCAACTACTTTACCCTTTCCTCTGTATTTACTGTCTCCCTCAATTAAATTAATAGTATCAGCAAGAGTAATTGGTGCAGTTTTATAATCAATACGTCTTGTAGCACAAAGTAAACCATCATCACAATTCTCACCAATATCAGGGAATCCTTTATAGAAATATTTATTTCCATACATATTTGTGAAAATATCGTTTGTGTTTAAGCTTACTTCAACAATTTTTACTTCATAGTGTCCCATTCTTTTAGCAGTACTTTCGCTAATTACAATTGCATCTTCATTAGTTAGTCCACCATAAGTTAGATATACTACATTAAGGTTTCTTCCATGAGTAAGATTCATTTCTTCATCTCTATTATTATCTTTATAAAGAACTGTATCTTCTTCAAGAACATCACCTTTTTCAAGGCTGTCAATAACGGCATTATCATGCTTATATCCATACTTTTCAGTAAGATGAGTACATTCTACTCTCTGGACAACATGATACTCTCCTGGAAGAAACTTTGGTTTAATTCCTTTCTTAAAATCGGCATTTTCTTCAGGACTATTCTTAATCTTCTTAAGGATTAAGTCATAGTTATATTCATTTTTAACAATCTTAGAAAGAACCTTCCAAGTTCCTTTAAGTTCACAATAACCTGAAGAATACTTGCCCCATTCATTCTCATAACCAGTGAATACAAGAGGTGCTTGTGGTTCAAGCACCTGTAATCTCTGTTCAAGATGTGCGGTATCCATCTGCGCTCTATTAGCATCTGTTGAAGCTAATCCTGGGATCATACAAGTTGGTCCTAAGAATGAATGACCTTCTGTATAATTTTTTGCTATAGAGTCTACTAATTCAATTGGATGTTTGTTCATAATTACTTATTCCTCCTATAAATTCTAATATTAATTAGAAAATGTCAGTATATTCTTCATCATCATCTTCAAATGCATATTCCATTTCATCATAATCGACATTATCCGTAACATCTTCATCGATTTCAAGGTCATAACCTTCACCATCAAAACCAGATGAAATAATATTAGGCTCGTCTGTGAAATGCCAAGTATCATTAACTTTAGCTCCAATAGTTAAAGCTCTAGTTGTACCTGGATCATTATTTGAAGTATAGATGAGATCAACCTGACCAATCATAGAAGGATCAAGAGTCTTACCTTTAATCTCTCCTCTAGCGTTTGAAATACTCTGATTTCCTGCGATAGTTAGTTTCATTTTATTAAGAATATCAATACTATCTACATTATTCATATAACGTAAATTATCGCTATTCTTACTTTTCATTTTCTTAACAAGAAAATCTGGCTGAATATTGCTAAACAAACTTTCTAGAGTTTTAAGAGTAATATTTTTACCATTTAGAACTCTTAATACTCCTTCTGTCCATGTCTCAAGAAGTGGGAAAATAAAACACTCATTAAGACGCAGTCTCTTATTTGCTAAATCATCATTATTCTGAAGTAGCAGATTATTATAATTAATTAGAAACCATCTTAATAATGTATAAATATTTTCTTTATCTGTGTCTGGAATACGAATAACTCTCTTAGTTGTATTATCTAAGAGTCTTTCGAATGATGCCTTTACTGAACGACCCTTATTATCATAATTGGTCTGATTCTTAGTAAAGTAACTACCAAGTTTTCTTACCCAATAATTAAGGTCGTCAACCTTATCCATAGATACTTTATCTTTCTTCTGGAAAGCATTTACAAAAGTAAATGTCATCATTTTATTTTGTGGATTCTCATCTACATAAGCTTTTGGAACTAAAAGATAGATCATAGTACCTAATTTAAATAGATAATCACTATCTCCTTTATAATTCTCTGCTCTTTTCTTATCAATAATTTTAAATGTATCCTGAAGTGCAAAGAACTTTAAAGTTTCAGTAATACCAAAATTCGCAAAGAAATAAATAAAGATTGGAATCTTAGTATTAAAGATTTTACTATAAGCGAAATATCCTTCAATTTCTTCAACTGAATTATCTGGCTTCATAGTAATATTTTTATGATTTACTACAATAGGCTGAAGACTTGTTCTCATAGTGATGCTCTGATTTGTCTTATAAGTCTCAGCATCAATAATCTGAAAGATTGGAAAGAATCTAACATTATCAATAAGATAATAACAACCATCGATAAGCTTTGGAAAATAAAGTTTCTTTTTAATATTCTTTTTATCTCCAGATTTTGGATCAGTTAATTCAAATTCAATATCAATTTCAATTAATCTTGATCTTTCATAAGCAATATCTGTAATATCGCTTGATGGTTTGTAAAGAGATCTTTCATCTTTCTTCTTAGCTCCAATGAACTTAATTCCTGGAATAGTTTCAAGAGATTTACATGCGTCAATAATATGCTGGAGAATATCATCATTATCTTTTAAATAAAAGATATCTCTGTTAAATTTCTCTGGATTAGCATCATGTAAACTCTTAAGCATCTTATTCCATACTTTGTTATATAACTCTGCCATTGTTATAATACTCCTTATCCTCTAGATTTGTATCCCAAATTACTTTGGTTATACCTATTAATAATATATATTTTATTTTAAAAATTTAAATTTTAATTATTAAACAATAATATATTATACCGTTGCGTTTAAAAATTCGTTTATCAACCTGTCGAATTTAAATTTAAATCCAAATTTTAAGTACTAACATAATGGTATAAGAAAATTTTTGACTGAAAAGTCTGAATTTTTATTTTACATTTTAAATTTTATTATAAAGGAGTAATTTATCATGGCTACTAAGAAGATTATTAAGAAGACTGCATCCGCAGCACCAAAGGCAGCAACTAAGGCAACTGTTAAGGCAGTTGACAAGGCTAACATCACTAATGTAGAGGATTTCTACGGTCTTGTTAGAGATCAGTATAATGCAACTAATGAGAAGAAGATCACTAAGGATGAGGTTAACAAGGTTATGACTGCATTCTCAGAGGCTTTCGGTAAGTTTGCAACTAATTCTGATGCTGATAAGGCTACTTGCATCCTTCCTGGTATTGGTCGTTTCTCTGTTTTCGTTCAGAAGGAGAGAGATGGTGTAAATCCTAAGACTGGTGAAAAGATCAAGATTGCTGCTAAGAAGAGAGTTTCTTTCAAGACTTTCCCAAGATTTTCTGACGTTATTAATGGTAAGTAATTAATAACTATTGACCCTTAAGGAGAAATCCTTAAGGGTCATTTTTTCTTTAACCAAACAATCACTTATTAAAAATAATAAAATTTTATAGAAAGGAATGATTAATATGCCTGGAAATACTGATAAAGATCTTTCTTTAAATAAGCCAATAAAAATGTGGAAAAATATTCCAATTGATAGTCGTCAGGTTACTACTTCTTTAAATGAATTAGATGAAAATATTACATATCCTTATATCGGTATGATTTTTTATTCAGAATTTGAAGACGATTATTATAAAGTTCTTTCATTAGAAGACGGTTATCGTGTTGGTAGAACGGGTCAAATTACTAGAGCATCACAAATAGATAGTCCAAGCGAAGATAATAAAATACCTGGTTATTTTATTGGTGATTATGAACAATATGTATTAAAAGGAAATACTGCAACTATGGTTAAAACTGCATATATAGATCAAGCAGGTTTTCTTCATATTGTTTTTGCAGATAATAGTGATCATAATGTTGGTTATGTTATTGGAGATCCTGGATTTTCTCCTGAAATAACTGAAAATCCAAATAATACAGAAACAGATTATCGTCTAGATATTAAAATGCAAGATAATATTACTCATCTTTTTAAGCAATTAACTACAATTAATTTAAACGGCCCAAAGGGTGATGAAGTAGAATTATCTATTGAAAAGATTAATAGAGAAAGATATATTTGTTGGAAATATAAAATTGAAGATGATACTTGGAAACCATTAATTTCTATTGCAGAAATAACTGGTAAAGATGGTAAAGAAGTTCAATTATCTAAAAATGATGAATATATTATTTGGAGATATTATGACCCATCTACTGAAACATATGGTGATTGGAATAATCTTATTGCAATAGAAGATCTTAAAGTAAAAGGTGATAAAGGTGAAGATGGTGATGAAATTGAATTAAGAGTTAATAGTAATGTAATTCAATGGAAATTAACATCTAGTGATTCTTGGACAAACTTAATTTCTATCGAGCAATTATCTGGTAAAAATGGTAAATCACTTTATATTAGTGGTATTACTGTAAATTCTCTCGAACCAGACGAATCTCCATCCGCTACCGCAACAATTTCTTCTGAAACTGAAACTCAAATTAATTATAACTTTACTTTTAATATACCTAAAGGTGCTAAAGGTGATGACGGTTATTCTCCTTCTGTAACAGCTGTTAAGGAAAATGGTGTTACTACTATTACTATGACTAACTTAGTTGATGGTAGAGAAGTTCAAAGCCAAGTTAAAGTACTTGATGGTACAAATGCAGGTAAGGGTGATGACGGTTATTCTCCTAAAGTAACAGCTGTTAAGGAAAATGGTGTTACTACATTATCTATTACTAATTTAGTAGATGATAGAGAAGTAACAACTACAATTCAAATTTTAGATGGTGTTAATGGTGTTAAGGGTGATGACGGTTATTCTCCTTCTGTAAATACTGAAGCTGTCGCTGGAGGAACTAGAGTAACTATTACTGATAAAACAGGTGATCATGTATTTAATGTATTAAATGGTATTAACGGTCAGGACGGTCAAGATGGTGTTAATGGTAAAGATGGTGACGATGGTTATTCTCCTACAGTTACTTCTACTCCAATCACTAACGGAACTAGATTAACTATTACAGATAAAACAGGTGACCATATATTTGATATATTAAATGGTACTGATGGTGAAGATGGTACTGACGGTACTAATGGTAAAAATGTATCTATTGGAAATGTTACTACAAATACTGGTGCTGCTGGTAGTTTAGCTAATGTAGAAGTTACTTTAAATTCTAGTTTATCAACTCAGACTACTAATGTATATGATTTTACGTTTACTATTCCTAAAGGTGATAATGGTGAGAATGGTCAAGACGGTGAAGATGGTGCTAAAGGTAATGACGGTTATTCTCCTACGGTTACGACTGAATCTATTTCAGGAGGAACTAGAGTAACTATTACCGATAAAACTGGCAATCATGTCTTTGATATATTAAATGGTACTAACGGTGAAGATGGCGCTAAGGGTGATGATGGTTACTCTCCTACTGTTACTACAACACCAATTACTAATGGAACTAGAGTAACAATTACTGATGTAACAGGTGCTCATACATTTAATATTATGAATGGTACTGATGGTCAAAATGGTAAAGACGGTCAAGATGGTGTTAATGGTAAAGATGGTGACGATGGTTATTCTCCTACAGTTACTTCTACTCCAATCACTAATGGAACTAGATTAACTATTACTGATAAGACTGGAGATCATACATTTGATATATTAAATGGTACTGATGGTCAAGATGGTAAAGATGGTGACGATGGTTATTCTCCTACTGTTACTACAACACCAATAACTAATGGAACTAGAGTAACTATTACTGATAAGACTGGAGATCATACATTTGATATATTAAATGGTGAAGATGGTGAAGCTGCTAGTTTTGAAATAGTTACTGAGCTTCCAGCTATAGCAACTGCTAAATTAAACACTATTTATTTATTATTAACACCAGAATATCAAAGAGGTCTTAACATTGGTCTTACAGATGATGCATCAGCTAATAAAAATTTCTTTGAAGAATATGTTATTATTGAAGATGAAAATACTGGTGATAGAAGTTGGGAATTACTTGCTCCACAACAATATAGAATTTCACAAGCTATGATTGACTATATTTGGGGTGTAAAAGAAAACTTTACAGTTTATGATGACTGGTTCAATCCAGATATTATTCCAGATTATCAAAAGCAATTCGGTGATGTAACTCCTCTTACTGATTTTATTTATAGAATTGAAGGAAATGATCTTATTTTAGTTAAATATATTGGTAGTGGTGATGTTTATCTTAATATTTCACCTTATTATAAAGTAAATGATCATACTTATACTAGTGTTAAGATTGATGGTACTTATGATCCTCAATTAACTTATTATAAAGTAGATAGTCAAGGAAATCAATCAGTGTATTCTGATTTTCCAACAGATTATCCTCCAAACATTGATGAAAATGGAGTAGATTTATCTCAAACATTTTTAACTGGTCCTAATGTATATTCTTTATACATTGCTGATACAATTAGAAGTATTAAAAGAGTATTAATCGGTACAAGCAATATTCCAGTATATCATATTCCTTCTGGTATTACTGAAATCGGTGATTATGCTTTTTATAAATCATCAAATCAAACTATGGTATTTGAAAGATTAAGTGCAGATGGTAAAACTGCTACAAGAGTAGGCTTTGAATCATCAAGTATTCAGAAAATTGGTGTATATGCTTGTGCTAATACAACTAATATGAGATGGCTTGATGATCAGGGTAATGCTTCAATTACTCTTAAAACTCCAGCTTCTCTTAAAAAGATTTCAAACTATGCATTCTATCATGCAGGACAATTAGCTCATGTTAATACTACTCTTTCCACAAATTTATATATTGGTAAAGGTGCTTTTGAAAGATCAAACCTTAGTGCAGAACAGAGACTTTCATCTACAACATATTATACCGATGCAGCATTCTTAGGTTATCAAACTCTTTATCATGATTCTAATAGATCTATTGGTGGAGGAAGTATTTTCTTCTATGATAGTAACAGCATTGGTTATAATTATAATGATGTAGCACATACTGAAGCAAGTGAAACTGATAAGTTAGTTGTAACTCTTACTTCTATTGATCCTACATTTGAATCTTAAGAAAGGAGTATAAAGCTATGCCTGATTATGAATTATTAGATGATGAAATTCCAATGACTGCAGATGATGGTGTATCACCTATTGACAGTCATAATAAATACTTCTTTTTAGATTTTAAAGGTTTAAAAAGAAATCATACTAGATTTTTAAATTTTTATAAACATTCTAATCTTTTTGATGTTGATTTACCTCACTATTCAAGAGAAGATGTTTATAATAAAAAGCCTAGCTTCTATAAGCAAAGTTTTGATGAATTTGGACATACAATTAGAATTGTTGAAATGCCAGCATGTATTAAAATAGAAGAAGATCCTACTTTAATGGCATTAATGGCGACTAGTGATCCAAATGTATATCGTTTTCCTTCATCAATAAACTCCACTCAGTATAATAATCTTATGAATAGTGGAAAACTTTTAACAAATGTAATTTATCAAATTTCAAAGGATAGTACTGAAACAACAGTTACTACTTCAGATGGTAAAACTTTTACAAATGCAATTAATGCATACCATGAATTTATTATAAGTTCTATTACTTATAATAGCAATACTGGTATGTATGATTTAGTATGGGAAATGTTAGGTGGTAGTGAAGATAAATCTAATATTACAGTTGATTCAGCTATTGATTCTACTTCAACAAATCCTGTTGAAAACAGAGCTATCTATAATGAAATTGGTAATATTCAAGCTATTTTAGCAACTTTGACTACACCATAAGGAGGTTTGTTTTATGTCTATTGCAAGTTATTTACAAGCCTTGATTAGAGATAAAGCAACCTTAGTAGCAAATTTAAAAAAGAAAGGTATCTCCTCTGCTTCATCAGAGGAGACCTTTACTACTTTAGTTGCTAAAGTTGATGAAATTGATCAAGGAATAGATACTTCTGATGCTACTGCTACTGCATCTGATATTATAAGTGGTAAAACTGCTTATGCTAGCGGTTCTAAGATTACTGGCACTCATATTGATTTAGATACTTCTGATGCTACTGCTACTGCATCTGATATGCTTGATAGTAAGACTGCTTATGTAGATGGTTCTAAGATTACTGGCAATATTCCGTCAAAGGCAGCTCAAACATATACTCCAACTACAACAGATCAACAAATTGCTTCAGGACAATATTTATCTGGAAATCAAACTATTAAAGGCGATGCTAATTTAGTATCTTCTAATATTAAAGCTGGAGCTACTATTTTTGGTGTTGCTGGTGATAGTAATGTAATGGATACTACTGAACCATTATCTACAACTGCAAGTGCTTCAAATGTTCAATCAGGAATGTCAGCATATGTTAATGGTCAAAGAATAGTTGGAGAATGTGTTTCTATGGAAGGAACCGAATATACTCCAACTACAACGGATCAAGTAATTCAAGGTCCAAAAATATTACAAGGTAATAAAACAATGACTATTAAAGGTGATGCAGATTTAACAGCTCAAAATATTAAAGCTGGTGTAAATATATTTGATGTAGAAGGATCTTTTACATCTGACGGTACTGCTACTTCTTCTGACATGAAATCAGGAGTTATTGCTTATGTTAATGGTGAAAAAGTTACTGGTAATGCTTATACTAGAACATCACAAGTTAATGCTGTTGCAGATCATTTAATAGATGGTAGATCACATTGGTTGCAAGCTGGTTTTTATAGTGGTATTGCTTTTGAAGCACAACCTACATTAAAAGCAGAAAATATTAAAGCTGGTATAACTATTTATGGAGTTACAGGAACTTATGCACCTTCAATAAAAATTGATAGTTTATTAAAATGTAGTGATTTAACATCAGCTCAAGCTGTTTTAGATAGATATAGTAACGGCGAAATAGAAGCAAGTTTTGATGGTACTTTTTCTAATTGGGAATCATTAAATATTTACGATTATTCAACTCATCCAGTTGGAGCTGCTTATACAAATCCAAGTTCAGGTTATATTGCTGGAATACAATATGATGACGGAAATACTTCTACAGCAAATAGATGTATTTTATTTACTACTCCAGTTAATATGTCAGCTCATTCAATATTAAAGTATAAATATTATGTAAGTACATGGATTAATCCTACTGCTAAATTATATTTAATTTCTGCTAGTTCATTATCAGAAGCTAAAACAAAATTAGCTAATAGTGATATTGCATATACATTTGATATGCCATGTGGAAATAATCTAAATTTAACAAATGTATTAGAAGAAATTGAAAATATAGTATCTGATTCTTATTACATTTGTTATAATCAACCATCTGATCCAGGTGGTAATGAAGCTATTTTAATTGATCTATCAATTATTCAACTTTAATAAAAAAAAATAAAGGCTAAGAGAATATTCTCTTAGCCTTTTTATTTACACTATTACTTTTTACAAGTGATAGTGTGATTATAGAACTGTCCATGTTTCTTGATTGCAGAAACAATCATTCTACCTAACTTAATTTTGTCTTTTGGTACTTTTCTAAAGTTCTTAAGAACATAATCGATAAGAGCATCATCACCTGAAATTTCTACTGTATCTTTAGTAATATTATTAGTAACAACATAAGTAATTAAATTATTATTGTTTTCTATTGGAGCATTTCTTTTAACTTCAACTAATTCAACATTTGTTATATCTTCAAAAGGAATAGTTTCTGTTTTTTTAACTCTATTTTCAAGAGCAATTTTAAGTACAACAGGTAAAATAACATGACTATTTCTATTAGATGTTAATGCCAAAGCACCAACATGCTTGTTATTTATAACGAATTCACATTTAAAGCTTATAGAGTTATTATTATTAATTAAATGAATTCTCTTATCATTAAGAATATCATCCAGGCTATTAAATGTCAAATCTGTTTCAACACCATTAACAACCAATGAGAAGTATGTGCCTCGATCGATTAAACCATAAGAGTTGACTTCTTTTCGGCCAACTTTATAAACATCTTTTAGTTCATCGTCACTTAATCTTTTTACAGATTTTAGTTCATCGTCAAACAGTGCCCAACTCTTCTTTTTAGCATATGGTTTTTTGATTGTTTTTTTAACATTTTTACGCTTATGATTTGGTTCAGCTAATTCATATTCATTAGCTTTTATATCATCTTTTTTTTCTTTAATGGAAATATTGTCAGTTGTTGAAGTTGGTATATTAACTTTAGAGAACCACCAATCGACAAATTTGCCGTTAGGTCCTTCATCTGCAATAAAGTGAGCATTAAAGATATATACATAAGAATCGTCTGACTCATCAATAGAATCAACTACATCCTTATAAATATTAAGATACGTAATGATTGGATTGTACGAATCTCTGCATACTCTAAGGATGTATTCCTCATTGAAATACTGAGGAAGCTCAGAAGCCTTAAATGCTTCTGAACTATAGTATCTATCGAAAGAGTTTGGATCATCTTCTTTTCTTGGATATCTCTGTTTGAGAACCATTATCTTTCCAAGCTGAACGTCTCTGTCTGTCTTGTTAATAAAGCTATCTTTATTAAATTTCATATTATTACCTCCTATTTAATTAGACCACGTTGCTGTTAGAAATGCATATAACAATGCCGATAATGATAAAAATACGTAAAGAAATGCTTTAATTGTTTTAAGCTTTCTCATATAATCACCTCCTAATTTTAAAGTTCATGACTAATGTCAATAATCTTATTATAAACAGAGCTAGTCATTTCATCTGAATTTTTAAGATGCCTTGCTCTACGCTTATAATACTTTTTATAGATCTTCTTGCAGTTAAAGTGGCGGTCGTCCTTTTTTGAAGTCCTATAAGATTTACTCATAAAAATATTACCTCCTTATTTTCAATCACCATAATAATATATATTTAAAACAACCAATTAATATTTTATAGAAAGGAGTAATTGATATGCCTGTTAAAAGCTATCCCTATAATGATAAAACACAATTAACAAAAAATTTTAACATTTCTGAATTCAAATGTAAATGTGGAAGAAACCATAACATTTTGAATTCTACCGAGGAAGTTAGTATGCTACAGAAAATAACTGACTTGGTTGGAGCGGATTACGTAACAATTTCTTCAGGTTATCGTTGTGCTTCACACGATAGATCTGTAGGTGGTTCTGGTTCTGGACCTCACACTGGTGGCTTCGCAGCAGATTGTAGATTTGTAAAGAATGGTAAAGCAATTAGTACAAAACTTCTTTCTTGTGTTGCACAAGATTTAGGTTTTATGGGTATTGCTAATATCACTTCTAATTACGAATGGATCCATTTAGACATGAAAGGTAGAGTCTATAAAGGAAATGAAATTGTAAGTTATAATACAGTTACTAATGACTTCTATAGATATTATGGAATTACTAAAGAGCAAGTGTTAGAATTAACTAAAGGTAAAGATACTGGTAATAATAATACTTCTTCAACTTCTAATACAACTAAGATTAATAACAAAGATAAGTCTACTAAGAAAGTTGTATGGTCTAATAGATTTGATGCTAAGATTAGAGAAGTTCAAAGAATCTTTAATCAAAAAGGTTATCAATTAGTTGAAGATGGATATGCTGGTCCAAATACTTATGCTGTAGCAAAGAAATTTACTATTAATAAGTATGATAACGGACCTTTAGTAAGATGGGTTCAAGAAAGACTTAACTCAATGGGTTATAACTGTGGTATCGCAGATGGTAGCTGTGGTGCAAACACTATGGCTGGAATTAATGCTTTCCAAAAAGCTTATGGTTTAGGTCAAGGCTATTTAGGTGGAACTGATTGGGTTTACCTTTTTGGCGGAACTATTAACTAAAAAAAATCCCTTAAGACGTTATGTCTTAAGGGATTTATATTTACCACATCCGCCAGCCATCAGGATATCTGAGCTTATCATAAGTACATTTAGTCATATGACTAATGTCTTCATCAAACATAAAATGATTGAGTTTTCTTCTAAGTCTTCTTTCAGAAGTATACTCACTCTTTTTATATCCTTTGCTTTTTCTTACAGTATGAACTCTTCCATCACACCCAATAAACTTAGTATTGAGATAGCAATAGAAGTTATACTGATCAGGATAGCTAGTATTCTTAATAACAATGTCAGTTTTCTTATCAAAAGAGTTCTTATATCTTTTCTGCTTCTTTCTCTTCTTGAGATTATTCTTGTAACCATCTTTAAATCTCATCATTTCCATAAAAACTCCTCCTTAATAATTCTTCCAAACACTGTTAGAAATCTGGCTGATATTCATTTCGTCATCCTTCATATAAGACATATTAAGACGTCTACGTCTTCCACTCTTATATTCAGGTTCAGATGACTTATAACGATAGACTCTGATAAGCCTATCGTTATTCTTATCACGGTTAATCATATAACCATTTCTATAAGGAAAGTCATCATTAAGCTGACGGTAGTTTACCATTGCCTTTTTATTAGTCTTAAACTTAGACTGTTTCTTTCTACGCTTAAGATGCTTCATAGCATCGCTCTTAAAACGCAGAGAGTAATTGAATGAGTCTG
>Ga0247611_10006657_pt1 | contig 14727 bp, 12 predicted proteins | sample 177DNAGHGhighgp2_FD_192422 | JGI IMG/M metagenome (GOLD analysis project Ga0247611, IMG submission 192422) | Sheep rumen microbial communities from Palmerston North, Manawatu-Wanganui, New Zealand - 1770 DNA GHGhigh gp2 | ecosystem: Host-associated > Mammals > Digestive system > Stomach > Rumen...
ACACCAGCACGAAGCCGCCGCCGCCGTACTGTCCCGTCATCCACGGGAACTTCCACACGTTGCCGCAGCCGATGGCGCAGCCCGCGCTGAGCATGATAAAGCCCAAACGGCTGCCGAGTCTTTCTCTCTGATTGTTCATACTTTCCTCCCGTTGATTTCGGCTAAGGAACAACTCTCCCGGACCGAAATAATTTATCTTGATTTTAATGGCAGAAGGACCCACTTGCAAGGCTGTATTTCTTATGCTAAAATAAGCAAAAGCTAATAATACTATTCGCTGATAGAAAGCAGACAAGGAATTCCGAGCAAAAATGTGTCAGGCGAGGCAAAGTCCGCAGAGCATAATGGAGATATATGGTCAAGGACTTTTAAACAAGCATGGCGCAATTTTTGCCGGAAGGACTGTCCGGTTTCTATTAGGGGATAGTATAAGGAGAAGGAATATGAACCAGACCCAGCTGAGGCTGTTCGTCGCGGCTGCTGAGAGCAGGAGCTTCACCAAAACGGCCGAGCAGTTTTTCATCACCCAGGCGGCCGTCACCCAGCATATCCAGGCTTTGGAAACCACCCTCGGCTGCGAGCTCTTTGACCGCCGCCGCCGTCCCATGCAGCTTACGCCGTCAGGCAAAAGCTTTTATGAGGACGCAAAGCAGATCCTGCGCCAGATGAGCGCTGCCGCCAGCCGGACGAAGGAGGCCGCGGCAGGGGAGAGCGGCAGCCTGCACATCGGCTTTCTCAAGGGCTACGAGCGCAGCGATTTTTCCCTCACGGCGCGCAGCTTCCGCCGGGCCAATCCCAACACCTTCCTGACCTTCGAGCGCAAAAGCTCCGACCAATTGGCCGCGGGGCTCATGCAGGGGCGCTTTGATCTTATATACACCTGGGACAGCACGAACCTCCGACAGAGCCCGGAAGTGGAATGGCGCCAGGCAGACAGGATACGCCTGGTGGCGGCCCTGTACAGCGCCCATCCGCTGGCCGGGCGTACAAAGCTCACGAGGGCCGAGCTTCGCGGGGAGAAGCTCTTGTACATGTCCCCGTCCGAGGATTTCGATTCCTACGGCGACGAGGCCTTCATCCGCCTCTACCGGGAGGCGGGCTACAGGCCGGACATCCTCTACCGCAGCGCGGACCTGGAGGTTATCCTCACCATGGTGGCGGCGGAGGAGGGGATTTCCATCCTTCCCGACTACTTCACCAACAAGCTCGTCGGCGCGGATAATCTGGTCTTCATCCCTCTGCGCGGCGTCAAGGAGCACGAGGAGATCGACGTTTTCTGGCGCCGGGACAACACAAATCCCCTGCGCGTGGAGTGGACGGCAGCACTGGATAACACGGAGAACTGAGGCTCCACGCGCAGCCGTTTTCCGCGGATTGTGATAATACTGTTGCTTTTCGGTTTCAGATATGGTAAATTACGAACAATATAGTGAAAAATGTGGCGGTTTGTGCCGTAAAGCGCCATGCTGCGGTGCGCACGCGGAGAGGATCGTCACAGAACAGAGACGGAGGGAGCCGTAAGGTGCTGCAAAAAAACAGGCGTTTTAAGGTATTCCTCAATATGCTTCTGGAGGCAGCCATCATCTTTGCCTCCTATCATGCTGCTGTCTATATCCGTTTTTTCGCGCTCAAGGGTGTGTGGAACCCCATCATCGAGGACGCGTCGACGGAGCTTCTGATCCTGCTGTACAGCCTTTGCACCGTCACGCTTTTTTACCTGTTCCATCTGTATATCCCGGTGCACCGGCTGAGACTGTTTAAGGAGCTGTCAAAGCTCATTCTCCTCAGTCTTGTCTCCGTGCTGATCTTGGGAAGCGTCCTGTATGTGATGCGTTTTGAGGAGTTTTCGCGCCTGACGCTGTTGATATTCCTTATGCTTTTCTCCTGCATCCTTTGTGTCAAGCGCGTCTTCTGGCATCGTATCGCGGCCCTGCGCTACGCACAGGGGATCGGCATGGAGCGTGTGATCCTCATCGGCAGCGGCAGGCTTGCGGAGGAATATTACCAGGACCTGACGGAATACCCGCAGTTTGGCCGCCGGGTCATCGGCTATATCGGCGCAGACCCTCATGCGGGGCTTGGTGAATACCTGGGCGGGCTTGAGCGGATCGAGGAGATCCTGGAGAAGGTGCCCTGCGAGGAGGCGGTGGTGGCCCTGGAACCTGAGGAGACCGCACATATTCAGGCAGTGCTCAATGCCGCGGGAAAAGAGGGGCTTCGGGTCTCGATGATTCCGTTTTACCGCGCCTATTTCCCGAGCCACCCGACCATCGAAACCATGGGGCGCTCGGTGCTGATCGACCTGCGGGCGACTCCGCTTGACAACAATGCCCTCGCCGCGCTCAAGCGCGTGTTCGACATCGTATGCTCGGCGCTGCTGCTGATCGTGCTCAGCCCGCTGCTGCTGATTGTTGCCCTGATTGTCAAGCTTGAAAGTCCCGGCCCGGTGTTGTTCAGCCAGCGTCGGGTGGGTCTGAATAAAAGAGAATTCAACATGTACAAGTTTCGAAGCATGCGCGTCAACAGCGAATCCGACACGGCCTGGAGCCGCAGCGCGGACCCGCGCCGGACCCGCTTCGGCAGCTTTATCCGCAAATACAGCATTGATGAGCTGCCGCAGCTCATTAATGTTTTCACGGGTGACATGAGCCTGGTCGGCCCGAGACCGGAGCTGCCCTACTATGTCTATCGCTTCAAGGAGTCCGTTCCGCTGTACCTCGTGCGCCAGCAGGTGCGCCCGGGAATGACAGGCTGGGCGCAGATCCACGGTCTGCGCGGGGACACATCCATTGAAGCGCGTGTCAAATACGACATCTGGTACATCGAAAACTGGAGCCCCGCGCTGGATCTGCGCATCCTGTGGAAGACGGCGCTCGGCGGCTTCATCAATACGGAAGAGCTGCGCACGGAGGTGAAGGTTTCGTAAAAATGGAAGCTGACACGGTTGCCGTTCGACTTCGGCAGCGACGTGCAGAGGATCTGTGACCGCTATCAGCTGTTTCTTGACGGGAAGCTTGCATTATAACACAAATGGGTCAGCCGCGGCTGACCCATTTACTGTATGGAATTATACCCGCTCGCCGCCGATATACACGGCCTGCGCGTTCAGCGATGCGTCGCAGATCACAAAGTCGGCGAGCTTACCCGCTTCGATGGAGCCGATCTCATCGGCACGTCCGATCTCCCACGCCGGGCGGATGGTGGCGGCGGTGATCGCCTCCTCGCGGGGGATACCGAAAGCAATCGCGTTGAGCATGTCCCGATACAGATCCGAGGCCGCGCCCGCGATCGTGCCGTCGGCAAGTCTGGCCACGCCGCCGGAGAGGAAGACCTGCTGCCCGCCCAGCTCGTACTCGCCGTCCGGCATGCCGCAGCAGCGCAGGGAGTCGGAGATCAGGCAGATGCGCCCGGGGAAGAGCTTGAAGGCCATGCGCACGGAGCTCGGGTGCACATGCAGCCCGTCGCAGATGAGCTCGGCGACCACGTGATCACACTCCGAGGCCGCGCCGATGACACCGGGCTTGCGGTGGTGGATGGAGGGCATGGCGTTAAACAGGTGCGTCAGATGCGTCGCGCCCGCCTCGTAAACGGCCTTTGCCTGTTCGTAATCGGCATCCGTGTGGGCGACCGAGACGGTGCACAGCTCCCTGGCGATCTTCGTAAATTCGACCGCGCCCGCAAGCTCGGGGGCCACGTCGATCACGCGCACCAGGCCGCCGCAGCCGTCATAGAGCCGCCGGAAGCCCTCGGGATCGGGGAGCTTGAGATAGGCGCCGTTCTGCGCGCCTTTTTTCTTTTCCGAGAAATAGGGACCTTCCATGTGGATGCCCATGACCCGGGCACAGCCAGCGGGACGGTTTTCACGGACCGCGACCGCCGTCTCGAACGCGGCGGCGAGCGTCTCGTAGGGGAGTGTCATGGAGGTGGGGGCAAAGCTCGTCACGCCGCACTTGGCAAGGTGAGCCGCCATGCGCTTTAAGCCCTCGGCATCCCCGTCAGAGAAGTCCGCGTTTGCCGCTCCGTGGGTGTGGATATCCACAAGGCCGGGGATCACGTACGCGCCGCCGAGATCGGTGCCGCCGCTGTGCTCACCGACGAACACCTCGGCAAAGCGCCCGTCCTCCACCAGAAAGCCGCCGCGGACAAAGCCCGCGGGAGTAAACACATTCGCGTTCGTATACAGCATATCATACCTCCGAATTGTTCAAAAGGATTTGAATCATCGTGCCTACAGTGTATCAGCAGGGGAGAAATTTTTCAACAGGAATCTCCGGGGATTTCACGGGGCTTGACTTCTTTTATAAAATATAGTACATTTCCCTCGTTTGAATATGCAAAAGAAAGGGTATCGCAAATGAACAGAACGCTTTCGATAAAGATGATCAGCCTGCTGCTCGCGGCGGTCACGGCGCTGGGCCTCACCGCCTGCGGCAGAAGGAGCGCGGCAGCCTCGCCCCAGGCGGCCCAGGCCCCGGTGCAGGCAGCGGCGCCCGAGTCCGCCTATGTCCCCACCCCGGAGCCGACGCCGGAGCCCACTCCCGAGCCGACACCGGAACCCACCCCCGAGCCCATCGTGGGCGAGGTCTTGACCGATGACGACGGCGACGGCATCATCAACTACAAGTTCCACTACAAGGGTGCGACGGTCTATGCCATCATCGTGCTCGACCCGAGCCGCGTCTATGTCGGCACGGCGCTGCCCGAGCCAACCGAGTGGAGCGGTTACGGCCTCACGCTCGACGCCATGGCTGAGCAGTACGGGGCCATCGCGGGCATCAACGCCGGCGGCTTCCTGGACGACGGCGGCGGTGGAAACGGCTGGCCCCCCAGCGGCATCACCTTCGGCCGGGGCGTCACCTTCAGCTCCGAGCAGAACGGTCCCATCGGCGGTTTTGACGGAAACGACCACATGTGGGTCGGCTATCTGACCTATGACGAATGCGAGAACGTCGGTATCCGGGACGCCGTGAGCTTCGGCCCCGCCATTGTACTCGACGGCGTAAAGGCAGATCCCTCTGCGCTGGAGACCGGCATCGGCGCCAGGACCATGATCGGCCAGCGCGCCGACGGCGCCGTCGTGATGGTCGCCATCGACGGCCGCCAGGGCTACAGCATCGGTGTGACCTTCCCCGACTGCGTCGACATCATGGCTGACAAGTTCGGCTGCGTCAATGCCACCAACATGGACGGCGGCAACTCTACCTGCATGTACTTTTACGGCCAGGCGGTCAACCGCTCGGCAAACCAGGCGGGCGGTACCCGCAACCTGCCGGATGCGTGGCTCGTGAATCCGCTGCCCGCGGGCTATGTCAAGCCCGAGAGTGTGCCGACGCAGATCGTCCTGCCGGAAAACCCGCTGGGCGAGGTCAAGCAGTACGCCTACGCCTGTGAGGGCGAGGAGGCCGAGCGCCTGTTCCGCTTTGCCACCGCCTTTGCCGAGCCCTACTACGGCTACTTCGGCACCTCGAACGCAGACTACTACTATCCGACACTCCTGCCCTACGTGTACCCGGAAGGGGAACTGCGCTACCGCATCGAGCTTGCGCTGATGGACAGGATGTGGGTCAACACCTGGAAGACCGACCCCACCAACATCCGCATGGAGGGCGCCTGGGCCAACGGCGACGGCACCTATGACATCCTGATCACCTCGGACATTTACGAGTATTCCAACTACTGGAACTACGAGGCGCCCAACACCAGCCTGCGCATCACGGTTGTGGAGGACCCGAGCGCGCCTTATGGCTATCTGGCGCTGTCCACCTATTAAAGCGATGGTCTCAGGCAGGCGTTTTATCACAAAAAATTCAAAGTATCATAAACGAAAATTCAAAATCTTTAAGAGATTTCTTAACACTTTGAAAGTATGATATTCCCAGTTTTAAGAAAACGAGGTGCAGCCTTATGAAAAACGCAAACATCCATACACGCAGAATATTCGCCATGCTCCTGGCCTTGGTGCTGGTGTGCTCCGCAACGGCGGGCCTTGCCTATGCCGCGCCGACCCCGACCCCGACCCTGACCTTCGCCTCCGAAGGTCACACCGCAGGCAGCGCCGCCGAGGTCTATGCCCGCAACGTAAACTCCACCGTTGCCATCACCACCGAAGCCCTGACCAATTATTTCGGGTATGACACCATTTCCGGCGGCTCCGGCTCCGGCTTCATCATCACCGAGGACGGATATATCCTCACAAATTACCATGTGGTGCAAGGTGCCAACAAGATCAATGTCGAGATGTACAACGGCGACACCTATAAGGCGGAGCTCATCGGCTGTGATGACAGCAACGACATCGCGGTATTGAAGATCGACGCCAAGGACCTGACGCCCGTGACCTTCGGCGACTCCGACAAAGTCGTTGTGGGCGAGGAAGTGGTCGCCATCGGCAACCCCCTGGGCGAGCTCCATTTCTCCCTGACGCGCGGCGTCGTCAGCGCCCTTGACCGGAACGTGACCCTCTCCGGCAACATGCACTTAAAGCTCATCCAGACCGACTGTGCCATCAACTCCGGCAATTCAGGCGGCGCGCTGTTCAACATGTACGGTGAGGTCATCGGCATCACCAACGCGAAGATCTCCGGCGGCGGCTTCGGCGCAACGGTCGATAACATCGCCTTTGCCATCCCGGTGAACACGGTGGTCGGCATCGTGGAGCAGATCATGACCAAGGGCGAGATCTCCAAGCCCTACATCGGCGTGACGGTCACCCCCGTAAAGGACGACCTGCTGGCCTACGGCATCCCCCGCGGCGCTGAGATCGTGAGCGTCAACGAGGATTCCCCGGCTGAGGAGGCCGGTCTCCAGGAGAAGGACATCGTCATCGCGGCAAACGGTGAAGAGATCAGGAGCAGCGACGATCTGGTCAAGATCGTAGGCGCCTGCCAGCCCGGCGAGAAGGTAGAGCTCACGGTTTACCGTGCGGGCGAGAAGGTTAACATCACCGTCACCGTCGGCGAGAACGTCAAGAGCGCTCTTCCCGAGACCGAGGAAGACCTGACCGAAACGAAATAAGAATAACAAAGGGGCGCAGCCGGATAGGCTGCGCCTCTTCCTCATTTTGCTGGCGGATAGACTGGGAAATCGTACGCCCCGTCCATCCAGCCCAGCAGAAAGGCCCGGGCGAGGCTTCCGGGTTTGATGGCCTCGCGGGCATCGGACAAGCTGAACCACTGCCAGGCGTCCACCTCACGGTTGGGGTGGGCGTCCTCTTTTTTGACCGTGACGGTGAAATTCAGCATCAGCGTATTGCTGGGCGGAAAGTACCGGCTGCGGTTAAAGGAGAGCGTGAGCGCCTCCAGCCCCAGCTCTTCCATAAGCTCCCGCCGGGCGGCGTCCTCCGCATCCTCACCATGGTTTACATAACCCGCAACCAAAATATAGGCCGGGCGGCCGTACTGGCGGATGAGGATGATGTTTTCCTTCCGTTCATCCATGACCAGCAGGCTCACAGCGGTGTTGAACACGGGGTAGCGAAAGGCGGCGCAAGTGTCGCAGTAGGGGACAAGCCCCTCCTCACCGTGGGGCAATACATGCAGCAGCGTCCCGCATTCCATGCAGTAGTTCATCTTCATGATAGTGACTCCTTATAAAAATGAAAAGTGAAATAATGGTATCGCTTCGAAACGACTGAGATATGCAGCAGTCACACCATAACTCCAAACTGTCCGAAAAACAGTTGAAAACCACCGTCGTTCCTGCTATGATAGCAAAGATCAAAACAAAGGGGGAGGGGACGGTATGACCGTACTTGTCACCGGCGCGCGGGGCATGATCGGCTCGGCCGTGGTGAAGGAGCTGCTTGAGCGCGGCTATGAGGTCGTGGGCGTCGGGCGCTCGGGCGAGGAAGCGACAGAGGGAAATTACCGCTTCGTGCGCGCCGACCTCAACGATCGGGAAAGACTTCGTGAGATCGTGGAGGCCTCCGGCGCGGAGCGAATCATCCACCTTGCGGCCTTGGCCCACCGGGAGGGCATGGAGGAGCTGACCTGGGAGCGCTACAGGCGCGACAATGTGGACAGCGCGAAAAACGTCTTCTCCTGTGCCGGGGAGCGGCCCGTGCTCTTTATCAGCACCATCGACGTTTACGGCGTTTATCACGGCGGCGCGCCGGTGAATGCCGATACCCCTGTCAACCCCGTCAGCGACTACGGCAAGAGCAAGGCCCTGGCCGAACGGGAGTGCCAGCTTCTGCATCATTATGACATCTTCCGCCTCTGCCCGGTCTATACCCCGGACAACAAGCGCGACATTCAGAAGCGCTATTATCTTAAGTACCCTAGCCTTGCCTATCAGGTGGGCAAGGGCACGGCGTTCGAGGTGCTGGACATCGACCGCGTCGCGAAGGCCATCGCCGACTGGTGCGGCAGCGAGCCGACCAACGCCATCCATATCATCAAGGACCCGGAGCTGCTGTGGACCCCCGATTCCATTAAGGCGGAAAAAGCGGCGGGCCGAGCAAGGCTCGTGCTGCATGTGCCCGCCTGGTGCGTGCGCGTGGGCTACGGCACGCTGGAGGCGGTGCTGGGAGAGAGCGAAAAGACCTATCTCATCAACAAGCTGGCCTACCCGCTGAGAACGGAGTGAGACGATGAGCAATATCGTGATCCTGATACCCAAGGACAATGTGGCCTACAACTTCCGCGCGGAGCTGTTTTTGAAGCTCCAAGAGCTGGGCCACGCGGTGTATATCGTCTGCCCCTACGGCGAGAAGCTGGAATACTTCCGCACACGCGGCATCCACATCATCGACCTGCCCATCGACCGGCGCGGCACCAGCATCTTAAACGACCTGAAGCTCACAAAGGAATACATCCGCATCATCAAGGAGACGAAGGCGGACCTGGTGCTCACCTATACCACCAAGTGTTCGGTCTACGGCGGCTTTGCCTGCGAGGCCACCCATACCCCCTATATCGTCAACACCGCGGGCATCATGCAAAACGGCGACAAGCTCTCGGCGCTCGAAAGATTCATCCTGGAGCTCTACCGCGTGGCGCTCAGGAAGGCGTCCTGCCTCATGTACCAGAACGACCACGAGTGCGAGCTTCTCAACGACATCCTCCGCCACAAGGTCCACTACCGCCGCATCCCCGGCTCGGGCGTGAACCTGGAGCAGTTTCCCTTTAAGCCCTACCCGGAAAACGACGATGAGATCATCTTTAACTTTGTCGCCCGCATCATGAAGGGCAAGGGCATCCGGGAGTACCTGGACTGCGCCGAGCGGGTAAAGGCGGACTATCCCAACGCCCGCTTTGTAATCTACGGCGACTATGACGACGAGTCCTTCCGCCCCCGCATCGAGGACCTGCAGCGCCGCGGCATCGTGGAGTACGGCGGCATACAGCTCGACATGAAGCCCTGCATCGAAAGAGCCCACGCCGTCATCCACCCGAGCTACTACGAGGGCATGACCAACGTCGTGCTCGAGCACAGCGCCATGGGCCGCGTCTGCCTCGGCTCGGACGTGCCGGGGATCCGCGAGGGCATCGAGGACGGGAAGACCGGCTATCTCTTCCAGGTCCGCGATGTGGACAGCATGGTCGAAAAGGTCGAGACCTTCATCTGCCTGCCCCACGGGGAGAAGGCGGCGATGGGCCGGGCCGCGAGAGAAAAGATGGAACAGGAGTTCAGCCGCCAGATCGTCACAAACATCTATCTCGAAGAGATCAAGCGTATCCTTGCATGATAGACATTATAAATCAAGAAGCAGAGCACTTACAAGAATACGGTAAGCACTCTGCTTCCGGCATATTCGACAAAATAAAAAAGCTGAAATTGTATATTTTTTCAGTTTCACCAAAAATGTTTGATTTCGCACTTTATCCGTTGACAGTGTTAAAGCCTTGTGCTAAGATGCACTCAAAGTGAATCGCTTAGATAGAGGCGCGGTATTCATCAGTACCCCGCGGCAAGGCCAGGCAGCCGCCGTAGGGAAAAGGGAACATCGCCGAAGGATCGGAAAGCTTGCCTGGCTGACCGGTTCTGGGCCGTCCAAAAACATTGGCCGGACTGTCACAAGACTTTGTGGAGCGCTATCGAAATCACGCACACGGCTTACGCTGTACGGAATTTCCATGGACCGCTTGCAAAGCGGTTCATTTTCATTTTCCCGACCGGCGGGGAAAACCAGCCGGAGAGTATCGTACTCAGAAAGGAAACATCATGAGGAGAATTACAGCAATCGTACTGGCCATGCTGCTGATGCTGAGCCTCGGCTCCGCCGCCTTTGCCGACGGCGTTGCCAGCGGTGTGGAGGACGGTGTCCTCACCATCGCCATGGAATGTGCCTATGCCCCCTACAACTGGACCCAGAACGACGACTCAAACGGCGCTGTCCCCATCGCAAACGTCCCCGGCTCCTACGCAAACGGCTATGACGTCATGATCGGCAAGAAGATCTGCGAAGCCAACGGCTGGCAGCTCGAGGTCATCCAGTCCGACTGGGACTCCCTTGTCCCCGGCGTCCAGACCGGCACATTTGACGCCGTCATTGCCGGTCAGTCCATGACCGCCGAGCGCGCCGAGCAGGTCGACTTTGCCGGCCCCTACTTCTATGCCACCATCGTTTGCCTGACCAAGGCCGGCAGCCCCTACGCCAATGCCAAGAGCCTTGCCGATCTCGCCGGCGGCTCCTGCACCGCGCAGATCGCCACCATCTGGTATGACACCTGCCTGCCCCAGATCAAGGGCGCGAACATCATGACCGCCGCCGAGACCGCCCCCGCCATGCTCATGGCGCTCGAGACCGGCATGGCCGACTTCGTCTGCACCGATATGCCCACCGCTCAGGGCGCCGTGGCCGCCTACCCCGACATGGTCATCCTTGACTTCTCCGGCACCGACGGCGACTTCCAGTTCACCGAGCAGGAGCGCGCCGAGAACGTGAACATCGGCATCTCCATGATGAAGGGCAACACCGTCCTGCACGAGGCCATCGACAGCGTGCTGAGCACCATGACCGTCGAGGACTTCAATGAGCTCATGGCCCACGCCATCGAGATCCAGCCCCTGAGCGAGGACTGATCATCGTCCCGCATTTCCCCGGAAATAACACGGAGGCCGCGAGAGTTTTCGCTTCTCGCGGCTTCTTTCAGGTAAGGAGACCCATATGAACAAGTTTGCACAGCTGGGCGCGGATATCGTCAAGCTCTGGACAAAATACGGCAGTGCCTATCTCAACGGCATTGAGAACACGCTGATCCTTGCCCTGGTGGGCACGGTGATCGGCTGCGTGATCGGCTTTGCCTGCGGCGTTCTGAACACCATCCCCTATACAAAGAGCGACCACCCGGTCAAGCGCTTCGTGCTCGGCCTGGTGCGCGTGATTATCCGCATCTATGTGGAGGTCTTCCGCGGCACGCCCATGGTGCTGCAGGCGGTATTTCTCTACTACGGCCTGCCCTATTTCTCGAATAACAGCGTAAAGTTCACCTCCGTCTGGGCGGCAGCGATCGTGGTGGTGTCCATCAACACCGGCGCCTATATGGCCGAGTCCGTTCGCGGCGGCATTATCTCCGTCGACCCGGGCCAGACCGAGGGCGCCAAAGCCATCGGCATGACCCATGTCCAGACCATGCTGTACGTTATCCTGCCCCAGGCCCTGCGCAACATCATGCCCCAGATCGGCAACAATTTCATCATCAACGTCAAGGACACCTCCGTCATGTTTATCATCGGCTTTCCCGATTTCTTTTCTGCCCACCGCGCGGCCGTCGGCGCAAGCTATCTGTATTTCCCGTCCGCCACGGTGGAGATGGTCGGGTATCTCACCATGACGCTGCTGGCCTCCTTCCTCCTGCGCTGGATGGAGAAGAAGCTGGACGGCTCGGCAAGCTATGAGCTTGTGCAGGTGGACCAGCTCACCATGACGGCGGGCACCTACAGCTACCCGGACAAGGGCTCACCGTTTGACGAGCGCAGCCCCGAGTCGGTCAAGAGCATGCAGCGCGAGGCTTTGCGCCGTCAGATCGAGCGCGAGGCCGCCGAGCGCGAGGGTCAGCTTGCCGAGCAGCGGCGCGAGACCCATGCCGCACAGAAGGGAGGGAAGCGCTGAAATGAGCGAGAGCATTCTTAAGATCAATCATCTTTCCAAGACCTTCGGGACGAACCTCGTCTTAAAGGACATCGACTTCACAGTGGACGCGGGGGATGTCATCAGCATCATCGGCGCCTCCGGTTCCGGCAAGTCCACGCTCCTGCGCTGCATAAACCTCCTGGAGACCCCCACTTCGGGCGAGATCCTCTACCACGGCAAAAACGTCCTCTCCCGCGGCACCAACGCCCCGGCCTACCGCGCCCATGTGGGCATGGTATTCCAGTCCTTCAACCTTTTCAACAACATGTCGGTGCTGGAAAACTGCATCGTCGGCCAGATGCGTGTCCTAAAGCGGGACCGGGAGCAGGCCCGCGCCCACGCCATGGAGTACCTCGAAAAGGTCGGCATGGCCCCCTACATCAACGCCCGGCCCCGGCAGATCTCCGGCGGGCAGAAGCAGCGCGTTGCCATTGCCCGCGCCATGGCCATGGACCCGGAGGTCCTGCTCTTTGACGAGCCCACCTCCGCTCTCGACCCCGAAATGGTGGGCGAGGTGCTCACCGCCATGAAGGCGCTCGCGGAAAGCGGCATGACCATGCTGGTGGTCACCCACGAGATGGCCTTCGCCCGCGACGTGAGTCACAGGGTGGTCTACATGAACGGCGGCGTCATCTGTGAGCAGGGCAGCCCCGAACAGATTTTCTCGAATCCCACAAAGCCGGAGACAGCTGAGTTTCTGGCCCGCTTCCGCAAAAACTGAATCAGCAGCTATAGACACTCTGTCTTTCGGGATCACGAAAGGCAGAGTGTTCAGCATGTAAAAAACAGCTTGTAATCACAACACCAATGTACTATAATTGATATCATGGGAATTATAGGCATTTATAAAAAATGAGTATCAGCTTTAATTAGCTAAGCACAGCTTACGGTCTGTCATTGCGAACCAGTGACCGATGTCACTGGTGTGGCAATCCGTACTCCCTGCGACCGGTTAAGACTTCTAAATATTTAGGTGCCTCCGGCGGGCGGATTGCCACGTCACCAGTGTGCGCACTGGTTCCTCGCAATGACGGAGAAAAGCTGAGTTAAGCCGATACGCATATCAAAAAACAATGATATGCCTGCCCCTTTGATCAACAGAGAATTGAGAGGACAAGAGAAATGTATTACTCTGCGATCGGCCTTCTGGCGGTCATGATCCTGCTCATTGAAAACCGCGATATCCTTTTCAAACGCGGCGGCGCGTTTGCCACCCCTGCCTGGCGCGCTTACAGGAGATTCCTGTATACCGTGCTGGTCTATTACATAACGGACGTCCTCTGGGGCGTGCTCGAAAGCCGCAAGCTTGCCGGGCTCCTGTTTGCCGATACGACGGTGTACTTTGTCGCCATGGCGGCGGGCATCCTGTGCTGGACACAGTATATTGTCCTGTACCTGGAAGAGAAAAACCGCTTCGGGCGCTTTCTGCTTGCCGCCGGACGGGTGCTTGCGGTCACGGTCACGCTGCTTGCCTGCATGAACCTCTTTACGCCCATCCTGTTTGCCGTGGACAAAGACTGCGTATACAGCGCCCTGCCCCTGCGCTATGGCGTCCTCATTGCTCAGATCCTGCTGCTGATCCTGATTTCGGGCTATGCCCTGGCTTCCTTCCTGCGGCGGAAAACGGGAGAGCGCAAAAAGTTCCGGACGCTGGTGCTCTTCGGCCTCATCATGGCGGCATTTCTTGCCCTGCAGCTTTTCTACCCGTACCTGCCGCTCTATGCCATTGCCTATATGCTGGGCACCTGCCTGCTGCGCGCTTTCGTCATCGGCGATGAGAAGGAGCAGTACCGCAAGGATCTGGAGGAGGCGGCAAAGATCCGCGAGCTCAAGCAGTCCCTCTCTTCGCTGCTGGACAACATCCCGGGCCTGAGCTTTTCCAAGGACGCCGAAACGGGCGTGTATCTCGCCTGCAACCAGGCCTTCGCCGAGTACGCCCACAAGGGAAGCCCCGAAGGCGTGGTGGGACTGACGGACGCGCAGATCTTCGACCCCGTGACGGCGGAGCATTTTGTCGAGGACGACCGCATGGCCCTGTCCATGGATAAGCCTTACATCTTCTTTGAGGACGTGCCGGACGCCGCCGGGAACCCGCGGCAGTTCCAGACCACAAAGCTCAAGTTCATTGACGCCGCCGGGCGGCTGTGTACCCTCGGCATCTGCCAGGATGTGACGGACCTCGTTCGCATCCAGAGAGAGAATGCCACCACGAAGGAAGCCTACGAAAAGGCCCGCAGCACCGGCATCATGTACGCCCACATCGCCCAGACCCTGGCGAGAGACTACACCGATCTCTACTATGTCAATCTGGAGACGGAGGAGTTTATCGAGTACCGCACCGACACCGAACACGATACCCTCCAGGAGGCCCGGCGCGGCTGGCACTTCTTTGACGAATGCAAGCTGGAGGCTGAGGAATTTGTCTATGCCGAGGACCGCGCGGCCTTCGTCGCGGCCCTTGATCGGCGGACGCTGCTGGACGCGCTGAACCGGAACAATACCTTTATCATGACCTACCGCCTCATCAGCGAGAGCGGCCCGCGCTATGTGAGCTTGAAGGTCTCCCGCATGCGGGATGATGAAAACTTCATCATCATCGGCGTGACGGATATCGACGAGCGCATGAAGCAGCGCCGCGCCGCCGCGCGCAT
>Ga0247611_10006658_pt1 | contig 14726 bp, 30 predicted proteins | sample 177DNAGHGhighgp2_FD_192422 | JGI IMG/M metagenome (GOLD analysis project Ga0247611, IMG submission 192422) | Sheep rumen microbial communities from Palmerston North, Manawatu-Wanganui, New Zealand - 1770 DNA GHGhigh gp2 | ecosystem: Host-associated > Mammals > Digestive system > Stomach > Rumen...
TTTCTTTCTTCCTGTCAAGTTATGTTAAAACATTAACAAATCGCCCGGGCGGGAACTCTACCACATTAAAGTGGTAGAGCCCGAAAGAGAAAGGAGAGAAAGAAAGGAGAGAGGATATTATTGGTGATCCCTGGGAGGTTTGAACTCGCCATTTTCAGGTTGAAAGCCTGATTACCTATCCAATTAGTAGAAGGGGCCATAATAGGTGCGGGGTGGATTAGTCGATTACCACCATCTTACAGCTACTAACTGCATATCCTAAACGATTGGAAGACCCCACCATTTTTAATTATTTCCCAAATGTTGCCATTCCGTATGCCCTTACGTTTTGGCGGCTGGTGTTGTGGGAAAATCTACCAGCACTTCCCTCCTCAATGGGCGAGGTGTCCAGCGACTCTCTTTAAAGTAGTTGCTCACTTTTTGGGGTCTGCGTCCCCCTCACTACCCAACGCAGATGGGCAGATGGCTTATGGTGCGGGCAGGGGGATTTGAACCCCCGACCCCTTGATTAAAAGTCAAGTGCTCTTCCATCTGAGCTATGCCCGCATAGGATGGGGATGATTAGCTCACCCCCGAAGCCGTAGGGATTACGCGAGGGCGTAATAGTTCTTACGCTTATCCTCGGTACGGGTCAGGCTACCCGCCTTGTAAAGCTGGGTCAGCAGAGCGGTGACAGTGCCGGCAGTCACACCATCGGCAACAATCTCAGGCACACCCTTGGCAATCTCAGCCGCAAGGTACAGGCGGTCAGGCTCCATCCAGTTAAGGATGTTCTGCTTGTAGCCCTCGTTGGCGACCTGCTTGGCGGTGGGCTTACGCTCCGCGGTGTTCTTCTTGTCGAGCAGTTCCAGCTCATGCTCGATAAAGCACATCAGCTCGTCAGCATCGGGGTAAGAACCCTCCTGCACGATGGTGTAAAGCCGATTAAAGCGGTCACGCTTGGTGGGCTTGCGGTCAGTAGTAGCAACAGAATTAGCCATAGTATCTACCTCTTTCATTTTTTTTACCTACCAGATTCTTACGCCTTTTAGTAGGACAAGGCTCCGTTCGTTTCTCTTTACCTTACATACTTATTGTACCACAGCTTGTGGGGTTTGTCAAGAGGGATTTCAAATTTCTTTGAAATTTTTTTCGGGCTTGTTTCTTTCATCAGCACAAACGGTGCGTATCGTGGTTTCCACCGCCCTCTTAACTGTATTCATTATACCACATTAAGTGGAGCTTGTCAAGGGGTTTTTCTTTGTTTCAAGAATTTTTTTTATCAGGTCGCCAGTTAAATCCCACAGGCGATTTTGTTTTTTTGGGAGCCCCTCCCCTTAACAATTATTATTATACTCTCTTTTAGCGAAAAGTCAATACCTTTTTTAATAGTTATTTATTTAACAATCTGGCGCCCGGGCGGTTGGATGAGGGATTAACCCTCACCCTTTGCCGGAGGATTTAACAAAGTAATGGTAACAATATTACAGACGATAGAAGAATTAAGAGACCATCTCGACGGGATAGTTTCTTTGCTCCGTTCTTGTACAACTCGGAAGCCATGCTTCTTCAAATACTGTTGAAAAGTCTTATAGCAGAAATCAGAGCTACCGATAACTAAATATTCGCGGTTATCATTTCTGAATCTGTTCCGCTTTCTGGTCTGCTCAGGAACAAACTCATCCCTGGTCGCAACCTTAAAAAGTTTGTTGCCCAATTCATCAGTGAAAAGAGATACCAGCAACCGCATAGAAAAATTTTCAATGCCTTGTTTCTGAATGTTTTCTTCAATCAAAGTTCCAATGCGATCTTCGCACAGCTTAACCACATTTTTCTTCGCCTGCTCATAATTGATTTTTGCCCGTTCAAGTCTTGCGGCCTTAACTGCTTCGGCAGACTGCTCATGTTCCATCTTTCTTTTCTCAATCGCGGCCTGTCTGTTCATTTCAATCTTCATCAGTTCATTAGCAGTAATCATTTTGTGTTATCTCCTTTTCTTTTTGTGCTTTTATTATACACCCTCTGTTGGAATTTGTCAATAGGGTTTTTAAGAAAAGATTGCCCGGGCGGTAAATATTTATTCGATAATATTCATTTTTTATTTTCTATAAATATTTTATAATATTTTTTTTAAATTTTCAAATAAAAAATCGCAGGGATTTCTCCCCGCGATTTTATTAAATAATTTCATCGAACTTTGCTTCGTGGAAAGTCCATTCCTTTTGCGGAATACGCCATGGAAAACCGATGATACCTCTTTCTTCGGCCTTTACTTTTTTCCAACAGTAGAGCATAATTTCTGTTTCAATGTCCACATCTTCGAGGGCGGTATGGGATTCCTCAAAATCAGGCGAATTTGTGAGAAAGCTATATACAGTTTCAGCATTTGTGCGGACATTGCCAGCATCACTATACCAGCCATTCTCATACGCCATTTTATGATAACTTTTCATCATACAAATAGACAGACAAGCCATACGCCAAATGTCGATAAATTCAGCCTTAAAGGGGAAGAAATAAGAACCAAGGCCGAGAGTGCGGACAGTGTTATTAAGGGCTCTGCGGTCAAAAGAAGCATTGTAAGCGGCAACAGTAAAAGCATTATACTTGAACATCCACTTCCAAATAATTTTGCGGACAGTTTCAAATCGTGCCATTTTACGGGTGCCATTTGCCATGTCGTGTTCATACTGCGGCAGTTTTGCGGCATAGTAAGCGGAAGTCATCAAGTCACGCTGAGTATAAATATCATAGATTACCCAACTGCCACGCTCAACGACATTGCCGCTAAGGTCAACGATCTTTGCCCCAATATCATAGACAAGGGGATTGCTTTCAACATCACCAGCGGTTTCAACATCCAGAACAAGCACATACATTTTTTCCATAAAATTTTTTCCTTTCTGTGATGGGGCTTAACTTCTTTTCCCTCATCAACAATATTAGTATAACATAAATTTTGGAAAAGTCAAGAGGGGTTTTCTCTGTTATTTATTTAACAATCGGCCCGGGCAGTAAGGCGTGGCTTACCGAGAGGTGTCCACGCCGCACAGCATCATTACATAAGTGATATTTAAGAAAGCCTCATTGCCAGTTGCTCCCATGTCATCAGGAATAGCTTTATACACACAAGGGTATAATTTCTTTATACCAGAAAGAAACATTGCTCCCCAGTCTCCACCACAACATACGCAATGGTTAAGAAATTCTTTTGTGCCGCCATTAAATGGGGCAACATGTCGTATAAGGCAAGCTTCATTGACAACCTTCCCGCCAACCTCAGCACCCCATTCATCAATAATGTGCTGTTCTGCTTTCCGAATATCATTTGCTGTAATCATTTTTTTATTCCTCCCCAAAATAATCAAACTGATCCAGAGCTTCCTTGTTCCCGCTAATAGCATATTCAAGCATCGTAGCCGCGTTTTGGTAAGCATCAACTTTTCCCAGACATCCAACATTATTATGTCCATGGTCATAATTATCAAGCCATACATTCTCATAAAAAGAAGCACGTTCTTGAAGCATTCTAAGGCAATCCCGCATAAGCTGTTCATTCATTTTTTTTATTCTCCTTTTCTTTTGGTAATTTTATTATAGCACAAATAAAAAGAATGTCAAGAGATTTTCAAAAGTTATTTTTTTAACAATTCGCCCGGGCGGGCTGGGGCAGCCCTTATTTAAGTTCTACCCCAAGCAGATTATATTTATTACCAGTTTTAAGGAACTCTTCAAAAGTTTTAACTGTAAGTTCATTACAAAATCTTTTAATAGAACAAAAGATTGTACTTGAACTACCTATCATGATGGAGTGTTGAGTGGAAATAGTTTCATCAGGTACAAGAATAACTGTAGGAATACAAGCCCCATAGGCAAAACCGATTTCCCAAGCTGTACCAGTGTCGCTATACAGACCATAATCAATGGCTACCACAGCATCTGCTTTTAACAAAGCTTCAACGTCAGCGTCAAAGACTTTCTTTCCCCACTGATGATTAGTCATTTCCCAACCAGAAAGTCCTAAATCAAAATCCTGTGGGTCAAGGATTTCTACATCGTTACGAAAATTAAGAGCCGCCTTAACAGTAGACTTCTCATTCTTCTGTTCATCAGTAAAAAACGGAGCCGCAAGATAAACCTTCATTTAATTGTCCTCCCCAAAGTAATCATACTGCCGCAATACCTCAGCATTGCCCTGCAAAGCATATTCCAACATCATTGCCGCATTACTATAGGCATCGGCCATTACCAAAAAATCAGTAACTTTTAGCCCATCCTTAGAACGTTTGCACCATTCTGCTCTATAATAATTTTCACGCTCACGATACATCTGCAGGCAATCTCTTACAAGCTGTTCATCCATTGTTTTTGTTCCCCTTTCCTTTTTGTGCTTTAATTATAGCATACTCTTGGTATCTTGTCAAGAATTTATTTTGGGGAGATTTTTCTATTATAACCCGAAAGGCTCTCCCCAAAGGGCAAAGGGTTTATGTAGATAGAGGTCATAGCGCCTTGCGGCTCCCTCCGCGTTATCTTATTTACATGTATTATTATAGCACATGATTTAGAAAAGTCAATAGGAAAATAAAAGTTATTTCTTTAACAAAGTGCCCGGGCGATTAGCCTTTGCTAATCGGAAGGTAAAAAATAACCTACCCAATTGGGTAGGTTATTTGGAATCAGGCAAGAGTGTAGTAGTTCTTGCCCTTGACCTTAGAGGTCACAATCCGCTTACCGAGCAGAGCCATGAGGGGGGACAGACGCTGGGGAGTAGCACCAGCCAGCTCCGGCAGGAGGGCGGCAATCTCGGCGTTGCCGTAGGTCACACCCGGCTCCATAGCATCACCGATGCGAGAGGCAAGGGCGGCACGCTCAAGCTGGGCCTTGGTCGGACCCTCGGCCTTAGTAGCCGAACGAGCGGCCTGCTTCTCACGGAGAGCGGTCAGCTTCTCCACGACCTCACCGACAGATACGTCGTGGGAAGTGCCGAGGTCATCATCATGGATGGCCACCTGAGCGGCATCAATCTGGGACAGGACAGACAGAGCGAAATCAATCGCAGAAACATAGGACAGCTTACGGGACATAGTATCTACCTCTTTCAAAAGATTTACCTACCAGATTTTAAAGCCTTTTAGTAGGACAAGGCTCCATTTCTTTTCCTTTACCTTACATACTCATTATAGCATATGTTGAGCGATTTGTCAAGAGGGTTGTGCGAATTTTATTCGCACATCTTTTTTTTGAACCGTTCTTGATGCCTCTGTCCTCTTCCTTACTATACTTACATTGTACCACACTTTATGGAGTTTGTCAAGGGGTTTTTCCATTTTTTTGAAGAGATTTGATTTTACTTACATCAGGTTACGTGCCTGAGAGAGGTTGTTTTCTTTCTCCCCTTGACAATTATTATTATACTCTCTTTTGCGAAAAAGTCAATAGATTTTTTAAAAGTTATTTATTTAACAATTCGCCCGGGCGATTAAGCCCCGTAGGGCTTAAATCATGCTATATAGTTCATATCTGTAATGCTTATAGATACGCTGGAAGACTTCAACGGCAGTCAGATGGCCTTCAACAGTGTCCCCAATCTCTTCCTCGTCAACAAGACCCATAATTTCCAGCAGGCCCTGTTCGTAGCCATAGCTGCCAGGGAAGCAGACAGCATCACAGATAGTGTTTTCAAAGTTGGGATAGCCGACCTGAATAGATCCGCTCCAATGCGGGCGCGTCTCGTAGGGAACGTGCGCGGTTTCAAGCAGGGCAATCAGTTTAGACATTTCGTTCATTTTTTTGTCTCCTTTTCTTTTGGTACTTTAATTATAACATAGATAAGGAAAATGTCAATAGGGAATTTATGAATTTTTTGTGAACTAGCACCCGGGCAAAAGGTGGCAATTTTTACCACCAAGTGCTGGGGCCAAAATGTTCATACACCCACCAAAAAGGCCAACAAAGAATTATGGCAAAATAGTAGGCAAGGACAAACGGAAAAAGCAAAATGCGCAGCTCAAGCCCTCTTCGTAATGCCCACATTATAGTAGTTTTATTTATGGTTTTATGGGCGAGCCAAAGGTGAAGAATTGCTACTAATCCGAAGCGCATTTTCTTTCCACACTTCTTACAAGTGATTGGAAAATTAAAATAATAGTTTAATTCATTAAGCATTTTTTATTTTCCTTTCTTAAAGAGAGATTACCTTTTCAGTAATCTCAATCATGTCATACCATCCATAACCCTCAGTTTTTACATAATCCTCATAAGCCTTGACTGCGGCATCGAGATTAGTGTAAATCTGATTATAACGATAAGTCTCACAAATACCCTCATCGTTTATCCAGTGATATTCAATCTGCCATCTTGGACTCTTCATCCTACGCCACCTCTTTCTTGAAATTTTTGCGGTCATACGACCCCTTGCCCTTCTTGGCGGGCACATGACCAGCCTTGCGGCGAAAAGCGAGATACTGCTGGAGTTCCTCGCCAGTCTTTTTGTTCATACGTTTATCAAAGTTCTCCATTTTTAAGTTCCCCTTTCGTTCTTTGTGCTTTTATTATAGCATACCTTTTACAGCTTGTCAATACCTTTTTGTGCGCCCGGGCTTTAACCCTGAAAGAGTTAAAGAGATGTAAAGTGAAATCTTTCAGGGTTTATTAAAGTGTAGGTATCATCATAATCTTCATAAGTGACAGTTATTGCCATTTCAACAACTTTAGTAAAAGCATCTATAAACTCTTTAATTGCTTTTTGTTCTTCTGCTTTTACACGACTGTCTATTTCATCGTCAAGTTTGGTCTTCATCTGACAAAGTTCTTCCATAGTCATATTTTTGAAATCCATTTTTTAATCCTCCTTCTGGTAATAACAAAAATCATCAGGGTCAGGCTTATTTGCCACTTCGTTATAGATGTAGCACTCAAACTTTTCCATAAACTGGTCTTCCTCATTATAAAAGAGGTCGCTTTTATAATAAGAATAAAAATTTGACATTAACTGTGCGAAGCGCCAGTCAGGGCAATACTTTTCCCACAGATAAGCCAGGTGATAAGCAAAATCATCAATTCTTTCAGGGTCACGCATTTTTTATTCTCCTTTTCCTTTGATACTATTATAATATCATACTTAATCAAATCTGTCAATATCTTTTTTATTAGTTATTTATTTAACAATCTGCCCGGGCGATTGGGCAAGGTTAATCCCTTGCCACCATCGCATCGAGCAGGGCTTCCATCTCATCATTATTGAGAGTGACGCCCTTGCCCATTCGGGTATGGTCTTCATTCCATGAGCGAATATCATACTTGGGCTGACCACCATTCCATGCCACACGGTTGAGTTCAAGAGCCCAACCGCCACGGACAGAGAGAACAGCAATTTCTTCAACAATACTATAAGTAATCTTATCGCTCATAGCTATTCCTCCTTACTTCTTATTGTGTCCACCGAAAATGCCATGAAGAATTACATAGACAACGGTGAAAATCAACACCAGCGGCCAACTAAAAGCCACAGTCCAACCACAGATAGTGGTGATACCAACTGCTTTCAGACCCCAGCACAGCAGCCACACAAGGCCAGCGTTCATCAGAAAACTAATAGCATACCCGATCAAAAGTCCAATTACAATCATCATTTTTTTTACTTCCTTTCTTGTTTTGTGTATTTATTATAGCACAGATTTAGTCCTCTGTCAAGTCTTCGTAACAAGAAAACTTAAAATGTGTATACCAGTGAAAATGTCTATTGCACTTAGGACAATGGCCTGTATCCTTAGTATCAGCATAGTCAATACCAATATCATAATCTATTGTGTCATCCCATTCAAGGGGCTTAATGCAATAGGGGCAAATAAGTTCCATTATTTTACAACTCCTTTATCTACAAAATAGTTTATATTTTTATAAGGACGATTTTTATTGAGTCTTTCGCACTCTTTATCAGCATCTTCTTTATTAGCATAGATGCTATCAAGATAAGTGCCGCCGCCATTCTCAGCCCAATCATCGACATCTTCCCAAATTAAATATACATAATCCATTTTTTTTATTCTCCTTTTTTATTAAGAGTTTTCTATAAATTTAATAAGAATTTCTAAATTCTTTCCTTTAATACAAGGGATGCCATCGTCATACTGACTTACTCCATCATAAGAAGTAAGACCTTTAATGAGGGCAAGTAAAGTTTCTTTGTTGACCATTTTTTTATTCTCCTTTTCTTTTGGTACTATTATAATAACACATTCAATTAAATTTGTCAAGATTTTTTTCTCACGATGAAATAAGTTATTTTTCTAACAATCTTTTTGCCCGGGCTCACTGGGGCTTTTTAGAATTATAAAAAAACTTGGGACTGTTTTTCAGCAATCCCAAGTGTATTCGCCAAGGTAGGGATCAAAGCCCTCATCCTCATTATAGCCCCAATCTTCAACGGGGCAGCTATCATCCTCTTCTGAGGTAGATTCATCATCAGAAGAACAAGTAACATAAACTTCACCGGTATTACTGTCCCAGATAGAAGCGAAAGTAGCCTGCTGTCGCACATCAATCTCTTCTTCTGCAAAAGCAAGAGCGTCATCCAGAGAACCAAAGCTCTCAACATCATAACTAATGGCGCCATGGAAAGTGATGCTGTAAGAAGTAGCGAAATGCTCAATGTGTACTCTCATTTTTTTTGTCTCCTTTTTTTGTTTTTCCCTTGGAACAATTATAGTATAACAGATAGGCACGCAAATGTCAAGACTTTTTTAATAGTTATTTATTTAACAAATCGCCCGGGCGCTTGGGGTTAATTAAAATCAACCCCAAGCATAGAAAATATCTCTGTAAGAAGTTCGCTGGGACTGGTAGTATCTCCATTAAGTTTTACTTGTCTACAAAATTTAGTAAAGATGCACCAATCACAATCTTCACAATTTACACAAGCTTTTTCAACTTTTGTAGTTACTTCTTTAAGTAAAGCTTTTTCGTTTTCAGAAAAAACTGCTGGGCGTAAATTAAAGTCAGGCGTATTCATTATTTATTCTCCTTTAATCAAAAATCTCTTTCTGACAACTGGGGCACAGGTGACTAATCAACTGCTCACGCTCAGTGGCAGACAGATAGGGGAAAGCATCCTGTGCGAGTGTGCCATCTTCCCAATTGAGATAATCAATCTCATTGACTTCGACCTCATGCCCTCTGCCGCAGAACGGGCACTGGATAGAAACGCAAACTTCTTTGTAATTCATTCTTTTCATTTTACTTTCTCCTTTTCCTTATTTCTGTATTTATTATAACATACCTTTTAGATGTTGTCAAGTCTTTTTTGAAATTTTGTCAGAGGGCGGTGTTAGACCTTTTTAGAGGACTTACTACTAATGCCTCATAATTCTTCCCTCTGACAAAACCTTTTTTGGATTTTTTAGGGTTCCTGTCTATTTTCGTTTTCCTTTTTTGGAAACCAAAACCTGTCACCCCAAGGAATACCCACCTTTAACCATAAAACTAAAGGTCAATCGAACATTTACTTTCCCATTATCTTCTTGAAATGGGATTCGTCTCCGATTGGACGATATTCTCAACGTCATCAACACACATTATTTGGTACTCGGAGGGATGATGTTGGCTTCCCTTCAAAGTTCCTCGGTAGATGGCCACTCCCTTGGAACAATTATAGTATAACAGATAAATGCGCGAATGTCAATAGGTATTTGCCGAAAAATTATGAACTTTTTGTGAACGTGCGCCCGGGCAGTAGAGGAAGATTTTTAATCTTCCTCTACTCTTATTTCAAAGTCGGCAGCATCAATATTGATGTCATCTAAATAAATATTATCATACTGTTTGCGAGCGTCTTCTTCATCAGTAGCCCAACATCCCCAATACCAAGAGCCACTAAAAATATAATATTTTTCTTTGGGCTTAGGCGGCTGATAACCATGAATACGCACATTGTGGATAACGAGTCCACCATATTCAAGGGCTGTCTTTTCTGCTTTGTACCCATCAGCATACATACCAAGGAAAGTATAATGGTCAGCATTGGGAATCACTACCACAAATTCATAATTCGATGCTTCGGCAGGCATGTTTCTAATATCCATTTTTATTATCTCCCTTCATTTAATTTCTGATATTTTTCTTTAATATCGTTATAAGAAGCCAGAAAATCTTCAAATTTATCGGTATCATTATTAAGGATAAATTTAAGCAACATTGCAACCTCAGTGTATGTTGCTCCTCGGCCAACCGCTGCACCATACATCATTTTATTCGGATTAGTAGTATTCGCTACCGCAAAATTGCACCAATAATCACTTTCTTTATCAAGTGCATTAGCAAGCTTTTGGATCATTTCTTTTAATTCCATTAATATCCCTCCTGACAGTTATAGTATAACATCTTGAAAGACATTTGTCAATAGGAAATTAAAAATAAAATCTATCCAAATCAAAATACTTAAAATTCGCAGGATCCATTCGATAAGCAAAATACAGAAACTCTTCAAAAGTAAGAGTAAATTCATAAAAATAGTTCTCATCAACCGAATAATTAAACATTTCATTAGCCATAAACTCATGGAAAAGTTCAGCCTTGGTCTTATCGCCCGGGCACTTTGCCACAAGATTATCAATGTGAGCATTAAATTCCTTATTGAGTTCCTTATTAGCAACAATCATTTTTTATCAATTCCTTTTCTTTAATTTTCTATAATAATTATATAATTTTTTTTTAAAATTTTCAACCAAAAAAAGAATAAGGACTAATAAAAGTCCTTATTCCTCTGAAATAATTTTATTTTCTAATTTAGAAACTGTACCTTCTACAATATCATCACACTGAGTAGCCAAAGTAAATAAAGTAAGAAGATTAAAAATTGGTATAATTGTAAGAACAAAAACCATTACGTACCCGTAAAGTTTTTCTCCAAATAGACTCTTTTCTATTTTTGCTGTTGGATGTTTCTTTTTGAATTTCTCCATTGCTGTAAAGTATACAGAAGCAAATAAAGAGAAAACCAAAATTGTCGTCATAAGCCAGATTCCACCAATAATGTTCATTTTTTTATCACCTTTTATATTATTTTTTATGTCAAGAGTTTTTATATCCCGCACGAAACACCCACGCGGTCATTTATTTTTTTGGGCTATATCCTTCCTCTTGACAATTATTATTATACTCTTTTTTCTCTAAAAGTCAATACCTTTTTCAAAAGTTATTTATTTCACAATCTTTCGCCCGGGCACAATTCCTACCCATAGGGTAGGAACCGTACAAAAAGAGAAAGGAGAGAAAGAAAGGAGATAGGAGGTTATTGGTGCGGGTAGCCGGATTTGAACCGGCACGACCTTGCGGTCAACAGATTTTAAGTCTGTGGTGTCTGCCTATTCCACCATACCCGCGTATTTAATTGCTGATGCCTCTTGTCATCAAGGCTCTATGTAAGGCAGGCCGTCAGCTCGACACTCCGTTGTTTTCAGCCCACAACTGAACAAGTGTTACATATTCCACACATAAGTCACCCACTTTTTCAACGTAGGACTCGCTTCTCTTTATTTGACGTTTTCAGGCAGAAGAATCATTCCTGTTGAACTGGAACGAGGGGGACTTGAACCGCCCACTGGTTCTGCCTTTACTACGGCCTACCCTCTTACTAAGGGCTCGGCGGCAGGGGCTTCACCTGTCTTTCCACTTAACTACTATCGTTCCTTATTTACATTTACATTATAACATGCTTTTTAGGGTTTGTCAAGAGGGTTTTTTGATTTTTTTGAAGAGTTACCATCACTGCGAGGAAATCCGCCTGCTTGTTATCTCTCCCTCTTGACTGTATTCATTATACCATACTTGACTTATTCTGTCAAGAGGGTATTTTGAATTTCATTTGAAAAACAAGGGGGTTTCTTTTTATCGGCGGGAACATTCTTCCCTCTCTCCGCTTGACTCGCGATTCAAGAGAATCCCCCTTGGCTCCATAGAGTAGTGGTATGGCGACTGCATCACCCATCTCGCCGGCTTCTGTGGGCTTCTCGCTTCTCTTCGCTTTCCCTTGGAACAATTATATTATAGCAAATGATTTAGAAAATGTCAATGGGGTATTTTAAAAAATCATTTGATAATTTCTTAACAAATCGCCCGGGCAGTTAGGCTGGGCTTACTTATCGCCCAACCACATATAGAGAAGAATAAAAACAACTCCACCCGCGATTCCCCACAGCCAAATATCCATTTCAAAAACTCCTTTCAAAAATTCATTTTCTTTTGGAACATTTAAATTATAACATAAGAAAATGGCTTTGTCAATAATAAAATGAAAACTTTATTATGTTAACCTTCTTTATTTATTAAATAATGTATCGGCTTAATATTTAAGCCGATACTGTAATTCGCAATCAACAGGGATTACCATTGTAGAAAGAGAGAGCATAGCTGGCTGGTTATGGGGCATCCATTGTCTTACTTCAGAGGGCAAATAAAATTCTCGGCCCAAAACTAAATCCAATGGAAAATTATGCCCATTACGAGAAGCAACCATACCAATTCTCGAATCAAAAATGAATGTATCTCCTAATTTTAGAGAAGAAAGTGGTACTTCTCTAACTTTTTTACTTACTTCAACAACCTTCATTTTTTTTCTCCTTTCTCGGTTTTGAAAGTGTTATTCTATATTTAACATTCTCAAAAATGAATTCAAATTCTCTTTCAGGATTTATAACAGTTAAATTCAATCCATCGTGATGTAAAGTATCTTCAAAATAATCATCTATACTGTGATACAAGATAGAAAGCAGTAAAAGTTTTGCCCCATCGGGTTCACGTTCACGCTTGCGCGGGGCAGTTTCTTTCTTGCGGTCAGCTTGCCGCATTTCCTTTTCGACTTTCTTTTGTTCAGCAGTCAATTCAGGAAGATTATCTTCTTCTTCATCTTTATAAAGCTGTTCTGCTTCTTCACGAGAAAGACCGAGTTTCCACATGTAATTCAAAATCTGCATTTCTTTATTCATTGCTCTATCCCCTTTCTGTCCTCTATTATACTCTTACTCTTGGGATTTGTCAATTAGTCAAAATGCACAAAAATGCCCGGGCTTTTCAGCCCTATTTAAAGGGCTTTCAAAGCACCGATAATATCGGTAACATCCAGAGCCAATCCAGTCCAGTTTTCACGGTTTCTTGCTTCATCATCGAACAAAATATCATCGTCAGAGTGGGCAAAGACCTGCTTGGGAGTGCCGTAGGGGACAACATGGATTTCGTCAAAATCCACAGACGGCAGGTGCTTAGACAGCCACGCATACTTGGCGGCAGTCACAGCGGCGTTATAATCAGGAGTGCCAGTCTTGGAAGTCCAGCTAATCACGCCGATTTCATAGCCCTCGCGGCGAAGCCGATTGAGAATACGCGCAAGAGCCGACAGATTTACAAGGGGACGGGCAACCATATAGGGGGTGGGGTCGCTTGCACGAACCATCGGAAGCCAATTTTCAACACCATAAAGGTCAGCCAGAGTACCGTCCATATCAAACCAAATTGTCATTTTCATCAATTCCTTTTTTTATCTTTTGTATATATATTTTACCAAATTTTTTTATATTTGTCAAGTCAGCATATTGCACAAATTAGAGCGGGCGGCTTTGTATATGTTGCCGCCCGGGCATATAATTACAGCATAGAGGCAAACCACTTTGCCATATTGCCTTCGCAACGCTTGGCACGAACCTTGAAGCTACCAGTATACTGTCTGTCACTGTGATTGCTTTCACGCTCAATCTCACAGAACAGCTTGACAAACTTCTCAAATTCAACGATATTCATGATATATGCTGTCTCACCGAGGACATATGCGAAGCGGTCACTGTGGGTGGTGCGAGCATATACATCCCATATGTCATTGATAGTGTCCTTGCCTTCGCACAGTGTACCGCTCATAAGGGTAAAGTGGTACGCCTTAACGCTGATATGATAGCCCATATACTCAATATCAGAAGCATGGTTATATGCTTTGCTGTCGTGGGCAACGTACTTTTGTCCGCAAGCGGCGACCATATTAGCCTGCGCGCGGATACCCTTATTTTTAATGGTGGTAAAAATGTCAGGAACGGGCATAGTTGTCATAATTTTGTAACTCCTTTTTAATCTCTTCGTTTCTTGTTCTCTCTCTCGCTTACAGTATTAGTATAACACCATATACTGCGCATGTCAATACTAATTATACACATTGTTCCATATTGTTACCACTTTGTAATCTCCTACTGGCCATATAGGTTTTAGCACATTAGCGATTTAACGTATTAAAGTATATATACCTACTGGGCAGATAGGTTTAATGATTTAGCGTGCTAAAGTATACTACCCCAGTAGGTTTAGGGATTTACTGTGGTAGCGCTTTAACGCGCTAAATCGCTAATAATTTATCGCTTTAATGTGTTAAAGCGAAAACGGCCCGCAGCGCTGGTTCGCGGGCCGCCGAAAATGCAACTTTATACAGGTTTTAATGTATAAAGTTGCATTATACAGAGGGTAATAAAAATGGGGCGGGCTTTTTGTTCCCGTCCCGTTGCTTCCATCCTACCAGCCTGGGGGTTCCAGAAGCTCCCCGCATGTTGCCTCCACATTTATATCCCGCACAGTAGGACTTCGGCGTGCGGCTCCTTGGCTCTTGCCAGGCTTACAACGCTCACAGGCGATTTACGGCTGGCTCCATTGGGCTGTCCCCGGTTTTCCCACCGGGGAGGGGGATTATTTCGCATACCGCGCGCTCCGTGGATTTC
>Ga0247611_10006659_pt1 | contig 14726 bp, 9 predicted proteins | sample 177DNAGHGhighgp2_FD_192422 | JGI IMG/M metagenome (GOLD analysis project Ga0247611, IMG submission 192422) | Sheep rumen microbial communities from Palmerston North, Manawatu-Wanganui, New Zealand - 1770 DNA GHGhigh gp2 | ecosystem: Host-associated > Mammals > Digestive system > Stomach > Rumen ...
TATTGATCAAGAAAAGAGAAGAAAAAAAAGAGGCGCGTGCCTCTTTTTTTATGGGATGAGTGCTTGGATTTTCTCCGCGAGCTCGTCCATGTACTTATTACCCGTCTCTGGGTTGATCGGCAGGGCGCCGAAGTCAATGGTAATAAACGGATAGGTACTATTGGAAGTAACGAGCTTGAGGTCCTTGCGACCATAGCGTACCTCCATAATCTCGGAGAACGGAATCAGGATTCCTTGTGCATAGAGCAGACCGAGTTCTTTGTTAGCCAGCACATTACGTCCGACGAGGATATCGTGCTGATACCAAACCTCGTAGTTATCGCCCAAGTTCTCTTTGATGAAAGCTTCTGCTTGCGGGTTCAAGGTCGGTGCTTCGTGTCTCCACTGCTCACGTACGCGCTCGCGCTCGGCGGCTGCTTCACGCACGTGCTCCTCATTCTCATTTACATAGTCATCAATCATTCCCAGATACATCTTTGCGCGTGCGCGCAATCCAAAAAGCATCAGCAGGTCGGCGATAATGACAACGCCCGGATAAGCCAATGTGCCATAGAAATCATGGAGAACAAACGGAATCGGAACATATGCCAACGCCAGCAACAAGCTGATGTACAACAAGATACGGCACTTGTTATGCGCGTGGCGGATAGCATGAATCGTTTGCTCACGCGTTACCTCACGTACTACTTTGAGCCGCTCACGGGCATCAAACCACTTCCAAACGAGGAAGAGGGAAACCAACACTAATCCAATAAGGATGAACAATAACGAATAGAGTAAAATTTCCAGTCTCATATGCGTATTGATTTAAAGGTTATATTAAGCCATATTATAACTTGCTGCAAAGATACAACAAATATTTGAAATACGCAAATAAAAAATGCATTTTTTTACATTTTGCATAAAAAAAAGCGGCTGGGGTCACCCAGCCGCTTAATTTAAGAAATCACCGTAAGGATTACTTCAGGTTAGCCTGAATGTCGATCTCTGCGCCATCCTTAACATCGGTGATGTTGTTGGTTTGAACGCCATTGCCGTTGCTGAAGATAACGTTCAGCGGAGCTGCAACTTGTACAAAGTTGTAAGCAACCTTACCTGCGTTGATCTCCAACTCTTTGCCCGGCCATCCTTCTGCGGCGAAGATGTCACCATTGGAATCCCAAGCCCAGATGAAGCACTTCTCCCAGCCTTGCGGAACGATAGCAGAAATAGCGATGTCGGTCAAGTCAACCGGAGTACCCTCGGTGAAGACAGCCTTCAGAGAAGTAGCCTGAGCACCATCCCATACAGCCGTGATAACGATATCATAGGTACCTTCTACACCTCCATAGTTATCACCTTCTGCACCAGTCGGAGTTACACCTTCAACCTCAACAGCACCTACACCAAGCCAGTTACCATTGAAGCGGAACTTGAACGAAGACTCAGCCGGGAAGGTAACACTTTCCATCTTGTAAACATAGGTACCAGCCTTGGTAGCAGGATCCGTAACGGTAGTAGCATTCGCGTCGAGTTTAGCAGCAAATACGCCTGCAGGATCGCTCCAACCTTGCATCGAGCCGGAGATACCAACTACGAAAGTAGCAGGATCAAGAACGAGGTCGCCTACCTTCTTGAGTTCCATCGTGTAGCTGTTAGCCATGTCACCCTTAGCAAGTTTCCAAGAGAGAATGAGGTTGTAAACAGCACCCTCTTCAACTTTGATGTTAGCACCACCTTGCTTCATCTCTGCACCAAGGTTAGAGTTTGCACTAACTTGTTGTGTCTCGCCATCCAACCAAATCTTCCAGCCGCAGTGTGCGTCTTTGAATTTGAACTCGGTACCAGCCGGGATCTCAAGGTTCTCCCAAGTCCAGGTGGTCAGCTTTTGGTCGCCACCTTTTACGCCTTCAGTCATACCCCAGCCGTTCATACCACCGGAGATACCCCACTTAACCGGAGCAACGATGATCTGTGCGCCGCCAGCAGCGTCGAGGTCACCTTCATTCTGGTTGAGGTCAAGTACGATGTGGTAGAAACCGGTCTCCGGAACCTGCATATACTGAATGTCCTTGTCCAGAGCGCACCAATAGCCAGAAACCTGACCGAGGTCGGTAGTGATGTCATGAGCTACGAGGTTGCCACCATAATAGGTCAGCAGTTCTCCGTCCAAATAAGCTAATCTGAAATTTTTGTTACCTTCCAGATAGAGGTATTTCTCAAACATACCTTTACGTTTTGCCTCTTCCCAGGTCTTACCACCTGCATCCATAAGGTGCTCGTTAACACCTTGGCACATCAGCAGGTCAGCAGCGTTGTTGATGTCGGTAACACCAACAGCCTCACCCAGCACGTACATACCATCGCTAACGATGTTGTCGAGATCCGGAGTAGCAGCGTTGTCCTTTTTGCAAGCAGTGAAACCAACTGTCAAAGCTGCAAGTACAAATAAACCTAATTTTTTCATAAAATTTAAATTTAAAGTTTTGTTAATAATATTGATATTGCTATCTTTCCTTATTGAAAGTTAGTTTAATATCCTTCATTTTGTGTCCAAATCTTCGTACCGTCTTCACGAACATTGGAGTTGTTGATTACGGTAAACGGAATCGGGAACCAGCGGCGAGTGAGCGCCTTGTTAGTTACGTACTGAATGTTCTCGAATTGTTCGAAACGGATGAGGTCACGACGACGGCAGCACTCCCAAGAGAGCTCACGTCCGCGCTCAGCCAAGATACCGCCGAGCAGATCATTCGTAACCTGATCTGCATCCGGATAAGCAGCAGCGTATGCAGCAGCCGGATTAGCGCTATGCTTGAAGGCACGTGCTTTCATCTTCTCGTATTCCGTCAGATAATTATTCGGGTTCTCGGAGCTACCACCACGAACCAATGCCTCTTTCTTCATCAAGATTACATCAGCGTAGCGGAAGAGTACGAAGTCATTCTCGCAATAACGATAAACACCTGCCGTATCGATCTCGTATTTAATATTACGAGCACCGGAAGTACGGAGCGCATAAGACAAGCAGTTGTCATCCGTCTGAGCGTATTTCGCGGTATCGCACTTGATCTCTTGAGTCAGGATAACTACAGAGTCCATTGCGCAAGATTTACCTTCATCTACGATGATAGTATCAGTCTTCTGACCATAGATCGGGCCAAGAAGCCATGCGTAGCGATGTTTGTTATGGTTACCATTCTTTTCGCCAGCACCACGAACGTCTTCCTCATTGAAGATATTCATGTAATCCGGACGAGCGCAGAAACCATTCCAAGGTTTATCTTGGAGTTTCGGCCACAGTTTCTGGTGAACATAGTGGAGGGTCAAGAAGTAGATTTGAAGTTTATTCTTTACCTTATCTACGTTCTCCTCATTGGTTTTCGAACCATCCTCAACAATCACGAGGATATTCTCTCTTGAAGCCTCGTTCTTGATCATGAAGTTGGAGAAATAGTCATCTTCGATAGAATACGATCCAGATTCGATGACCTTGTCACAACAACGCGCAGCATTGGTATAGAAGTCGTCATTGGAAGAGATCGTGATACCTACTTCCTCCAGCGGGTGCGAGCCCTTTTTTCCGTATTTGGAATCCATGGGGCGAGCAGCAGCCATAACGTTCTCCGGCGTACATCCAAAGGAAACTGCGTTCAGGTAGAGACGAGCCAAGAGTGTATAAGCCATACCTTGGGTTACACGGCCGAGCAATGTATTACGATTGGCATCGTCCACCACTTGCATATTCGGTGCGTTTCTCTCCAGACAAGCAACGAGGTGAGCCCAAACAACGGGCGGCGCCATAAGTTCCATCACTGTATCCGAATAGTTCTCCATGTACGGAATACGTCCGAAGCAGTCAAAGAGCATGTAGTAGTAATACGAACGGAGTACCTCCAATTCACCTACATACTGTGCATAGATATCTTTTTTCTTTGTCTCTTCCGAAGCCTCATCGAAGGTAGCGAGCAAACGGTTACACAATACGGCACCATTGGACGTTCTATTCCAAATCGATTTGAAAGCCTCGCCATACACATTCCAGTTGTGCGTATTGAGGTTTTTCCAGTAACCGGAGTCATTCCAGTCACCACCGGCACGTGTCGGGCACAGACCTTCGTCAGCAGTCAGGGTGTTAACGCCCCAGTAGCCCCAGTGGTCATGTACGAACTTCATGTCGGCATAAGGTTTCGCAAGCAGAAGAATGAGGTTATCTTCATTCTGCATCAGCTCTTCAGCCGTTACTTGCCCGTAAATCTCCTCCTGCAGCATGTCTTCGCAGCTAGTCAAGCCAAAGACAGCAACCATCAGAACGGAGATCAGCAAAGATTTATTCAAGCTTTTCATAATTATAAATAATTATTAGATTTCACAATTACTCACCTAATTACAACAGGTTCAAGTTAACTCCGAAGAGGAAACTAGCTGTTTTCGGATAGAAACTTACATAGTCAATACCTGCGGAACCTACGCTGAGCGTCGAAACTTCAGGATCAAGACCGCTATAGGAAGAGATCGAGAACAAGTTTTGACCCGTTGCCGTCAACTTGAGCGAACGGATGTATTTATTCTCTTTGAAGCGGAAGGTGTAACCTACGGTGATATTATCACACTTGAGGTACGAACCATCCTCCAACCAGTAATCAGAGAAGTGATCGTGATCAGCAAAGACAGCACCACCGTTTTTCGCTGCACCCTTACCAGATACAAGGTCTTTCATGAAGACGTTATCTTTGACATCAGCGGTTCCCGTCGGAGTGTATTGCCAACGTGTTACGTTCAACAGCTTGTTGCCGATGACACCACGCAGGAAGATGGTAATGTCGAGGTCACGCCATCTAACGGTATTGTTCCAACCGTAAGTAATAGCGGGTTGCGCACTACCGATAACTTGACGATCATCCTCAGTAATCTGACCAGCCGGGGTCGGCTTGCCGTTATGGTTGTAGTAGTACCAAACACCATCGGAGTTGATACCTGCGAACTTATATCCGTAGAATGCACCAACAGAAGCACCCTCAATCAAGATCTGGGTCTGCATACCGTTGAAGCAGTTACCATTGACATCACCAACGAGAGTCTCGGTATAGTTGAAGTTCTGCTCGGGGTCAGACAGTTTGGTAATCAAGTTGTCGTTCCAAGCCATGGTCCAAGTAGAAGTCCAAGTCCAATCTTTGGTCTTAACAGGAACACCGCTGAGCGCCAACTCAACACCGTAGCTCTTCATTTGACCAGCGTTTGCCAACAGTTTGTTGTACTGATACGGCGGGGTAAGTACTGAGTACTCCCAGAGCAGGTCATTGGTCTGACGATAGTAAGCATCGAAGCTACCATAGAGGCGGTTCTGCAAGAATGCGAAATCAACACCGAGGTTGTACTCCATCTTCTTCTCCCACTTCAAGTTCGGGTTAACGTTCTGCGTTACCGAATAGGGGCGAACCGGCTTACCGTCCATGATAACCGGAGCGGATGCTGTCAACAAAGCCAAGGATTTATAGGAATCAGCCAAGTCATTACCCGTCATACCGAAACCGAGACGGAGCTTCAACTCGTCGCACCAGTCTTGGTCTATCATGAAGTCCTCACCTTTGATACGCCAACCGGCGCTGACTGCAGGGAACCAACCCCACTTATGGTTTGCACCAAAACGGCTCGAACCCTCAGCACGGATAGAAGCAGAGAGGAGGTATTTCTCGTTGTAGTTATAGTTTACACGGAGGAATCCGGCTGCCAAGGTATGGCTATTACGCCAAGAAGAGATCTCCAGATTTGTAAACTCAGGATCGCCCTCACCCATCGAATAATACTTGATATTATCCATAGCGAAGCCATCCGTAGACATTTTCTCACCATCGTTGAGGAAGTGCTGATACGAGAAACCGGCAACTGCTACGAGGTTATGTCCATTCCAACCGTTTGCATAGTCGATTGTAGCCTCATACAATTGGTTGAACGAGGTATTCATCTCACGACCAGCAGCGCCTGCGCCGGATTTCAAAGCATCCGATTTCAAATCACCGTGTGCCCAATAGGTATGGTTGTCACCTTCCTCAATAGCAGCGAAACCATTCAGTTTCAAACCAGGAACCGGCTTGATGTTTACGATGGCTTTTACCGATCCACGGAAGAAGTTACCATCCGTATAAGCCTCTTTGAGGTTCATGGCCTCAACCGGGTTGAAGTTACCATTGGTGGTAAAGGAAGTATAATACGAACCATCTGCGTTATACAACGGAGTTGTCGGGTTCAAAACAGAAGCCATGGTGAAGTTATCCGTAGCTTCCGGCATAAAGTCGTTGCGATAGTGCATATACGATGCATCGTATTGCAGTTGCAACCATCCGTTCAATGCTTTTTGGTCAGCAGCGAACTTAGCAGTAACCTCCATACGGGAGTTATTTTTCGCGATACCTTGTGCATCTTTGAAACCTACAGAAGCGCGATACGAGAAGTTCTTATGCGAACCGGTAGCCGAGATGTTATGGTTATGGGTGATCGCAGCCTTACGAGTAAGGAGGCTCATCCAATCCACATTACCACCGAAATCAGCCGGCGACAATTTACCATTGGTATATTGACTAATATTACGGTACTCTTCTGCCGTTGCCATACCAGATTTTGTACAGTTCCAAGCAACTGACATATAACCATCATACTCGACCTGGGTCTTGGATTCATCCGAGAAGCCGGCACCACGTTTGGTAGTAATAATGATGACACCGTTGGTACCACGGGTACCGTAGATAGCAGCAGCGGAACCATCCTTGAGGACGTCCATCGAAGCGATATCGTTCGGCGCGATCTGGTCAATCGAAGAAACCGGCATACCATCCACGATAAACAGCGGGCTGGTACCTGCACCTTTATCGAGGGTCGAGAAACCACGAATCTGGATGTTGTAACCAGTACTGGTCGGGTCAGAAGTACCACGAGTAATGCTCAAACCGGCTACCTTACCTTGAAGCAGACCAGCAGGGCTGGAGTGTACACCGGCGTTGAAGTCCTCTGCCTTTACAGAAGCGACAGAACCCGTTACTTCTTTCTTTTTCTGGGAACCGTAACCGATAGCTACGACTTCTTGGAGTTGGTGGGAGTCTTCCACGAGATTGACAACCATACCATTCTTAGCAGGTAAGGTCTGCGTAGCAAATCCCATGTAACTAATCTGGAGTTGAGCACCTTCGGGAACGTTTAACTCGAAGTTACCATCAAAATCAGTAATCACACCATTTGTAGTACCGACTTGGAGAATACTTGCGCCGATAGCCGGATCACCGGTAGGCTCCAATACAGTACCCTTGATCTGCGCCTGCATAGCCATACCAAACATCAGCATCATGGCTACGAGACTGAGAGAGAGTGTTTTGTTTTTCATAATGATTATTAGTTATTGTTTGTTGTTACTCTTTTTCCTTGATAGCGAAGACGGATACAGCACCGAGGAGGAGAAGAACTCCTGCTACGACGAGCATACCGGCTTGTACGTGCGCGCATATATATTTAAGGAGTAAACCACCGCAGAGGGCTGCAACAATTTGCGGGATACAGATTGTGCAGTTGAACAGACCGAGGTAATATCCCATGTTTCCACCCTTGATGGCGTTGGTCACGATGGTGAACGGCAGGGCAAGCATAGCAGCCCACGCAGCGCCGATGAGGAGGTAACTGATCCAGAGCACGTATTGGTTGGTTACAAACCAAATAGAGATGAAGCCGATAGCACCTACCACGAGGGAGATGGCATATGCGCCCTTGTTACCGAACCAATGCTCGAGTTTCGGCAGGAAAGCCGCCCAGAGGAGCGAGCCGACTGCTTGTACGCAGAAGACCACGCCTACCCAACCGCCGGCATCCTGGAAGGCTGCGTCGGCAGCAGAAAGGCCGTCCCAACCGAAGCAGTTGATAGCGATCGCACCGTTGGAGTAGGTCCACATATACATGAAGGCTGCCCAGCAGAAGAACTGCACGAGGCCGACTGTCCAGAAAGCGGAGGGTGCTTCTTTGAGCAATTGGATGAAGCCTTTCTCTTCTTCTTTCTGTTCTTTCTTTTTGGTGTCAATACCGTGGAACGCCGCGTATTCCTCCGGATTCAGCTCTTTGACTGTAGCAAAGGTATAGAGGGAGCAGAGGATGAGGATAGCTGCGCCGGCGTAGAACGACCACTTAACCGAATCAGGGATGACGCCCTCGGGAGCCGTGTTGGCAATACCAATCCATGTGAAGAAGATCGGGAAGAGGTAACCTACCACCGAACCGGCGTTACAGAGAGCCGATTGGATGGCATATGCCGTACCCTTTTGCTCTTCGTTGACCATATCGCCGACCATCATCTTGAACGGCTGCATCGCGATGTTAATAGAGGTATCGAGGAACATCAGACTGAAGAGTCCGAACCACATGGCCGCGTTGAGTCCGAGGAAAGCGGACTGCGCGAATGTAAAGTCTCCGGCATTCGGAAGGAGAAGCATTACCGCGACTGCAATGAGCGCGCCCACGAGCAGATAAGGTTTACGACGACCAAGGCGCGTCCACGTCTTGTCGCTGTACTTACCTACGAGCGGCTGTACAATCATACCCATCAACGGCGGGAGAATCCAGAAGAAACTCAGCGTGTGCGGGTCAGCACCCAAAGTAGCAAAAATGCGTGAAATGTTGGCGCTTTGCAGCGCATAAGCGATTTGAACCCCGAAGAAACCAAAACTCAAATTAAAGAGTTGTGTAAAGGACAAATTCCGTTTTTGCATAGTGTTTTTCTATTAAGCTTAAGCTCCGATTTATTTAAATCGACTACAAAAGTACTGCTTTTTTACGACATATGCAAGAGTTTTGTGCATTTTTTCTCATTTTGTATTAATTTTTCCAAAATTCATGCACTAAAAAAAATAGGGTTGACAGGTAAAACATACGTCAAACATAGGTTAAACATAGGTTAAACATACGTTCACTCCGTTTTTGTAGATGATTTTTCTGACATACGCAAGAGAGAAGAAAAAAAAGAAAAAAATCACGTGGATTCTTGCACATATGAAAAATAATTTGTACATTTGCACCCAAATTGGATTTTTTGTTATGGAAGTAACACATGAACAGTTAGTACAAGCGCTGCAGACCTATTTTGGTTATGACACGTTCAAGGGCAATCAAGAGGCCATTATCCGCAATGTGATGGAAGGTAACGACACGTTTGTGTTGATGCCGACGGGTGGCGGTAAGAGTCTTTGCTATCAGTTGCCGTCCTTATTGATGGACGGAGTGGCGATCGTTATCTCGCCGCTGATTGCACTGATGAAGAACCAGGTCGATGCCATGCGGAACTACTCAGAGGTAGAGGGTGTAGCGCATTTCATTAACTCAAGTTTGAGCAGGGGTGAGATCAATGCCGTCAAAGAGGATGTATTGGCGGGACGGACAAAGTTGCTGTATCTGGCGCCGGAGAGTTTGCAGAAGAACGAGAACGTGGATTTCTTAAAGGGCGTGAAGATCTCGTTTTACGCAGTGGATGAGGCGCATTGTATCTCGGAATGGGGTCATGATTTCCGTCCGGAGTACAGTCAGATCCGAAGTATGGTTCAGCGTATCGGCAAGGCGCCGATCATTGCGTTGACGGCGACGGCGACACCGAAGGTACAGAAAGATATCCAGAAGAACCTCGGCATGCCGGACGCGACGGTTTTCAAGAGCAGTTTCAACCGTCCGAACCTGTATTACGAAGTACGTCCGAAGACGGCAGATGTGGATAAGGATCTGGTGCGTTATATCCGCGGTATGGAAGGCAAGAGCGGTATCGTGTATTGCTTGGCGCGTAAGGAAGTGGAGGACTTGGCGGAAGTACTGAAAGTGAACGGTATCTCCGCGCGTCCGTACCACGCCGGTATGGATGCTGCAACCCGTTCGGAGAACCAAGACGCGTTCCTGATGGAGGAGTGTCAGGTGATCGTTGCGACGATTGCTTTCGGTATGGGTATCGACAAACCGGACGTGCGTTTTGTGGTACATTACGACATTCCCAAGAGTTTGGAAGGTTACTATCAGGAGACCGGTCGCGCGGGTCGAGATGGCGGAGAAGGACAGTGTATATGTTTCTACAGTCCGGATGATATCGAGCGTTTGAGACGTTTCCAGCAGGGTAAGACTCCGAAGGAGATCGGTATCGGCAATCAGTTGCTGTTCGAGACACAGAGTTATGCGGAGAGTACGATATGCCGCCGTAAGTTGCTGCTGCACTATTTCGGCGAGGAATACACGGAGGATAAATGCGGCAACTGCGACAACTGCCGGAAGACGTACAAGATGGTGGATGCGAGTGAGTTGCTGCAGTTGGCTCTGGAGACCATCCAACAAGTGAACGAGCATCACAAAGCCGAACATATCGTAGATATCTTGCATGGTAACCAGACCGCGGAGGTGATGAGTTATCACCACGATGAGTTGGAGAATTTCGGTGCGGCGAGTGACGAAGAAGAGAGTACGCTGCATGCTATTCTCCGCCAGGCGCTGGTAGTGGGCATGATCAAGAAAGACGTCGATACATACGGCGACTTGAAGTTGACCAAAGACGGCCTTAAGTTCATTCGCAAAGCCGGCAAGTTCGAGGTTCCGATCGAGATTCAGGACGAAGACGAGGATCTGATGGATGGCGCAGGTGCTACGTGTGCGGCCGCAGATGAAGTGCTGTTTGCGATCCTGAAGGATATCCGCCGTAAGGTAGCGAAGAAGAACGATGTTCCGCCGTTTGTGATCTTCCAAGACCCGAGTCTGGAGGCGATGGCGACCACCTACCCCATCACGATGGAGGAACTCCTTACTATCCCGGGCGTGGGCGTAGCGAAAGCCAAACGGTACGGCGATGAGTTCTTGAAGATCATCAAGGAGTACGTGGATGAGAACGAGATCATTCGTCCGGAAGACCTGCGTATCCGTACGGTGGCCAAGAAATCGACGCGTAAGAAACAGATCATTCAGGCAATTGACCGGCGTGTGGACTTGGACGACCTTGCCGAGAGCAACGGTATGTCGATGGAGGAGATGATGGACGAGTTGGAGGCGATTGTGTTCAGCGGTACGAAGATCAACATCAATTACTTCATCAAGGAAGTAGTGGATCCGGACGAAGAGGAGGAGATATACGACTACTTCAAGAATGCTGACGACGATAATATCAAGAAGGCGATGGAGGAGCTCGGGGAGGATTACTACGACGAGATGCATGTGCGGCTCGTGCGGCTCAAGTTCCACTGCGATTTAGGCAACTGATGCAAAAAGGCACAATAGATTTCATAACGCTCGGGTGTTCGAAGAACTTGGTGGATGCAGAGCGGGTGATGCGGCAGTTGGAGGCGGCAGGATGGACGTGTGTACACGATCCGGAGGAGCCGAGAGGGGAAGTGTGCGTGATCAACACCTGCGGGTTCATCGGCGACGCCAAAGAGGAGAGCATTAACATGATCCTGCAGATGGCGGAGCGGAAAAAGAAGGGGAAGTTAAAGACGCTGATCGTGATGGGGTGTCTGAGCGAGCGCTATCGGGCGGAGTTGGAAGAGGAATTGCCGGAGGTGGATGCATATTACGGGAAGTTCGATTTTGAAGGAATGGTTGAGAGGCTGAAGGACGCTTCGCTACAGGACGGCGCAGAGCGCATACAGGGATGCAAGTCTTATGAACGACACCTCACTACACCGAAACATTATGCGTATTTGAAGATATCAGAGGGATGTAACCGCATGTGTTCGTATTGTGCCATTCCGTTGATCACGGGACGGCACACGAGTCGGCCAAAAGCGGAGATACTGGAGGAAGTGAAGTGGCTGGTTAGTCAGGGCATAAAGGAAATAAACGTCATAGCCCAAGACTTGAGCAGTTACGGTCTCGACCTGGAGAAACGGCATATGCTGCCGGAACTCATCGATGAGATGGCGCAGATAGAGGGTGTGGAATGGATACGATTGCATTACGCCTACCCGACGGATTTTCCGGAGGAGTTGTTGGACGTGATGGCGAAACACGCGAATGTGTGCAAGTACCTGGATATCGCACTGCAACATTGTACGGATCATATGTTGGGGTTGATGCGGCGGCATATCACGCAAGCAGAACAAGACGCGCTGATACGTAAGATTCGTGAGAAAGTGCCGGGTATTTGTATCCGAACGACCCTGTTGGTGGGACATCCGGGTGAGACTGAAGAGGACTTCGAGGCACTGAAAGCGTGGGTGAAAGCGATGCGGTTTGAGCGGATGGGTTGTTTCGCCTATTCGGACGAAGAAGGAACCTACGCCAACAAACATTATAAAGATGACATCCCGCAGGAAGTAAAGGAAGCGCGGGCATCGGAGTTGATGGCTATCCAACAAGAGATCAGCGGCGAGTTGATGGCGCAGAAAGTGGGAACGACGCAAAAGGTCATTATCGACCGGCAAGATGGCGATTATTGGGTAGGCAGAACGCAGTACGACAGCCCGGAGGTGGATTGTGAAGTTCTCGTTGAGAACATTGGAAATTGGAAATTGGAAATTGGAAATTTCTATAATGTGAAGATTACCAGGGCAGAAGAATTTGATTTATACGGAGAAATAACACAATAATATACCATGCTAACTAAAGAATTTATCGGCTTAGTGTCGAATGAGTCGGGGCTAAGCAAGAAAGAAACGGAGCACTTGCTGACGACGATGAACGCCATCGTTCGTGAGAACCTGATGGACGGCAAAGCCATCCAATTACAGGGGCTGGGTGCGTTCGAGATCAAAGAGCGCAAGGAGCGCGTGATCGTGCATCCGCGTACCGGTGAACGGAGTGTTGTTCCGAGTAAGAACCAACTGGTATTCAGACCGGTTGCAACCATCAAAGATGAACTTAACAAGATCTGATTATGGCTGAGAAACTGAGCTGGACAGAGTTACGCCGCGCATTAGCTAAGCGTGCAGGCGTGAGTGAGAAAACGGCAGGAGCATTTCTGAATGCCGTTCAGGCGCAGTTATTGGAAGCGCTGAAAACCGATAAACAAGTGAAGATCAACGGTCTGGGAACCTTCAAGGTACAAGCTGTGGCTCCGCGTAAGAGCGTGAACGTCACGACCGGCGAGGAGATTCTGATCGAGGGATACAATAAACTGGCGTTCACACCGGAAGCTGGTGTACGGGAACTCGTCGAGTCCTCGAAAGTGGAAAGTGAAGAGTCGAACGTGGAAAGTTCACCGGTCATTGACCCGATCCAGAAACTCGGGGCACAGGCGGAGGAGATCGTAGATATCCTCGGTGACCTCGGACAGAGTCCGAAGGAAGAGCCTGTGGTAGAACCGGAGCCGGTAGTAGAGCCGGAACCTGAACCTGAGCCGATAGTAGAAGAACCCGCGCCTGCACCGGAGCCAGAGCCAGAACCAGTATATTTCCCTGAAGCTACGCCCGTAGTAGAGCCCGAGCCGGAGATTATTGTGCAACGGCCGAAGGAGGAGAAAAAGAAGAGTCATTTCTGGCGCGACACCTTGATCTGCGTTATCATTTTGCTGCTGTTATTGGCCGGCGGATATTTCTTCCTGCGTCAGGAGTTGAGTGATATCATCCGTTCATTCATGGCTCCGGCTGAGACGGAGGAAGTAATTGTAGGCGAGCCTGTACTGATGGTAGAAGAACCGGCAGTAGTAGAAGAGCCAGCAGAAGAAGAGCCGGCCGAAGAGCCTGCTCCTGCGGCAGATTCTGCAGAGACGGCAAAGATTCCGAAAGGTAAGATCCCGCAAGAGCAGATTCTGGCGGAGTTCCTGGCTGCTTCGGGTGAGACGGTCACCGGTACAGCAGAGTACCCGAACCTGATCACGGTAGAGACAATGCACGAAGGTAGTCGTTTGACGTGGATGTCGAAGCGTTTCTACGGCAAGAAGGTGTATTGGCCGTATCTGTACGACGCCAACCGCGACGTGATCGACAATCCGAATAATATCGATACCGGTACACCGTTGCGCGTACCGAAACTGACGAAGGCGCAGATGGATACGACATCCAAAGCGTTTTTACAGCTCAAACAAGAAGCTGAAGCAGCCTGCAAAAGGTAAGAGTGAAGAGTGAAGAGTGAAGAGCGAAGAGTTCATTCACATAGAAGGCGCAGACACCCATAACCTGAAACACATATCGGTTGATATCCCCCGCAACAAGTTGGTGGTGGTAACGGGTGTTAGCGGCAGCGGAAAGAGTTCGCTGGCTTTCGACACATTGTATGCCGAAGGTCAGCGACGCTATGTGGAGAGCCTGAGTGCGTATGCGCGCCAGTTCATGGGGCGTATGCAGAAACCGGAGGTGGATAAGATCGAAGGTATCCCGCCGGCTATCGCTATTCAGCAGAAAGTGACGAGCCGTAACCCGCGTTCGACCGTGGGGACGGTGACAGAGATATACGACTACCTAAAACTTTTGTACGCGCGCGTAGGCCACACGTATTCGCCCGTGAGCGGAGAAGAGGTACGCAAGAACACGATACGCGATGTGGTGCAGTACATGGAGGCACAGCCGAAGGGGACGCGTCTGTATCTGCTGAGTCCGATCGTGCTACCGGAAGGTCGTTCGCTCAAAGAGCAGCTGGCACTCTGGCAGAGTCAGGGTTTCAGTCGTCTGCTCATTGACGGCGACACGGTACGGTTGGATGACACGACGTGGAATCAAGCGCAAGGTCACGAATCGTATCTGCTGGTAGATCGTATCATCGTGGATCACGAACCGGCCACAAGTAACCGTTTTGCAGACAGTGTGCAGACGGCATTC
>Ga0247611_10006660_pt1 | contig 14726 bp, 13 predicted proteins | sample 177DNAGHGhighgp2_FD_192422 | JGI IMG/M metagenome (GOLD analysis project Ga0247611, IMG submission 192422) | Sheep rumen microbial communities from Palmerston North, Manawatu-Wanganui, New Zealand - 1770 DNA GHGhigh gp2 | ecosystem: Host-associated > Mammals > Digestive system > Stomach > Rumen...
CGCATTGGGCCGCCATTAACGCGGGTTCGCCTTCCTCCACGGAATTGCTAATGATCGTCATGGCGGGGGCGGTTTCGCTTTCATCGACGCTGTCACTGACGGTGGCTCCGTTTCCGGCATAGTTACAGGTGCCGTTTCTCATCATCAGCAAAATGGGGACCGTCGCCGTGGAAGCCGCTAGCAAAATGGATAAGGCCACCGCGCCCCAAAGGATCGGTTTCTTCTTTGTTGGAGCGGGCGGAATGGGGGCGGGATTTCCTTTATCCACGAGACCGGAAGGCAATAAGCCAAACGCATCGCATAGCGCCTCCACGACCTTCCAAGAAGGCAAGGTGGCCCCGCTTTCATAATTCCTTAAGGAACGCTCTGTGACGCCAAGCCGCTCGGCGAATTCCTTTTGGGAAAGATTTTCTTTTTCCCTCATCCTCTTTAAGGTTTCGCCGAGTTCCCCTGTTCCTATCGCCAAAGCGGAATAACGGGGATCATTGAGGTTACGGGTATACAAATCATCCGGGGAGCAATCTAGCGCGCGGCATATGGCGTCAAGGTTTGCATAAGGAAAGGTCTCCGCGATCGATTCCAATCGAGAAATGGCTTGCTGGGTATAGTAAAGCTCATCGGCGAGGGTTTGTTGGGATTTCCCCAACGCTTCTCTCCTAAGGCGAATATAGCGGGCCAATGAGATCTTGCTATCCATTTACGCGGTTTTAGTTTATGCGCGTTTATCGGCATATACAATTCGATTTCCGCAAGAATCCAGTTTCCTTGTTTGCGGGTTTGAACTCTTGATACTACTTTGTTGGTGTTGCAACGGAATGGTCGCCCCATTCACCGCTAGCGGGACTAAAGAAAAGAGGTCCCCCACCATGAAAAGCAATCGCGCCGCCGTCGTTTTGGAGATGGCTTTCCGTTTACACAGCGTTGGTTTCTTCGACGAAACCTCGTTACGCGACGATCTGAACATCTCCCGCTCCACCTTCTACCGCTCACTAAGCGACTTCCGCTGCTACTTGATCGAAAGGCGCCCGGATATCGAGCTCGCCTTCTCCGCCAAGAGGAATGGATATTATTTCCGCAAAGCGGGAGATGAAAACTAAATCCGTCAAAAAGAAAACCCCTTCTAGACATATAAGTCTAGGAGGGGTTGCTTCCAATTGGCGCGCCCGAGGCGATTCGAACGCCTGACCCCAGCCTTCGGAGGGCTGTACTCTATCCAGCTGAGCTACGAGCGCATTTGTCAGCGGGAGTTATTTTACCCATTTCCCATTAAGTTCCAATACCGATTAAGGATTTAGGGTAGAAAGGGGGGCGCAATACCGGATCCGAGAATGCCAATTTGATGGATTAAATCCGCCTCAAAGGCCTAACGGCAAATTGGCAAACAATCAAAGCAACATAAAGAATTTCAACAACCAAACCAGTGATTGTCCATTCGGTGGGGTTACACAGCATCGATCCTAAAATGGCAGATGGTATAAAGATGTTCAAGATTCTTATCGTAACGTCAATTGCTTTGTTGCTAGTCAAAATAAGGGCGATTAATAAAACTAATACGGCTACAATGGCCAAAAAGGCTATCAGAGCAAAGACGTTTGCCATGTCTTGGCCATTGATCCTAAATTTAAAGAAGACCAATTCAAAATAATTAACATTAGCGTAATAGGTGTAATAGTAATCGCTGCCGATTGCCGCCTTAAACCACGGCACGAAGAACAAAATCAACACCAAAACATGGACGCTGATGCAGGTAATGATGAATGGCGATCTTTTTTTGGTTGTTTCTCCTGAGCCTGTTTGTTTACTGGGCAAATTTGCATTATCAGGAGCATCGTTATTATCTGCGTTAAGAAGATAATCGACGGTGCAGTGGTATAGCTTTGATAAAGCCAGCAGCTTTTCAGTTTCTGGAAAAGCCGCGTCGCTTTCCCACTTTGAAATGGATTGGCGGGACACGTTCATGATGTCCGCCAATTCTTCTTGCGTATAGTTGTGGTCCTTTCTTAATTTCTGTAATTTTTCACCTGTTGTCATGCTTTTTTCCTCCATATGGCAACGCAATCTTAGCCAAAGGGATAGTTTATGCTCCACCAATCTCAGGTTGTTGTTATGCAAACTTCAAGTTGCAATTTATAAAAAAGCGCGCAAATGCCGCCTTAAAAAATGGCAAGCTTTGATGTTTTTGATGCATTATTAGCGACATTTGATACTTCTGGAAATTTGGATGCAGTGCGCGACATTTGTTCAAGGCTGTCGCGTTTTCTTAGGACCCAGTGTTAAAGTTCTTTCGCCTTGAACCTGCCGAGCAGTTCCTTCTTGATTTTCCGTCTCTTCCCGAGGAACTTTTCTTCGCTGTGCGTGAAACCGCCGTGAACCAGCTTATAGTCCAGATTGTCCAGGACGCAAAGAAGATCCGCCACCTGCATGAAGAGGTCTTCCCATTGGTTTGTCTTCGCGAAGGTGACCTTGCTAAGCGTGCTTAAGAAAGCGCCGCTCAATACCTTAGTGCAGGTCTTTTGCCCGGCATCGTAATGGACAATCACCTCATCGTATTTGGAAAGCATCGCAGCATTGTCCGTAAGGATTTTAACCGTCCTTTCTAAGAGTTCTCCCTCCAGTGAGAAAGGCGAAGTGGATTCGGTTTTCGCTATCCTTGCGACCTTGAAGGAAAAATCGATTCCGCCGGCGTAGGAGACCAACGCATAGAACAAAGCTTGCCTATCCTCCCGTAGAACGCCCTCGTAGGGTTCCTCCCCGCGGATGAGGTTTCCGCAGTGAATGAAGTGGTCGCCCCCGTATTTCCGGATGGCGTTTTTCAATATCCGGAGGTTTTTGCTCCGATCGGAGGCCTCGTCGAGAAATAGGAGGCTAAGCGAATAGATGGGGCTATGCTCGCTATAAGGCCCGGCGTCGCCAAGCTCATCCGCGTAAACGTGTATTTTTCGCATGCTTCAACCCCCTCATTAAACAAAGAAAGCGGGAATACTCCCGCACTTCGATGGACCCCGGAAGGGTTATCTTCCGTGCCCACCTATATTATAGGCAATACCGCACACAAAACAAGCGGGTGGGAGCAAGATGACTCCGGAGCAAATCCCGCCAGAGGAAATAGACCGCATCTATAAAAATGAAAACGACACCTCTTTTTGGAAGGAAGTGTCGTTAATATTCATTTGGTGCCCGAGGGGGGACTCGAACCCCCATGGAGTTACCCACTCGCCCCTGAAACGAGCGCGTCTACCATTCCGCCACTCGGGCACGGGGTTAAATATACGCCTAGGCCCCTAAAAAGTCGACAATGGCTTTCATGACGATCGGATCGTCTTCATTCAGCTTGTCGTAATCGATGTCGGCTTTCCTTTGGTTCCGTTCCTCCGCGGAGACGGTCCCATCGAAAATATACTGCATGTATTGCTGGGCCCTTTCGGTCCAATAGGGTTGGTGCCCGCGATCCTTCACAAGGTATAAGGACACGTTGGGGAATTCGTCTTTTCTGGCCTCTAAGACTTTGAAATGCTCTTCAAATTTCACCACTTGGTCATGTTCCCCTTGGACATAAAGGAAGGGGGCGTGCACTTGTTTTAGGAGTTCCAGTCCTTCAATCGCCGCTTCTTTTCCTAACCGCCTTCTTTCGAAGCTGCGGATCATCGGGGCGAGCTTTTTGAGCTTGGGGTCCACCGTCCCGACCATCGAAGCGACCCCGAAGAATCCGGAGATCGAAACCGCCTTCTTCACGCGATAGGCGGGTTGGAGGGACATCATTGACGCGTAGCCTCCCCAACTATGGCCGACGGAATAACGTGGCATATCGGCGAGGTCTTTTTGCTGGTCCAGCCATTGGTAGAAATAACGTTGGTCGATCGCTGCCTGCCCGAGGTTATTGATCCCCACGCCTTCGCTTAGCATGCAACCGGTGTAGTCATAGGCCAAAACGAGGTAACCCACTTTGGCGAAATATGCGCATTCCTGGCTATAGGAGGTATGCCCCGCGCCGAGGCCATGATAGAAAACGAGCAAACCTTTATAGGGCCCGTCATTGACGAAATACTTATGCCCGCGGAGGGTCCATTTCCCAGAACGGAAGGAAAAGGGCGCGGTCTTCACCCCAAAATCCTCGCCATAGAAATACTTAAGCCAGGGATCGCCGTCCCCGCGGCCCCCGAGGGTTTTGCGGAAGGCGGAAGCGAAAACCGGGTCTAGGATGCACATATCAGGACTTCCTCTTTCTGCGCTTGGCGAAAACAAGATGCCAAAGCGCGGAGAATGGGCGGCGGTTGGCCAGATCGACGACCGCTTGGCCCAGCTTGTCGGAGACTCCTCCGGTGGACAAGGACCGCATCGGGGTGGCGTAGAAGGCTTCTTTCATCATCTTCTTCTCTTCTTCGCCCAAGTGGTCTTTCTCCATCTTTTGGAAGAAGCATTTCTTCGCGGTCTTGCCGATCCACGTCCCTTGGAGATCCTCCATCGTCGAATGGAGGTCGTAGGGACGCTTCTTTCTATCCTTATCCGCGGGGACATCGCGTCCAAGCGCGGCGAGGAAAGAATTCCTGCTATCCCCAAAACCTTTCTTGGGAAGGGCGTAATAATCCGGGCAAGCGTCTTTCTTGGACTCGAACTTGTGCTTGGAAACGACTTCCAAAGGCAAGGAGGCGAGGATCGAATCGGCGCTTTCGCCGACTTCGATTTGATAAATCCCACCTTCGACGAGGAAGGAAGAAGAGGCGACGTCATAATGGGCAAAGGCAGAATAGGGGATTTCGATCTTCGTTTCCTTTTTCTCTTTCCCGGATAAGGCGATTTTCGCGAAGCCGATCAGCTGACGGGCCGGCTTATAGACGTTGCCTTTAGGCGAGGAGGCGTAAAGCTCCACGACGCATTCGGACGGGAAATCGCTATGATTTTCGACTTCAATGGTCGCATAAGCGGTTTCGTTTTCCTTAATGGATTCCTTATCCAAGGCAAGGCGATAGGAGAAGGAGGCGTAGCTTAGGCCATGGCCAAAAGGATATGCGACTTCCTTTTCCGCGGTCAGGTAATAACGGTATCCGACATAGAGGGATTCCATATAAAGGCTTTGGCCCTCGAAGCCCGGGTAGAAGGAGGCGGAAGGAACGTCTTCATAACGGAGGGGCCAGCTTTCCGCGAGTTTCCCCGAAGGAGATACTTTGCCTAACAAAAGGGCATCGACGGCTTCCCCTACCCCTTCTCCGGATAGATAGGTCAGCAAGATGGCTTTGGCCTTATCCTTGAAGGGCAATTCCACCGGGGCCCCGCAGGAGAGGACGACGATGATGTTCGGGTTTGCCTCAACAAGCGAATCAAACAAATCCAATTGGTTCTTCGGCAAAAGCATATCCTCACGGTCATAGGATTCGCTTTCCTTGATCGCGGGGAGGCCGAGGAAAAGCAAAACCGCCTTTTTTTCTTTGGCGAGGTTAATGGCTTTTTCCTTCTTTTCTAGATCTTCTTCGCCATCTAAGCGGTATCCGGGGGCGAAGGGCAGATCCCCGACGACGGAAAGGAAGGAAGATAGATGCGCGGTGGCGACGTGGCTTGAGCCGTTGCCTTGGTAACGCGGGGTCTTCGCGAATTCCCCGATCACCGCGACATTGTCATAGGAAGATAAAGGCAAGACACCGTCATTAGAGAGCAGGACCATCGACTTCGTGGCCGCTTCGACGGCGAGGCGGTGGCTCTTTTCCCGATCAAAAGGCGCGGAGGGCTTCTTCGCTTGGCCGACTTTCTCCGCCAAGGCGAGGACGCGGGAGGCGGAATCATCCACTCTTTCTTGAGAAAGAAACCCTTGTTTCACCGCTTTGGCGAGCTGCTTGTTCCGCTTCTTCGCGAAGCAAGGCATCTCGACGTCGAGGCCGTGATTATGGGAATCGATATAATCCGCGGTGCCGCCCCAATCGGACATCACGACGCCTTCATACCCCCACTCCCCTTTGAGGATATCCAAAAGGAGATGCTCATTATCGGAGGCATAGAAGCCATTGATGAGGTTATAGGAGGACATCACCGACCACGGGTTCGATTCCTTCACCGCGATTTCAAAAGGTTTGAGATAGATTTCCCTCAAGGCCCTTTCGTCGACGGTGGAGTCATTGATGTTGCGGTAGCTTTCTTGGTTATTGCAGGCGAAATGCTTTAGGCAGGTCCCGACGCCTTGGCTTTGCACCCCGGTGATGAAAGAGGCGCCCATTTTCCCGGCGAGCAACGGATCTTCGCTTAGATATTCGAAATTCCTGCCGCACAGAGGGTTCCGTTTGATGTTGACCCCGGGGGCTAATAGAACCCCGGTATCGTTATGAAGGCATTCTTCCCCCATGGCTTCCCCCACTCTTCTTTCTAGTTCGATATCCCAGGAACAGGCCATCAAGGCCGGGGAAGGGAAGCAAGTCGCCTCCGCGGAGTCATAGATATGGATGGAATGCTCCTTGGGGATGCGAAGCCCCAAAGGCCCATCCTGCACATGGAAATCGGGGATCCCAAGGCGCGGGGCACCATGGATGATCCAATTCCCTTCGCCGTGGAGGAGGCGGCATTTTTCTAACAGGGTCAATTCGTCTTTGTTTGCCATGGGGCAATTATACGCGCGTAAGCATAAAAGGAAAACCGCGCCGGAAGACGCGGTTCTTCTAGAAAACTATATGATTTCGCGGCCGGATTTATTTATGACGGCCGTTCACGGCCAATTTGACCGCCTCGTATCCGCCGTTATATACGCCCTGCTCGCCGAGTTTGACGATCTGCTTCTGGAGATGGATGAGCAGCTCTTTGTCGGTCAACAAACGATCGAGCATCGCGTTCATCGATTTCTTGTCGGGGCATTCGAAGGTGGAGTCCCCATATTCCTGCGCGTGGACAGCGCCATAGACCTCGTGCCCGCCGATATGGCGCATCATCACTTTGACGACGGGGTAGAAGGCGAGCTCGCTCGGCTTGGTGATGAGGAATTCGACTTTCCGCATCAAGAGGTTGGTGGAATAGACGGCCTCGAAGATCTCTTTGTTGCAGATCGCGTAGATCCCCTCGACTTTCGCCTCATCCATCGTCGAGACGAATTGCTCGAGTTCGGCGTAGCGATCGAAATAGGTCGTGGTCTTTTCTTTTAATTCGGGCAGCTTCTTGCAGAGGTAATCCCACATCGTGAGGTGGTCGCCGAAATTGAGGAAGAGGGCGACTTTCTTTTCTTCGACGTAGGGCAAGAGATGGCGGACCATGTCGAGGAAGAGTTTTCCGCCCGCCCCGGCTCCGCCGACGGAAAGGAGGACGCGGATCGGCTCGCCCTTTTGGATGCGAGCGATGCGGAGTTCGCAATCGTGGGGGATATTCGCGACCAATTCGTGGTCGATGTAGTGCCCGATTTCGTATAGGTCATCCTCGGGGATGCCTTTTAAGGGTTGCTTGGCCATGCCGTTAAGCATCTTGTAGCCAAGATAAGCGAACGGGGTCTGCACCGCGTGGATCGCCCCTTCGGAAAGATGGAGGGCCATCGGCCAGTTGTCGGGGATCGCGTTGACGACGTGGGTCATCCCCGCGTGGACCGCGGCTTGGCTAGGCCAAACGTGGGTGGCGATGTAGGGGGTGTCCTTGGGAATATCGGTGAATAACGGGACCAAAAGCTCGCTATTCTTTTGATCGGGCGCATTGTAGGTCAGCTGACGGAATCCTTCGGAATTCAAAGGTTCCCAAACCAACGCGTTGAAGAGTTTGCTCTTCTGCGAGATGCGGGAGGCTTTGGAGTAGAGGTCGTTTTGGTAACGGATCATCTTCGAGCCGGTCGAATCCTTAAAGGAAGCGAGGTCGAGCCAATAGGGTTCATAGCCGAGCGCCTTGGCGCAGGAGGCCATGGCGATGGAGATGCGGTAATGGCCGAAACCCATGCGGATGTTGCCGACGATCAAGGCATTCTCCGGGAGCTTCAAAGGCTCATCGGAGACGACGAGGTTCTTCGCCCCGATGAAGGAAAGCGAGGGGATGGGAACCGCCTTCAGGTGATATTGGGTTTGCGAATCGTCGCCGAACTTCTTGATGAATTTCGCCTTGGATTTCGCGGCTTTTTTGACGGCGCTTTTCGGCAAAACGTTACCGAAAATGACAGAGGAACGATCTTTGATTTCCATATGGGCCTTTCTCCCCTTTTGGGGCTTAGCGAACCCATTATAGGGGATGGAAACTCAAAAACAAATGGGAGTTTCCTTTTTTCTTTTTAAAAGAACGCGGATAATGACCGCATGAAAAACACTCCGTTGAAGCTTTTAAGCCTCGCCTTCCTGCTCGGCGGGCTATCCTCCTGCATCTCGCAACCGGCGAAACCCAGTTCTTCCTCTTCCAAAGAAACCACCAGCGACACTTCTGAAGAAACCACCAGCGACACTTCTGAAGAAACCACCAGCGCCACTTCCGAGGATGCGCACATCCTCCTCGCTGCGGAAGCCCCTTACAAAAAACCCGTCGCGCGGGATGACGATTTCGTCTCCCAAAAGGTGGCGGATCTTCCCTATGTCTATTACCAAGACGAACCCTTAATCGTTTATATGGACCTCGAGGACGCCATCCTCCAAGTCCAAACGGGGGTCACCGTCACCAAAGACGGCAACAACACCGTCTATTCCTGCGCCTCCGGCGTCGCTTACACCGTGAATCCCACCGCGGGGAAGGTCATCCTGCATAATTGGGACAAAGCCAATCTCTTCTCCGACCGTTATGGGGCGCCGCTTGGTTTGATCGACGAGCAATATTCCGCGGAGCGGGTCGATGATTCCTCCTCGGTTTTGCACACTGCTGACGATGTCACGCTAGATTTGTCGGGTCACGGTTTAGAGATTCCGGTATACGAAGGACGTCCCTTCTTGCCCTTCTCCGTCGTCGATCAATTGGTTTTCAACCCCGTCTATTATTCCTCCGTCGCCTGGAATGGCAGCGGCTTCTACCTCGTCGATCTCGTCAATGGGGCGGTGAGCCTTTACAGTTACGGCGCCAGCTCCTACTGCACGGAGTATTATTCCGGGGCCAATTCCGGGGCAACGCGTCCCACTTATTACGCGACTTGGTGCAAAAACGCCCTGCTTTTCAACCTCGATTATTTCTATGGCTTCCGCGATGAGCGCTTCGTCCCGTTCGCCAATAGCCTAAGCGCTTCTATCCTCGCGGATCTAGAAAGCACCGACCTTTTGACCTACGAACGCGCGGTGGAGAAGATCATCAACGTGGTGATCGGCGACGGCCATACCAACTCCGGGAACGCCGGGAGCAGCTTTAGCCAAGGCAGCTTCGACTCGCTTTGGGAGCAAAGCCAACGGGAACTAGATCTCGGCTCTGCCCGCTCGGCTTGCCGAAACGCCAGGAGCCAAGCCGGCAAATCCGCCAATGTCATCACCTATTCGGGGAATACGGCCATTTTGCCTTTCGATTCCTTCGTCACCTCCGGGGTCCGCGTAGAGCAAAGCAATCTCGCCACCCTCGCCAACGGGAACAAAGACACCTTTGCCCTCCTTCTTTGGGCGATGGGCGAAATCCAGGAGCACGGCGGCATCGATAACGTCATCTTCGACATCACCTGCAATGGCGGCGGGGATAGCAACGCCTTAGTCCAAATGCTCGGGGTGATGGGTAGGGAATACACCGTCTGCCAATACGACCCCTTGACCAAAGCGAATTCCGAACTCGTCTACCGCATCGACACCAACCTCGACGGGGCGTTCGATGCGAACGACTCCTTCGAAGGCCAATACGACTTCTACATCCTGACCTCCCCCTATTCCTTCTCCTGCGGGAATATGTTCCCCTATGTCGCCAAGGCGAATGACATCGCCACGGTGATCGGGCAGCAATCCGGCGGCGGCGCCTGCATCGTCTCCTTCACCGTCACCCCCGATGGCATGCCCTACCGCATTTCCGGGCTCGCCAGGACCGGCGATCTCGCCGACCCCACGAAGCACGATGACCTCGGGGTCAAGGTCGACGCGGATTGCCAAATCGCATTAAATCATTTCTATGACGACGCTTACCTAAGTGAATTCGTCAACAATTTGGATAATTAACGGGCATTTTCGTTGCCTCTTCTATTAGAAGGCCTAGAATGTGCCCCTGATGGAAACGAAGAAGCGGTTTTCCTTATTCGCCCCGATCGACATGACCCAGGGCAACCTCTTCCTGAAGATGGGGCTTTTCGCCTTGCCGATCGCCTTGACCACGGTCATGCAGCTGCTCTACACGACCGTCGACCTCATCACCGTCCATTACGGCGACTCCGCCGAATCGATGGGGGCCATCGCCTCGAATTCCGCGCTCATCAATCTGATCATCGTCGTCTTCACCAACATCGCCCTCGGGGCCAACGTCGTTTTGGCCCAAGCCCGCGGGGAAGGGGATAGGGAAAAGGCGGAGAAAGTCCTCCATACCTCCTTGATCTTCGCGTTGATCTCCGGGGTGGCCGTCGGGGTGCTCGGGTTCTTCATCTCGGATGATCTGCTCCGCTTGATGAAGACGGAAGAACATTACCTGGCGAAGGCCGCCTTATACCTCAAGATCTATTTCGCGGGTTTGCCCTTCTTGATGCTATATAACTACGAAGCCCAATTGCTTCGCGCCCAAGGGGATTCGCAGACCCCCTTCTTCGTTTTGGCGATCGCCGGGCTATTCAACGTCGGGGCCGACTGCCTTTTCGTCTTCCCATTAAAAATGGGCGTCGCCGGGGTCGGTTGGGCAACGGTCATCTCGGAAGGGGTATCCGCATTGCTATGCTTCTTGTCCCTTAAGTTCTCCAAAAGGCATTACGTCTCCTTCTTTTTTCATAAACTAAAGATCGACGGCAAGGTGCTCGGCGAGGTGATCAAAATCGGATTGCCCGCGGGTTTGCAGGGATTTTTCTTCTCGCTTCCCAATGTCTTCATCCAATCGAGCCTCTATTCGATCGACCCCGGGAACGTCCAGTTGGAGAACGGGGCGATCGCCAGCGGCAACATCGAAGGCTACCTCTACGCCGGGGTGGATGGCTTCACCGGGGCGACGATGAGCTTCATCGCCCAAAACGCCGGGGCGAAGAAGGCCAAGAACATCAAAAAGGTCTTGGGCTTCGGCTTGATTTGGACGGCGATCTATTGGCTGGCCTCCAGCCTCGTGATCGGGCTCGCCCATCGCGGATTGTTGTCGTTATTCGTCGATACCGAAGAGGCGATTGAGTCGGGGCGTACGCGCTTGTTCATCATGGGCTTCACCTATGTCCTCGATGGGACGATGCTCGTGACCGCGGGGGCGTTACGGGGATTAAGGCATTCTGCCATCCCGATGCTCTCCACGTTGATCTTCTGCACCCTCTTCCGCATTGTCATGATCAAAACGGTGTTCAACATCGAGTTGTTCCATACCCTATTCTGGCTATACGCCCTCTTCCCGATCTCTTGGGTTTTGGCCACCCTATCCAATACGGGGGCCCTCCTATATTTCCTTCCCAAGGAATGCAAAAGGATCGAGGAAGAAGCCAAACAAGTGCCCGTGGATCCGACCCAAGCCTGAAAGAAAACCGCCGGGGTCGGCGGTCTTCTTTTTTAATCTAAGCCAGCGGGCATCGGCGCGGGGAGATCGGGCAGGATAACTTGGTCGCCAGTCCGGAAGGAAAGGACCTCAAAGTCAATGGAGGAGGAACCTTCCTCGCTTTCGGCGGTGGCGGCGATCTTCATCGTGATGCCGGTTTCGGTGTCGACATAAAGGGTGAACTCCAACGACCCCCCGGGGGCGGAGAGGTCGGCGACGTAATAATCGCAGTCGCGGCCAAGATAGGTTTGATGATGGGTGACGGAAGCGATTTCTAGCGGCATTGTCGTCCAGCTATAGAAGATCGCGACGACCGTCTCGGCCATTTCCTGGAAGGGGACGGTTTCGACATCATAGGTCCCCGTATAGACGAACGCGCCCTCTTCCACGCCATAGACATGGGTTCCGCCGTCTTCGGCCTTGACGTAGGCTGCGTTATATTCCCCATCGGCGATCTGCCAAATGGTGTCGTTTTTGAATCCCAACGTGACGGATTCGCTTTCTCCATCGGCCGTCATGTTGAAGGCGATTTCAAAGCCTTCGGTCTCCCCTAATTCCAAGAGTTTGCTTTTGCCGACTTCGGGATTGGGGAAGGCGATCGAGGAATCGTCGTCGGTTTCGGAAGTGGTTTCTTCCTCGGAATCATCGGGGACGCTGATGAGCTTGGCGATGTCGCCGCAAGAGCATAGCAAAGCGGCCATCGGGGCGAGGAGGAGCAGTCTTTTCAGTTTCATGTTTTTCTCCTTGGCGGTGGGGTTTTCCTAATAAAAACCTATTTTTCGCCTTATTGGTTTATTAGAGATTATCGCGGTCGGACGGAAGGAATCAAGAATAGATGTAAACAGGCTTAATCCAATGAAGTTCTACTTGTCTTCATTAAGGATCTTTCGGCAATAAGCGGAAAGGGGCCCAATATCCTGTGCCGCCGTATTCCAGACTCTATCTTTGTCTATCGTCCCATATCCATGGGCAACCTTATCTCTCATCCCTTTGATTTGTCTCCAAGGAACCCCATCATATTTGCGAATGAAATCGGGATCGAAATTCTTGGCGAGTTCACCAATCTGAAGAATATTGAAACAGATGATTTGAAGAATATCTTCGTCTGTGTCGAGACTCTCCCTTTGCAGTCCGTTCATTTTCTCGTGGATTTTGTCGCAATGGCGAATGATTCCAAGCAGTAGACCTTTTTCTCTGACGCTTAACATATTCTGATCTTGTCCTTATCCAATTGTTCTTTGAAAAACCCATCCATAGTTGAGCCGATGAAGACGATGTCGACTTCTTTCCCGAGGGCTTCCGACAATTCATCTTCAAAGAAACCTTGGTCAATTAATGTTTTGATGTCCCCCGCTTCGCAATAAATATCGACATCGCTTTTTCCATTGGCTTCCCCTCTGCCATAGCTGCCAAACAAATAAGCCTCATGGATGCCGTGCTTATCAAAAATCGGGGAAATCCGTTCCCTAATCTGCTTAATCGTCAATGTGTCGGGACGAATATTTTCCCGAATCAAAGAAAGCAGATAGCCATTTAAATTTGGGACAGAGGCGAGCTTTCCCATGACTTCATGATCGTCTTTCCTAACGCGAAAAGGAAACATCTTGTAGGTCTTCTTGTTATACCTTCCGACGTATTCTTTTTGGTTAAAAGCCATACCTCATTGCACCTCTTCCATATGATAGCATATGTTCTTGTTAAAACAATCCCTGCGCAAAACAAAAAACCGAACCGCATTACGCGATTCGGGTTTCTTCGATTTGGTGGACCTTAACGGGATCGAACCGTCGACCTCCTCCATGCCATGGAGGCGCTCTCCCAGCTGAGCTAAAGGCCCGGGAAACGTTCGCGCCCTTCGAAGAGCGCGTCCATTAATATAAGGAGGCGTCCGCCCCTTGTCAATCGTTTTCACGATGGGCGAGGTGGCCTCAATAGGCATAGCCTATGCCCGGTTTGCTTTTCTAATGGATTTCCTTTTTCTTCGTGGTATAGTCTTACTCGCCTTAGGGAGGCCCCATTGTTATGAAAACCTTGCTCTTCGCCATCCTCGACTCGAATCCGAAAGCCGAGGCCTTGCTGCAAAATCTCTCCAAAGCGGGATTCAACGGCACCGTCATTTCGACCGCCGGTCTCCATAAAGTCCTGCCGAAGCTAGAAGGCCAAGGCGCGGCGATCGCTTTGTCCTCCCTCGTCGATGACCTCCCCGCGGGGAATTTCACCCTCCTCATCGTCGTCGATGATGACCGCTTGGAGGAAGTGAAGGACCTCATCCGCGAAGGGACCGGCGGCTTCGTCTCCGTCAAAGGCGGCATGTTCGCCCTTCCCCTGCCCTTCGTCGAAGGCAACTTCTAAGAAGGAAATCGATATGAAAATGAGGCCGGTTGGCCTCATTTTTCTTCGTTTTGGATCTGCTCTTTCTTGTTTTCCTGGATCTTCTGGATGCTGCCGAAGAGAGAATACCAGATCGGGATGAGCAGGAAGACCGCCCACATCGGATGCCATAGATTCATATAGAACCCAAAGGGGATATAGACGAATAGGCAGACGATGGGGATGGCGACGGAGGTCATCTTCTTTTTGTGGATGGCCGTCAGGATGCTTTGCACGATGATCGGCGCGAGGAAGAGGATCCACCAGCACTGCCAACCAAGCATGCTGCCGAGGTTCTGATAATAGAACCCGGTGAAGAGATAGGCGCCTAAGGCGAGGGTACCGAGGATCGAGAAGACGACCCCGTCGATGATCTTCCAATTCCGATCTTCGACGCTTTCGATCTCCCAGCCGTTTTCGTATTTGCAATGGACGGATTTTCCGTCGGGGGCCTTGTAGCTATATTCGTCCGGCTCAATGTGGATTAAAGCGCGGCCATGGGCGATCGCCACGTCGATCTCATCTTCTTCGATATGGACGGCGACGCCGTTTTCGGCGATGTTGCGTTCCCCGCGGAAGGGAACGACATTTCCATCTTTGTCATAGAAGATCAGGGAATGGCCGGTCATCTCAACGGAGTCGAAGCCATAGGGCTCAAAAGAGAACCAATCGAATTTGAGGCGGTTGGGTTGTTTTTTCTCTTCGCCCTCTTTGACGGGCTCGGCTTCCGCTTCTTCCGCTTTCGGGGCTTCTGCTTGCGATGCTTCTTCCTTACGCGCATTTTCCTCTTTCACGTCGCGGGCGATCTCTTCGATCGG
>Ga0247611_10006661_pt1 | contig 14726 bp, 16 predicted proteins | sample 177DNAGHGhighgp2_FD_192422 | JGI IMG/M metagenome (GOLD analysis project Ga0247611, IMG submission 192422) | Sheep rumen microbial communities from Palmerston North, Manawatu-Wanganui, New Zealand - 1770 DNA GHGhigh gp2 | ecosystem: Host-associated > Mammals > Digestive system > Stomach > Rumen...
TGGTGACCACAAGGGGGTTACCGGGTATCATGGTCGAATAGACGAGCAGGGTACTGATACCGAGCAGGGCGTAGCCGCCGAAGCGCACCCAGTAGGAAGGAATGAACTGAATCAGATAGGCGGCGGTGATACCGAGGACGATGAAGAACATCTGCGAACCGATGGGTCCCAGCACCGAACCACGCGAGTAAACCAGCGTCGAAGACGCCGAAAAGAGCGCAATGATCGCTACGGCTATCAGGATCAAAAACAGCACCCAAAAAGACTTGTCAATATTGTCTAATTTTAATTTCATAGTGCTTTTACTGCTGCCATGAATTGGTTGCCGCGGTCCTCGTAGGACTTGAATAAGTCGAAACTTGCACAACAAGGACTCAGTAATACAGTGTCTCCTTCTTTGGCGGCATTATAGGCTCCTTTTATCGCATCTTTTAAATTATCCGTATCGATGATTTGCAGACCAAAACCGCCGAAGTGTTCGCGGAGTTTTTCGTTATGCAGGCCCATGAAGACGAGGGTATGACATTTCTCGCGAACGAGATCGTCGATCTCGGAGTAGTCATTACCTTTGTCTTTGCCACCAAGGATGAGGACGGTGGGCGTGGTCATGGCTTCGAGGGCATACCAGCAAGAGTTGACATTGGTGGCTTTGGAGTCATTGATGAACCGCACGCCGCGGACGGTAGCGACATACTGAAGACGATGTTCGACACCTTGGAAAGTCTTGAGCGACTCGCGGATGACTTCCTTCTTGATACCCACTACATTGGCAGCGATGGTAGCCGCCATGGAGTTGAGGACGTTATGGCGTCCCTTGAGTGCCAGTTCTTCTTCACCTACCGGCAGAGGGTTGGGTACGCTAAAACCGTACGGATAGAGGGTAGCACCGAGTTGGATTTTCTTCATCTCGCGGTCGATGACCGGATCTTCTGCCCAATAGATGAAGGCATCATCGGGTGTTTGGTTGCGGGCGATACGGAACTTGGCATCGATATAGTTCTGGAACTTAAAATCGTACCGGTCGAGATGATCGGGTGTGATATTGAGCAAGATGGCTACATCGGCCTTGAAATCGTACATGTTATCGAGTTGGAAGGACGATAGTTCGATGACATAATAGTCATGATCTTCGTGCGCGACTTGGAGTGCGAGCGAGTTACCGATATTACCTGCGAGTCCCACGTTCAGACCTGCATTGCGGAGGATATAATAGATGAGGGAGGTGGTGGTCGTCTTACCATTCGAACCGGTGATGCAGATCATTTTCGCGTTTGTGTAACGTGCGGCGAACTCGATCTCGGAGATGATCGGCGTACCCTGCGCCTGCAGTTTTTGGATGAGGGGTGCGGTGAGCGGTATGCCCGGTGACTTCACTACTTCATCGGCATTGAGAATGAGGGACTCGGTATGCTGTCCGTCTTCCCAGGCGACTCCGTTTTGGTCCAGGAGGGCACGATAGGGTTCGCTAATCGTTCCGCAGTCCGAGACGAAGACATCAAAGCCTTTCTCTTTGGCTAAGATAGCAGCTCCGCTGCCACTTTCGCCGGCTCCCAATATTACGATTCGTTTGCTCATAATCAACGTATTTTAAGGGTTAGGATAGTCAATGCAGCCAAGATCAATGTCACGATGCAGAAACGGAGGACAATCTTGGTCTCGTGGTGCAGGTTGGTGCTGCCTTTGAAGACGATGGAACAGGTGGGGTCATTCTTGAGTACCTGTTCGACAGAGGTACGGAAATGGTCATGCAGGGGTGTACGTTTCCATACGCGTACATGTTTGCCACGGGTTTTGTAGTATTTATAGACTTGCGTCTGCACGATGACGGAGACGCTTTCCATGAGGAAGATACCGCAAAGCAGGGGTATGAGGAGTTCTTTATGAATGACCATGGCACATACACCGATGATACCGCCTACGGTGAGGCTACCGGTGTCGCCGAGGAAGACTTGCGCTGGGAAACCGTTGAACCAGAGGTAACCGACGAGGGCTCCGACGAAGGACGCCATGAAGACCACCAGTTCTTCGGAGCCGGGTATGTACATCACATCGAAATACTCCGCCCAGACGACGCTACCGGAGGTGTAAGCGAGTATGAGTAGGGCGATGCCTATTATCGCGGAGTTACCGGCACACATACCGTCCATGCCGTCGTTGAGGTTCGCACCATTGCTGACCGCAGCTACGACAAACACCGTCAGCAGCACGAAGAAGATCCACCCGAAGCGGTATTGGTTGGCTTCACCTGTCCAGGAGAAGAGGTCGGCATAGTTGAAGTTATGATGCTTGACGAAGGGGATAGTGGTTTGGGTCGATTTGATCTCGGGTGTTTTTTCCACCACGACGATGTTATTCTCGATATGGGAGGTAACCACTTCGTTCATGCTGACAGCAGGGCAGAAACGGAGGGTGAGACCCACGATGAGGCCGAGCGTCACTTGTCCGGCTATCTTAACCCATCCGTTGAGTCCGTCTTTGTTTTTTCGGAAAGTCTTGATATAATCATCCGCGAAGCCGAGCGCACCCATGAGGAGGGTGGTGACGAGCATGAGAATCATATAGACATTGGTCAGTTTGCCCAGCAGTAAGCAGGGCAGCAGGATAGCGGCAATGACGATGATACCACCCATGGTAGGTACCCCTTTCTTGGCTACATTGAAGGGGTCGGTTTTCTCATCCCGTTGTGTCTCGGTGATGTGATGCCGCTTCATAAAATTGATGAATCCGTTCCCGAACCAGACGCTGACGAGCAGGGCGATGATGCCGGCGACGATGGCGCGGAAAGAGATATAAGTCATCAGACGGGCTCCGGCCCAATGACCATACGCTGTTGTCAGGTAATCAAATAAATGGTATATCATATTTAGCAGTATTTTTTGACTTGCTCATGGTCGTCAAAATGGTGCTTGACGCCCTTGATGATCTGGTAATCTTCGTGACCCTTACCGGCGATGAGGATCACATCGTTGGCTTGGGCGAGGGTGCAGGCCGTTTGGATAGCTGCGGCACGGTCTTCGATGACGAGGGTAGAGCGCAGTTCGGTTTCGGTGAGTCCTGCTTTCATATCATTGAGGATATCGAGGGGTTCTTCATCGCGGGGATTATCGGAGGTAAGGATGAGTTGTTCGCTTCCTTTTTTCGCTATCTGCGCCATCATGGGTCGTTTACCTTTGTCGCGGTTACCACCGCATCCTACGACCGTGATCAGTTTGGCGCCTTCTTTCTTGATCTCGCGGATGGTCTGGATGACATTATCCACGGCATCGGGAGTATGGGCGTAATCGACGATAGCGGTCCAACCCTTGGGGCTATGAATGGTCTCAAACCGTCCGTTGACGGGCTTGAGGGTAGAGAGGACGCGGAGGATATCGAGTTCATCGAACCCGAGGTTGAGGGCAGCTCCGTAGATACAGAGGAGGTTGGACACATTGAATCGTCCGACAAGGGGAACGAACACCTCTTTGCCGTTGATGGAGAGCATCATTCCGTCGAATCCTTCTTCGAGTATCTGCGCTTTGTAGTCCGCCAGCGAACGGGTGGAATAGGTATGAACGGTGGCTTTGCAGTTCTGCGTCATGACCAGGCCGTTCTTATCATCCTTATTCGTCACCGCAAAGGCGGTGGGCTTGAGCGTATCGAAGAGTCGTTTCTTGGTGTCGCGGTAGTTGTCAAACGTCTTATGGTAATCGATATGATCGCGGGTGAGGTTGGTGAACAGCGCCCCATCGAAATCGAGTCCGGCGATGCGTTCCTGGGCGATGGCATGGGAAGATACTTCCATGAAAGCGTATGTGCAACCCGCATCGACCATGCGACGCAGGAGTGCGTTCAGTTCGAGCGCGTCGGGCGTAGTATGGGTAGCCGGAACGGCTTCGGAGTCGATATAATTGACCACCGTGGAGAGGAGTCCGGCTTTGTGACCCATCGCCCGCACGAGTTTATAGAGCAGGGTAGCGATGGTGGTCTTGCCGTTCGTTCCGGTGACGCCGACGAGGGTGAGGGCTTTGGAGGGTTCTCCGAACCATTTGGAGGCAAGCAAACCCAACGCTTTATCTGTGTTTTCAACCAAGATAAAGGTTGGTTGGACATTGGATGTTGGACATTTGCCATTTGCCATGAACTCTCTCTTCGAGAGCACGATCGCTGCGGCACCGTTGGCGATGCAGGAGTCGATGAACGTATGTCCATCTACGGCGGTACCTACTTGTGCCACGAAAAGATCTCCGGCACCGATCTTACGGCTGTCAAAATGGAGACTTTTGATCTCGATGTCTGTGCGACCGATGACCTCAATCGGTTCAATCGCGTTTAATAAGTCTTTTAGTATCATTTTCGTATATATAACATCCTGTATAAGCCATGGTTTTTTCAGCGATGACGCGGACAGTAGAACCGCAATCCATACCGGCATCATAGGGGAACTGGGGGTCCTCGATCATGCAGATACAGGTATATTGCGGTTTATCTTCCGGGAAATAGCCGACGAATGTGATGCGGTGGTGTTTACCGGAATATCCGTGTCCGCGCACGAAGAGTTGGGCGGTACCGGTTTTGCCGGCGATGGAGACGAGGTTGGATTGTGCCTTGCGACTCCATTGTTTCTTGGCCGCTGTACCGAGATGGTCATCCCAGACCACATCGTGCAGGGCGCCTTGGATATCGCGGAGGGTGGAACGGGAACAGATGGAGGACTTGACCACTTCGGGTCGGAAAGTGCGTTCGTTCTCGCCGTTCTGCTGGATAGCAGTGACGAGCATGGGTCGCATCATCCGTCCGCCGTTAGCGATGGCGTTATAGAACATGAGAAGCTGCATCGGACTCATTTCGACCGAGTAGCCATACGACATCTTACTGAGCGTGACGGTATCTTTAGGCACATCGATACGCGCTTTGTCGGCACCCGGTATCTCGCAGTAGAGGCTGTCGAGTAGGCCCATGCGTTCGATCTTGCGCACAAACTTCCGCGCCGAGCCTTCGTAGCTACGCGTGATGAGTTTGGCGAGCGCTATGTTCGAGGACACAGCGAGGGCGGAACGCACGGTGAGGACGGTATCCATGGGGTGGGCGTCGGTATGCTTGGAATTGCGCATATAGACCCAGGGTTGGCGGGTGACGGAGACGGTATCATCGATGGAGATCTTACCGTCATCGAGGGCCGCCATGAGGGCGATGGTCTTGAAAGTCGAACCGGGTTCAACGCGTTGCACAGCATGGTTCTGGCCTTCGAAATACTTACCTTCTTCCTCTTCGGACCGGTCGATATTCGCGATGGCGCGTATCTTGCCTGTCTGGGTCTCCATCAAGATAGCGCAACCCCATTTGGCATGCCGTTCTTTGGTCTTGGCGAGCAGGGCATTCTCAACGATATCCTGGAGGTTGGCATCGATGGTGGTGACCACATCCAGACCATCTTTGGCTTCTTCGACAGGAACGGACTCGTTGCGTCCACCGATACGCTGGATACTACTCATACCGTCTTCGCCGCGCAGTTCTTTATCGAAGCGTTTCTCGAGCCCTGAGTTACCACTTCCTCCTTCGCCGTAGATGCCACCGATAGTACGGCTGGCGAGGATCCCGTAGGGTTTGATACGGCGGTGCTGGTCCTCAAAGAAGATACCACTTTTGTATTTGCCTTTCTTGATGAGCGAATTTTGTTCGAGTTCTTGTCGTTGCAGATAATTGATACGATGATCGCACACCTTGAGTCGTTTTTCCCCACGCAGGAACGCCCGGGTGATACGGGCTTTGTAGTCAGCCGCCGAACGGTCCCCGACGATACGGGCGAGGTCGGCCGCGAGGGAGTCGATATGGGTGGTGAACTGTTTGTCGTTATTCTCATGCAACGCAGGTACGCGCGTGTCCATATAGATATAATACTGAGGCATGCTGGAGGCGAGGAGTCGACCGTTGCAGTCGAGGATGTTACCACGGGTGGCTTTGATGGGACGGTTGGTGGGAACCTGTTTTTCCGCCACCTTGAGCCACTCGTCGCGTTCTACCACCTGGACATAGATGATTTTTCCGAGCACTGCTCCGAAACCCAGCAGAATGACGATGAAGATCATCGCAAATCGCCACACGGTATTTCTTTGTTCATCGCTCATTTGATTTTTGTCGGTGGTATGGTGTTTTCTTTGAGTTCGCTACCGTTTTGTTGCAGTACCTCGATGATCTGACTCTGGCGGGTAGCATTGGTCAGTTGGGCACTGATGGTCATGTAACGGAACTTGGCATCGAGCATCTCTTTCTTGGTGTCGGTGAGGCGGTGCTGCTGTTTGACGGCTTGGTAACCGGTGAGGATATAGAGGAAGACCAGTCCGATGATCAAACCGATCAACGGGTACTGCTCCCGGATAGTCTTGCTACGCAACACTTCTCCGTTCAGCCAGGATTGTATGGTATGGGTGTCGGCCAATTAAAGTTTAAAGTTTAAAGTTTTTTCTCCGCTATCCTTAATTTCGCACTTCGTGCGCGGGGATTACGGGCTATCTCTTCGGGGGATGCTTCGCGTCCTTTCTCGATGAGGGTGAAGGGCGATAAGTTATTCCCGTAAAAATCTTTTTCGATGGTGCCTTCGAGGTTACCGCTGCGCAGGAAATTCTTCACCAGTCGGTCTTCGAGCGAATGATAGGTGAGTACGGCGATGCGTCCTCCGGGTGCGAGCAGGTCGCGTGCGGCGACAAGCATATCGCGCAGGGCACCCATCTCGTCGTTCACTTCGATTCGCAGCGCTTGGAAGAGTCGTGCCAGTTCTTTAGTCATCTCCGCGGGGATGCGGGAAGCAGCTACCAGGTCTTCGGTACGCAGGATGGGTGTCTGGGTACGGGTTTTGCAGATGTTTCGGGCGATGGTGCGACCGTTTTTCAGTTCCCCGTAGAGCCAGAAGAGTTGTGCCAATTCTTCTTCGCTGTAGGTATTGACGATATCCGCCGCGGTGCGTTTGGCTGTTTGGTTCATCCGCATGTCTAACGGCGCAGAGAAACGAAAACTGAATCCTCGCTCCGGACAGTCAAAATGGTGAAAACTGACGCCGAGGTCGGCAAGGATACCGTCGATGGCGGTGACGCCGTAATAGTCCATCCAATTACGGAGGTAGCGGAAGTTACTATGCACAAAGGTCCATTTGGGATCATCTATCGCATTGGTCAGTGCATCGGAGTCTTGATCTAGGGAATATAGGTGTCCTAGGCGTCCTAGGTGTCCTAGGATAGCTCTCGAATGACCACCTCCACCAAACGTGACATCGACATAGGTGCCATCGGGTTTGATGTTCAAACCTTCGATGGTCTCCTTAAGCATGGCCGGTATGTGATAGACTTCGTTCATTTTTTGGACATTTTCGCACGAAGGCGTGCAGCGAGTTCGGTTTGACTGAGACGCTTGGCAGCAAAGGTCTCCGGTGCCCAGAGTGCAAAGCGATTGAGCATACCGACAAAGAGGACATCGCTCTGTGCTCCGATGGTCTCGAGGTTCTTTTTCTGCAGCAGGATACGCCCTTGACCGTCAAGTTCGAGGTACTCGGCGTCCGCCATAAATTGCATGAGAATCAGTTGATCCTCGGGGTTCCATTCATCGAGTGCTTGACGCAGTTCTTCCACTTTCTCATTCCATACCTGTTCCGGATAGAACATGAGGCACTCGTTGTCGGTATCGCGACGCATGACGATGCGTTTGCTTTCTGCTTCGACTAATATCTTACGATACACAGCAGGCACAAAGATACGCCCTTTCTCGTCCAATCGTCCTTCTATATTTCCAATGAAAGTTTGCATAATCTGAATACTGAATACTGATTACTGATCACTTTTATTAAAATTCGCTGCAAAGGTACAAAAAAAATTTGATATTCACCACATTTCCCCACAAAAAAAATTATCAATTGTTTTGTCAACAGGAAATTGACAGGTTTGAAGTTGTTTGAATGTATTGTAAATCAGCGTATTAACCGACTTATTAACATTTTAACGAAAAGTGGGGTAAAATGGGGTGATAGTCTTGGTGAGGTGTAGAGAAGGGGATGGAAAGGGTACAAAAAGAACGCGCACATATGCGTACGCGTTCCTTATAAATATATGCGCGAGTCTTATACGACGCCGCTGAAGCCCATGAAAGCCATGGCGAGCAGACCTGCGGTGAGGAGTGCGATAGGTGTTCCTTTCATTGCCTCCGGCACTTTAGCGAGGGCTAACTGCTCGCGGATACCGGCAAAGAGGATGAGTGCCAGACCGAAACCGAGTGCGGTAGCGAACGCAAAGAGGGTACCGGTGAGCATACCGTGTTCAGCACCCATCGGCAGTTTCTCCGTACCGTTAGCCACAAGGATAGCGACACCGAGGATACAACAGTTGGTGGTGATAAGCGGTAAGAAGACACCGAGTGCCTGATAGAGGGACGGACTGATCTTCTTGAGGATGATCTCAATCATCTGCACGAGGGCAGCGATGATGAGGATGAAGAGGATAGTCTGGAGGAACTCAAGTCCCCACGCCACGAGTAACATCTGCAGCAGATAAGTAACGACGGTAGCGAGGGTAAGGACGAATGCCACAGCGGCACTCATACCCATGGCGGTGTCGATTTTCTTGCTGACGCCCAGGAAGGGACAGATACCCAAAAACTGGCTCAATACGATATTATTAACAAATATCGCAGAGATAAATATCAAGAAGTAAACCATAATTATTTTTTCTGTAATTTGTTAATAATGACCATTAAATACGCCAGGGCGATGAAGGCACCCGGTGCAAGTACGAATACCAGTGCGCCGTAGTTATCCGGGAAGAGGTGGTAACCGAAGCAAGCACCTGTTCCAAGGAGTTCACGAACAGCACCGAGGAGGGTGAGGGCGAGGGTGAAACCCAGACCCATACCGATTCCGTCGAGTGCACTGAGACCTACGCTGTTCTTCGCTGCAAACGCTTCGGCACGACCAAGCACGATACAGTTCACTACGATCAGCGGGATAAACAATCCTAACACATCGTAGATAGCGGGCAGGTAGGCCTGCATGAGTAACTGTACGAGCGTCACGAAAGTAGCGATGACGACGATGAACGCCGGGATACGCACTTTATCCGGGATGAGGTTTTTGAGGAGCGAGATCACTACATTCGAGCAGATGAGCACGAACATGGTGGCCAGACCCATGGACATACCGTTAATAGCACTGGTGGTAGTGGCCAGCGTAGGACACATACCCAGTACAAGGACGAAGGTGGGGTTCTCTTTGAGAATACCGTTCACCAATGTTTTCAATCCATTATTCATGACTTACCTCCGTTTCTTTTTCTTCGATAATTACTTCTTCAGCCTCTTCTTTATGTAATTGGCTGGCACCGGTGTGGGCTTCTGCACCGAACTGTTCTGCATAGGCTTGGTTAACCGCCTTGAGGAACGCGCGGGAGGAGATGGTAGCGGCTGTGATAGCATCTACATCACCTCCATCTTTGCTGACGGTAAGGTTACCGGCTTTCCGACCGATGATGTTCTGTCCGGGTTTGTCGGCATTCTTGAACCAATGGGTCATATGCGAACCCAGACCCGGAGTCTCTTGGTGCTCCAAAATCTCGTAACCAAGGATGTTTCCTTCGGCATCAAAACCTACCATTACTCGGAACTGACCACCGAAACCGTCCACCGCTGCTTCGACCGCTACACCGTCTTCATGTCCGGCAAGAACGGCTTTCTTGGCTGCCTCTTGTTTGGCAATCTTCTGCGCGTTGATATTTTCCAGCGTAAGGATATATACGCCGGCAAGGGCTCCTGCTGCTACCATAGAGATGATAACGAGGCTAAGCACCATGTTTCTGAATGTACTTTCTAACTTTGCCATAACGTACCTCCTTATTTCTTTTTCTCGCCGAAACGTTGCGGACGAATCTTGTTCAACAATGGAACGCAGGCGTTCATGATCAGGATAGCGAACGACATTCCTTCGGGATACGCACCCCAGGTACGGATCACCATCATGATGAAACCGATGCCGACACCGAAGATGATCTTTCCCCATGCACTCATCGGGCTGGTGACATAATCGGTTGCCATGAAGAAGGCACCAAGCATCAGACCACCGGTCAGCAACTCATAAGCTACGTATTGGCAACTATCCATGCCTGCCGGAGTACCGATCCATGCAAACAAGGCTACGGTAGCAATGATCGATACCGGTATATGCCATGTGATCACTTTCGTGCAGATGAGGAACAGACCACCGAGGATCAGTGCCAGTGCACATACCTCACCAAGCGAACCACCCATCGCACCGAGGAACACGTTTTTGAGGGCAGGTAATTGGTCCATCACACTCAGATCACCGGTCTTGGCGATATGCTTGAGGTAATAGAGCGGGGTAGCACCTGTCTCTGCATCCAGATAGGAGGTAGCAAAACCCTGCGGTGTGGGCCAGGTGGTCATCTGTGCCGGGAAGGAGATGAGCAGGAACACACGACCTACGAGAGCGGGGTTGAAGGGGTTTTGTCCCAGACCGCCAAAGGTCATTTTTCCTACACCGATCGCAACTACAGCACCGATGAGAACGATCCACCAGTCAAGACTGGAGGGGAGGTTAAAGGCGAGCAGCAGACCGGTGAGGACAGCTGAGAGGTCGCCGATAGTGCATCTTTGCTCTTTGAGCAAGAAACGGCTGATGAGCCATTCGGTAAGCACACAGGCGCATACCGAGATAGCCGCCGTGATAAGTGCTCCTACGCCGAACTCGAGTACGGATACCACATATGCGGGCAGCAACGCGAGGATGACGAGTAACATGTTTCTGCGAACACTGTCACCGCTATGCGCGTGAGGAGCCGGAGCAACAATGAAATTCTTCATATCGTTAATTCTTTAAATCTTTCACTCTTTAATTCCTTATTTTTTCTCAGCTGCTGCAGCAGCGGCGCGTTCGCGAAGGATAGCACCGACTTTGGCTTTGGCAGGACGGATACCGTCGAGCAGACGACGATGGGCGGGGCAAGCGAAGACGCAGCATCCGCAGTCGATACAATCCATGACATCGTGCTTCTCGCAGTCTTCCCACATCTCGAGTTGACTCATGCGTTGGAGCAGATAGGGTTCGAGTCCCATCGGACAAGCCTGTACGCACTTACCGCAGCGGATACAGTTCTCTTCCTCCGGACGGATACTCTCTGCTTCAGGCAAGAAGAGCAGACCGCTCAGACGTTTGTTGGCAGGCATGTTCTCTATATGATCCATCGCACGACCCATCATCGGACCACCGCCGATGATCTTACCGGTGTCAGCAGGAACACCGCCGGCGAGGGCGATGACCTCTTCGATCGGTGTACCGAAACGAACGGAGTAGTTACCGGGTTTGGTTACCTTTTTGCCCGTCACGGTCATGACGCGGCTGATGAGCGGTTTATTTTTCTGCACCGCCTCATAGACGGCATAGATAGTAGCGACATTATCCACTACAGCACCCACTTCGATCGGGAGTGCACCCGAAGGTACCTGACGACCAATACAAGCGTCGATGAGTTGTTTCTCACCACCTTGCGGATATTTGAGTTTGAGTGGCATGACCTCGATACCCAGTTTGGTCTGCGCCAGTTTGGTCATGTGTTCGATCGCATCTTTCTTGTTATTCTCGATACCGATGATGGCGCGGTCTACACCCAGGGCGCGTTTGAGGATCTCGATACCCACGATGATCTCCTCGCCATGTTCGAGCATGAGTTGATGGTCGCAAGTGAGATAGGGTTCGCATTCCACACCGTTCACGATAAGCACTTCGGCTTTCTTACCCGGCGGTGGTAACAGTTTGACATGCGTCGGGAAACAAGCACCACCCAGACCTACGATACCGGCTGCGGCGATCTTATCGATGATCGCCTTGGGCTCCATCGTGCACGCACGCTCCAGTTCGGGTGTGCGGTCGATCTCGGGCAACCACTCATCCCCTTGTACATCGATGTATATCGCTTGTCCCGGGGCACCCCATGCATCGGTCCAGTCACCGATCTTGGTGACTACACCACTAACCGGTGAACAGATGTTCGCACTTACGAACCCACCGGCTTTGGCCAGCAGTTCGCCTACTTTCACTTTCGCTCCTACTTCCACCACTGCCTGCGCCGGTGCACCGATATGTTGCACGAGCGGGATGATGGCCTGCTTGGGCAGCGGGCACTCCGTAATAGGCTGGTGAGCGGAGAATTGTTTGTTGTCACGCGGATGAACTCCGCCTATCTTGAATGTTCTCATAATGCTAATAATTTCTTAACGTTTTAACCGTTTAACGTATTCCCAGGGCAAGCGGGAATATCGCTCTCGGTGTAGCCAACGCTTTGATCTTCTGAGCAATAACCGGATCGAACCCTTTCTTCTCTCCGTCTTGTGCAGGCGCTGCAGCCGCTGCTTCGTCTGCCGGAACGAGAATGAGTTTCACTTGTTCCATGGTCGGTTCACCACCCACCGGGCAGGCCAGACCCTCGATGCCGTTTGCTTTGACGCATGCTTCTGCGAAGTTTCGACAACCGGCAAATCCACATCCGCCACAATTTGCTCCAGGCAACACAGCGGTCACCAGGTCAATGCGCGGATCTTCTTCCACTTTGAAATACAGGCTGACCACATACAGCAGACATGCTGCCAGGAAGGCGATCACACCCAGTACTCCCATCGAAATCAGAATTAAATTCATGTTGTTTGTTATTTTAAGTTGTTATAGTTTTCTTGCCGTAAAAGTGAACTGTTTCTGCAGTTTGTTGCGGAAGGCATTCAAGACGATGTAATAGAGCGCGATGCTGCAAAGGGCGAGGGTTCCTACGATCGCTTCGCTCCAGTTGGTAAAGTAATCGAGACCGGCTATCACCGCCATCATTACGATGAAGGGCAGGATGTAGGCCAGCAGCACAGCACGCCATGCGAGACGTTCGCGAACCTCCACCTCTACGCGGTCCCCCACCTGCATCTTCTCCAGCATCACCGCGTCCATCTCTTTGGCTTGACTCTCACTCGACATGCACATCGATCGTGCCTTGCAGGCAGAGCACGCACTGGTCTGCACGATCTGCACACGCGCCATGTCTGCATGGATGCTCAGGACGATGCCTTCATGTCGAATTAACTCTTCCATAGACTAATCGGCTGCAAAGTTACTACAAAAAATTCAAATACACAAGTATTTGCCTAAAAAAATTTATTCTGCAAGCAAATTGGCTATTTTTTGCTGCAAACTGTCACTGGCAGGAACCAAGGGTAAGCGCAGGTTGTTTTCGATCAGTCCTTTTTGTGCCAGTACGGCTTTGATACCTACGGGATTTCCTTCTGCGAAGAGCAGATGAATCATCTGCTGGTACTTTGCTTGCAGGTTTTCGTCTTGGTTGTGGACGATAGCATGGAAGTCCTTCGGGAAGGCGTTGGAGGCCACCGATATCAATCCTGCACCACCGGCTTCCATCACTTCGCACGCGATACCGTCGTCACCGCTTATTACCAGCAGTTTGTCTTTCGCCAAATCAATGAGGTGCTTGATCTGGTCGATATTTCCGGACGCTTCTTTGATACCGATGATCTTATCGGGATATGCTTCGTAGATCCGCAGCACCGTTTCCGGCAACAGGTTGACACCCGTTCTACCCGGTACGTTATAGAGGATGACAGGAACCGGAGAGGCTTCGGCAATTATACGAAAATGCATCTCTAATCCGGTTTGATTGGGCTTGTTGTAGTATGGACATACGGAAAGAATGGCAGCGTAATCACGTTTTAACTCTTCTTCCATTTCCCTTAATTCAAAATATACGGCCATCGTGTTATTGCCTCCGAGACCAAGTACAAGCGGAATACGACCCTTGACGTATTCTACTATATGACGTCTCACTTGTTTCTTTTCTTCGGCAAACAATGTTGCTGCTTCACCTGTGGTACCCAGTACGACGATATAATCGACGCTGCCTGCAATTTGAGTATCAAGCACTCTATCTAGTGCCTCATAATCAACTTCAAAATTCTCTTTGAACGGTGTGATGAGAGCTGTTCCTAAACCTTTAATCATTGCTTTTGATAGTGGTTAAATACCGCATGATCTGGTCGAAGAGCCATGACGCTTCGGGTTTGGCATTCTCCGTGTCCAGGTCGGGTAAGGAGAGTAACATATCGTGTATCCCTTCACCGAGATTGAGTCCTGCTTTGAAGGACGCATTGGTGTACAGGGCGATGTAACGAAGTGGGAGAAGGGGTCGCGTGGTGAGGTCAATCAGCAGGTCGTAATGTTCGGCATGCAGGTCGTTCAACACGTCCTCACGGGGTTTGCCGTAGAAGGTATAGTCATCCAGTCCCAAAATACGACTCTGGGGTAAGATGAGGGTCTGGATCTCTTTTTTCGCCAAATACCCCCACATGGTGACATCCATCTGTTTGCGCAGCAAGTCTTGTCGAATGGTCTTGATTGCATCGTTGCGTTCGAGGTAATCACTCTCGTAGATGATCATGATCTTGAGCGGTTGGTCCAGATGCGGAAACCGCACCTCCCGTTCCGGCATCCGTTTGCGCAGGTAATCGAAAATATACTGTTTGATTTTCATCATTTCATCATTTTATCATTCCATCATTCCATCATTCCATCATTCCATCATTTCATCATTTCATCATTCTATCATTCCAAGGAATTCGTCTTCTGTTACGAGTCGAATTCCTAAGTCTTCGGCTTTTTTTCGTTTTTCCGGACCCATGTTTTCGCCCGCGAGAATGAAGGAGGTCTTCTT
>Ga0247611_10006662_pt1 | contig 14726 bp, 15 predicted proteins | sample 177DNAGHGhighgp2_FD_192422 | JGI IMG/M metagenome (GOLD analysis project Ga0247611, IMG submission 192422) | Sheep rumen microbial communities from Palmerston North, Manawatu-Wanganui, New Zealand - 1770 DNA GHGhigh gp2 | ecosystem: Host-associated > Mammals > Digestive system > Stomach > Rumen...
CACGAGCGCTTCGCTGCTGCCGAGGGTGCTATTAAGATTGCCGAGATGGCTAATAAGGTTCGTAAGAAGCCTCTCCGTGTCATCCTGAATGGTCTTGGTAAGGACGCTGCTCAGATCATCAGCCGTATCAACGGTTTCACATACGTACAGACCAAGTTCGACTACTTCACTGGCGAGCTGAATGTTGTTAAGGAGGTTCCTTATGGCAACAACCCCAACCGTCTGAAGGTGAAGTGCTATGGTGCTGACGATGTCCGCGAGGGTGTAGCTATCCTGTGGAAGGAGAACGTTGACGTCTCCATCACCGGTAACTCTACCAACCCAACCCGTTTCCAGCACCCCGTAGCAGGTACTTACAAGAAGGAGCGCGTGCTCGCTGGTAAGCCTTACTTCTCTGTAGCTTCTGGTGGTGGTACTGGTCGTACTCTGCACCCAGATAACATGGCCGCAGGTCCTGCTTCTTATGGTATGACTGATACCCTGGGCCGTATGCACTCTGACGCTCAGTTCGCAGGTTCTTCTTCAGTGCCTGCTCACGTTGAGATGATGGGCTTCCTCGGCATGGGTAACAACCCCATGGTGGGTGCCACCGTGTCTGTGGCTGTTGCTATCGACCTAGCCATCAACAAGAAGTAAGCATCCGTTTACAGCACATAAAAAGAGGAGCTCCGGTCACCCCGGGGCTCCTTTTTCGTTACTTCTTTAACTTCTTTAATTTTGTTAACTCCTTTCTAACCGCCTGCTCACCCGCCACAATCATTCTCGCCGCCGTCTTGTTGCCGAAACTCGTGGCGTCGGCGTCAGGCAGCTCGGGGTGAATGTAGATGTCGGCCTGCTTCACGTTTTCCACGTGCTTCGCGATGTCCGGACGGTTCGTCACCCATTCCAGGATGCCGCCGAGGCCCAGCATAGACGCTATCATGTCCAGCGAACTGATGTCCGCCCGCTTGCGCGGTGCCTTCGGCACCTGCTCCAGGTCGACAGCAATCACGATGTCGGCCCCCATCTGGCGGCAGACGTCCACGGGCAGGTTGTTCAGCATGCCCCCGTCAACCAGCAGGCAGTCGTCGTGCTCCACCGGTTTGAAGATGCCGGGAATGGCCATCGAGGCACGCATGGCCCTGGCCACCGAGCCGCTCTTCAGCACCACCTCCTCCGCCGTCCGTATGTTCGCCGCCACACAACAGAAGGGCGTCTTCAGTCTCTTGAACTTACTTCCACCGCGTGCCGTCAGCATAGAGTCCAGCAACTGCTCTATCCGCTCGCCGCGCATCATGCCCAGTCCCCTGCCGCCACCGCGACGGTCCAGCACGGGGAAGCCAAAGATGTAGGTCACGTCGTCCACCGTCTTGTACGGCTCGTTGCTCAGCGAGGCGTTGCGGTCCGTCAGCAGCGTCAGCCACTCCTGTGTCTGGAACATCGTCTCCAGCTCCGCCGCCGTGTAGCCCGCGGCATACAGACCGCCTACGATTGAGCCTATCGACGTCCCCGCGATGTAGTCAACCTCGATGCCTTCCTCCTCCAGCACCTTCAGCACACCCACCTCGGCAGCACCCTTGGCACCGCCGCCGCCCAGCGCCAGCCCTATCTTCGGCCGCCCTGCTATTGCCTGCAGCGACAGCAGCGCAGCCGCCATGATCCATATCATTCTTCTCATACTGCGTGCAAAATTACGAAAAGTCAAGAGCAGAACAAAATTTATTAACCTATTTTTCACCTTATTGTCAGATGTCAGAATATAAGGAGTTAACTTATCCTGATGTGAACAGGAAGGAAGCAATACCTACTTTTGATTAACCTGCTTTTGTAGGACTATGCAGGTGCGCAATGCTTAAAAACCTCCTTTTTAGGTATTGTGCACTTCGTTTTTTCTCTCTAATTTTGCAGCCGAAATCAAGAACGATAAAAAGATGAGAACGACGATAGCGATTCCCACAGAAATCAAGGTGCTAATGAACCACATCTACGAGCTGCATAAAGGTGTGCGCCACATGGTGCTGTTCACCTGCAACAAGAAATATAGTGAGCAAACTATTCAGCGACTGGAAAGCCAAGGCATCCCATACCTGTTGCAACCTGCCGGACAGCAGAACCTGAACATATATTTCGGACGCCGAGAGTGTCTGGAGGCTATCCGGCTCATCGTTACCCGTCCGTTGAACCAGCTCACGCCCGAAGAGGACTTTATCCTTGGTGCCATGCTTGGCTATGACCTCTGCGCACAATGCGAACGGTACTGCAAACGCAAGAACGGATGCAAAAACGAGTGTAATGGGAAATGCGACGGCAAGTGTATCAACAGAAATTAATAACTTCTTTTGAATAAATCATAAAATGAACGCAACAATTGTAATCTATGGTTCCTCGACGGGAACATGTGAGGCCATCGCAGAGAAGATTGCCTCGAAACTGGGCTGTGAGGCCCTGAACGTACAGGACCTGACTGCCGACATCGTCAGCGTCAACCAGAACCTGATTCTCGGCACCTCGACATGGGGTGCAGGCGAATTGCAGGATGATTGGTACGACGGACTGAAGACGCTCCAAAGTGCTGACCTCAGTGGCAAGACCATCGCCCTCTTCGGCTGTGGCGACTGTTCTTCGTATAGCGACACGTTCGTAGGCGGCATGGGTGAACTCTACAACGGTCTCAAGAACAGCGGTGCCAAGTTTATTGGTGCTGTTGAAACCGACGGCTACACTTTCGACGATTCTGAGGCCGTCATTGACGGCAAGTTTATCGGCCTGCCCCTTGACGACATCAACGAGGACGACAAGACCGACACCCGCATCGAGGCATGGATAGCCGCCATCACTCCCAGCTTATAATCACAGGTGTAAAATCATAAAGTATTTGTTTAGTTTAGTGAGGTGGTTGGTCGGTGACGATCTGCCACTTTTTTTAAATAGAAAACGATTATGGGACTCATTAAAAAACTTTTCACAAACTGTGCCTGTCCGCAAGGACGGATGGGACGCGCCATGCTGAAGTTTATGAACCTCTGTCATGCGCCACTAACGAACTGGGGACTGAAACTCGTCGATATTCAGGACGGTTGGACGATGCTTGACATCGGCTGCGGTGGCGGAGCAACGTTGCAACGACTGTTGAAACGGAGCAAGGGGACACAAGTCTATGGCATCGACATCTCAGAGGAGAGTGTGGCAAAAGCCAAGAAGGTAAATGCCGATGTACTCGACAAGCAGGTCTTTGTCACTCAGGGCTCTGCCGAGAAACTTCCCTATGAGAACGGAAAGTTCGACCTTGTAACGGCTGTAGAAACGGTGTATTTCTGGCCCAATCTGCCGAATTGTCTACAGGAGGTACGCCGTGTTCTGAAGCAGGGTGGTAAGTTCGCCATCATGGTAGAGGTCGTTGATGGTGACTCTATGTGGACGAATGTTGTGGAAGGCATGACGGCCTATTCACCCGAGGAATTGAAGACCATGCTTGATGATGCAGGCTTCATTCAAACAGAGATTCATAGGATGAAGCCATCGAATGCAACCATCATTGGCGTGAAGCCTTAAGTCTTGTGGTTGTAGTACCTGATGAGCAGGGCTACGCCTGTAAAAGCCAGGACGAATTCAAGGGCTACGATAAAGATGTACTGCATAATGGTAATGGTTTTATAAGTTAGGTGAAATGGCACAGATCCAGTTATTCAAGTTATAGGAGGGAGCATCTGCATAGAGGTAGTCGCCTACGATGTGTGCTCCGTTCTTCCTGAGTTCGCGACAGAAAGCATCAGCATAGATGCCATTGTCATGTCTGTTGCCAAGAGCCACCATGAGGGCGAGGTTCTTACCGCTCAGGCTGGCACCACGGAATAAATGACTGGCATACTGCCAATGTGGCGAAAGCAGCCCATCAGCCTGAAACTCGACGGCAAGGACGAGACTCTGACTGTTCTCTATCTGCCTGACGTTCATACTCTGGACGCTGACGGTCTCAGCACCCAACTTGTCGGCTATCTCCTCAGCAATAGCCTGACAGCTGTCGTACACGACGACGATTGATTCATGTTTCATATCTTTACAGTTCTGAATACTCTTTAAAAGGGGAAACGTTGTCTCACGACAGGTTGCCCCGTGAACTTATATAATAATACACGTATGCGCATGGCTGCGCAGAGCCAAAAAAGAGACTACATGACAGTCCTTTCCGATTCATTATTTCCCACAAAAATGATTGTTTCGCCGCACGCCCTTACATCGAGGGTCGTTAGGCATATTACCGAAAAAGGCTGGTCTTCAGACTTTCCTCCACCTCGAAGCGCCTTCTCGTCCAAACGGGCAATGGCATTTTGCTTCGGGCCATAACGGAGTTCACTGCTGCGGGACAGTCGGGGATTCACACCCGGTTCACTACGTGGACCTTTTCTCGCCTCAGCAAAGTGCAAGTAAACTTGCGTTTGCATTCGGCTTACGAAAACGTTCCCAATTAAGCACAGTTAAGTGCACCTTTACGGGCGACTCTTTGCAGAATCACGATGCAAAGGTACGAATAAGCTAACAAATAACCAAATATTTATTTGAAAATTTTCGAACGGAAGATGGTGAGTGTCACGATGACGATGAAGACCACAAGGATGATGGTCATTTCGCATATATGGCTCATCGGATCAACCCATATCTCTTTGAAGAATCCGTTACGGGCCATGATCTCTACGAACGTCCAAAACACGATGACTGTAGCCAATGCATAGCGTATGTTACGTCCCCAGGCAGCAATGTACAATTCTTTCTTCAGCATCAGTATCGAACTGACAAAGCTGATGATTGCCAGGACGATGGTCACGGGGTGACTCTGGCCCAGGAATACGGGGTCGTAACAGAACATCAAGAGCAGGTATATGCCCCACATCATCACGTTCCATTCCATGAAGGTGATGATGGAAGCGTTTCTGATGCCCACACGGATATCGCCCTGCAGGTTGCTGAACTGGCGACTCTTGGGCAGGCAGTGGTTTTGCAGCCAGTTGATAAAGTCACATCCCGTCTTGGTACAAAAGACGTAGAACAGCATGACAATGACCCACATGCCGAAGGTGGCGGGCATGATGAGGTACTCGGGTCTCGAGCCGCGAATCGCTTTCAGCTCGCTCCGGCTATAGTCTTCCAGTGGCGTGCCGTTAATCAGGTATTCTTGGTGGCTGATGAGTCCGTCCACATACTGTGTCGTGGTCTGAATGATGCCGGAGCCATAAAGATCGCAGTGGACACCGAAGCGCCGGGCATAGTAGACGAAGAGGAATTCGACCCAGCCTGTCCAGAAGAGCATGGCTCCCACAAGACCGAAAATGGTCTGTCGGGTATCGCCTTTGGCAAACACGCCGCCGATGGTGATAACCAGTCCGACCAGTCCCATGGTGAAGGCGCAGTAATGCAGCGCAACGGGCGTCAGGAAGTGTTCCATGAGCACCATCATGGCGTGGCCCAGCGGCATCAGCAGCAACACCACCACAAACGCTCCGATACTTTTCCCAATATATAGCTTCTTCTTCAAAATTCTTAATTCTTAACTCTAAACTTTTAACTCTTAGCTCAATAAAGCTCAATCCCTACTCCTATCATCACGCTGGTACCATCGGTGACAGGTGCATTCAGGTAGTAATAGTCGGGCTTGTAGTTCAGTAGGTTGTCAACCGTCAGTGTCACCTTGGCTCTGTTCCACAGTTGTCCAACTACCATCAGCTTCCACAGACTGTAGGCAGGATAGTGTATTGTCGTCGTGCCCTGGCCAATGTCGTAGTAGTCGCGGTACTCTTCGTTGTCAACCGCCGACAACAAGCGTCCACTGAGCGTTGCGCTTAAGGTGTGATCAGCCGTCAGCGTCTTGTCAATGCCCACCTCCCAGTTGAGTGCATGTGGACGGGCGGGTATATACTGGTTGTTAATGGTCTTACCGTCGCTCTGTGCCAATCGCTCCTTGGTATAGGCATAGCCCACCTTGGCCGTCACCATATTCCAGCGGTAGCGTGCCGAGAGGTCGGCGCCATAGACGGAATAGGTGTCCAGATTGGTATAGGACAGGTACAGTTGGCGGTCGTGCGGACTGCGGTAGTGGGGGAGGCCCGTACTGATCTTGTCCCTGACGCTGTTGTAGTAGCCCATCGCCATCACGTTGAACCGTCCTTTCGTGTATTCGACTGAGGCATTCAGGTTATGGCTCACCTCGGCCTTCAGGTGCTCGTTGCCCTCGACAATCCAGATGCCCGACATGTCAAACTCGTAGTATTTCTCTTTCAGTGTGGGTGCACGGAATCCCATGCCGTAGCTCATGCGGAGGTTCACGTTCCGACGGGGCTGGTAGCGCAGCGACAGCTTGGGGGTGAGCCGCGACTGGTTGCCGTCTGAGAAGTAGTCGTAGCGCAGGGCGCCCACCGCCTCCCACTGTGGGCTGATGTTCCAGTCGTACTGTGCAAAGGCATCGGCAGTGGTCTGGTGGCGTGTGCCTTCAGTCAGTCTGCTGTTCATCAGGTAGTCGCGCATCATGTCGCCGCCCAGGGTCAGGATGTCGCCCGTGTCCATCGTGTGGCTGAAGAGTGCGCGGAGGCTGTTCTGCACATTGCTATAGGTACGTATGTCGAGGTTCTGTGAGCGTTGCAGGGTCGATTTGTCGTACTGGTCAAAAGCATACGACAGCTCGGCATAGTCGTTTGCGGTAATGTTCCACTCACCCTTGACGCCAGCCGAGAAGTCGCGGTAGCGCTCAGGTTCAGCGGGCACTCGGGGCACCTGCTTGAAGTAGTAGCCTGCGCGTGCCGAGAGCTTCAGCCCGTCGGCAGGACGCAGCGTCAACCGGTCTTTCACGCTGACCACACGGTTGCCATAGACCTCGCTGAACACACGCGTGGCAGGGTTCGGCAGACTCTTGACCTTGTAGTTGTCGATGTCGCTATAGACGGCCGAGAGCGTATTCGACCAGTGGCTGCAGTTCATGTTGAAGATGCCGCTATGGCGCTGACTGTCGTGGCGTCCCCATCGTGTGTCGAGCTGCAGACTCCATGGCATTATGCTCTCCTTGGTGATGATGTTCACCACACCGCCGCCGGCATTGCTGCCATAGAGTGCCGAGGCTGCTCCCTTCACAATCTCTATCCGCTCGACACCCGCCATCAGCAATCGTGAGAAGTCCACATCGTCCATCGTCTCGCCAGCCAGCCGTTCACCATCAACGAGGAACAGGATGCTCTGTCCGCCAAAGCCCGAGAAGTTGAGGTGGCTCTGCTGGTTCATGGCGTAGGAGAACTCTGCTCCCGGCATCTCCTGACTCAGCAGGTCCTGGATGTCGGTAGCGTCAGTGCGTTCGATATCCTTGCTACTGATGACACGGGTGGTCACTGGTGTGGCGGCCAGCGTCTTAGGTGTACGCGTACCCGTCACCACCACCTGTGAGAGCGTTACGGTGTCGCGCTCGAAGTCGTGCAGCCGCCTGTTGCCTTGGGCGTGGATGCCCAACGACAGGGTGCAGGCGAGGAGGAGGACCGTCGTCTTCATATCGGGTACTTATACTCTATGGTCAACTTACACTTGCGGTTATCGGTGCCGATATAGTTCTTCAGACGAATGGCGGCGTAGGTGCCGTCGGCCAGACGTACAACGAACACGTGGCTGTTGTGGGTGAAGGCTGGTGGCATGGGGGGTACGTCCAGCCGGAGCCATTTGCCCAACTCGGTGTTGATTCTGATACGCTGATTGCCCACGATGCCCTGCAACATATGGTCCTGCACGGTCCACACGTCTGTCTGGTTCCATGTGTCGCCCACGAAGTCGAGGGTGGCAAACACGCTATGACTGCCCACTTGACTGATGTCAGTGATGGAGGTTTCGAGGACAGCACCGCCGTTGGTCCTGACATTATTACGATGGAAGGCCAGGTCCCAGTGCTCAGGTTCCGGCTGACGGACGGTGGGGTAGCTCTCGCGGAACTCGTACTTCGTGATGCCTTCGCCAAAGACGTCGTACCAGTAGGTGAAGATACCCGTGCTGTCCTGGTCAAAACGCTCGACTTTCTCCAGCGGAATGCCGTACGTTGTGTATGGCTTCTCAGGCTTCTCGCCCCTGTCGGCAGCCGCCTTCAGGGCATGCAGGTCAATATAGTGCCACTGTGTCCAGTCGGAGGCGTCGATATAAATGTCGCCTGCTGCGGGGGTGGCGGGCTCGTCGTAGAGGTCGTCAAGAATGCCGTTACAGGCTGTGAGCATCGTGAGGAGCCCACAGCCTGCATAAACTGTTATCTTGTGTATGACGTTCGCCACGAATTACTTGACCAGGTATTTTTTGCCGTTGACAATCTTGACGTAAGGCGTGAGGCGTGAAGCGTGAGATGCACGGCGACCCTGCAGGTCGTAGACGACCTCATCGTTCTCTCCTCTTTCCTCTCTCCACTCTCTTCTCTTAATATCCGTTGCCGTCGGGTCGGGGAAGGCGGTGGTGATGAGGAAGGGCATGGCACCGGGCTTAAAGACATTCACAATCTTGATGCTCTTGCCCTCGAAAACCACCAGAATGTTATTGGCGTCGGCAGCACTCAGGGGATAGTCGGCATCCATTCCTGCAGCCTTGAAGTGCATGGTCAGACCATCCTCGTGATAGTCGCGATAGTAACCGCCCTGCGTCTCATCCATCACGAGTCCTTTTACGGTATAGCCGCCAGAGGTCAGGTCGCCGATGGTGGTTGCTTTCATGTCGAAGGTGGGTATCTCGACATCGACCTTCGTGGTCTCACCGTCAAGATAGGTGCGCACATTATAGGTCACCTGCTCCACCGTATAGTTCCTGTCAATAAGCACATGCAGCTTGTCGGTCCAGGCTTTGACGTAGTATCCGTCAATCTCGTAGGTGATCTCATGCGGCATCTGGCCGTACTTGAACTGAACCTTCAGCTTGACGTTGTAAATGCCATCGTTGTGTGTAAACACTCCCGACAAGATCTTGCCCGTCACCGCCTTGCCGTCGGTAGCCGTTGTAACAAAATCCTGCTCCTGCCATGTCACGCCGGCATAGCCGCCCTCGTAGGTGGTTTCCTTGATGGTGAAGGAGGGGATGGTCGCCTCGTGTCCGCTCATATTGTATGTCATCGAAGGGATGGTAAAGTCACTACCGGCATAGACGATGGTGTCGCTCTCGACATCAACAGTCGTTGTCATGACCGAAAACGACGCCTTACCGGCAAACTTCATGGCGTTATGTCCGCCGGGCTGGGCCATTGAGTTGGAAACGAATGCCGCCAGGGCAAACAAGAGTGTAAAAATCTTCTTCATTCTTTCTTTTATTGGTTACTGTTTCTGTTTCGGGTGCAAAGGTACGTGTTTTTTTCGTCCTATGAAATACCCATAAATGAGGATTTTCATATACGCGCGGCAATAACCGTTTTCAGCAATGGAAACGATTTTGCGAAATAATCAGATCGGAAAAAACTACAATTCTCCTACTTCGACGAGCCCGTTGACCACGGCGTAGATGATGATGTCGACGAGCGAGCGGGCGTGAAGCTTCTCCATGATGTTCTTTCGGTGGGTGATGACCGTCGTTGTGCTGATGTTCAGAAGGTCAGCAATCTCCTTGTTGATGTAGCCCTTTGTCAGGAGAATGGTAACTTCCGTCTCACGGGGTGAGAGCAGGCTTCCGGTTTCGGGTCCTTTCACATAGCCAGGGTGGTGGCTTACATGACGGTGTCCCTGACCGTGCAGTTGCATCAGCGACTTGATGAGCAACTGCTCGCTTTGGCAGACGTTCAGAGTGGGCACGCCCTGAATCAGCAGGTCACCGTTGACGAGCACGATGGAACGCCGGGTGTTGTCGCGGAAGTAGGCTGTATGCTCGAAATAAATGCGTGAGGCTATGAAGTAGTGGGCAAATTGACCGTTGTCCCCCGACTGTAGTTCATCGAACGTGCCGAACATCTTGATGTCGACCATGGGAATCATGTCGGTCAGAATCTGCTGCAGGCCAATGGCCGACAACAGGTTGGGGTCGGCGATGGCGATGGCGAGTCGTGGATGTTTGCTGTCCATTTCTTTGTTGTTTGTGTGCAAAGTTACTATTTTTCTGAGAATTATCGGTCATAATGTGTCAGATTTCATTTTTTTTTCGTACTTTTGGCGGCAGAAGGCTGAAACCTAAAATAATTACGTTATGAAATTAGATGGAAGAAGAGAAAGCTCGCACGTCGAAGACCGACGTGGCATGAGCACGGGTGCCAAGGCTGGTGCCGGTGGTATCCTGGGCGTTATCGTGGCTGTCGCCATTGCCTATTTCACTGGGGGTGACCCCACGGCGGCACTGGTACAGGGTGTCCAGCAGCAGATGCAGGCCAAGACCGAGACCGTCGGCGAGCAGGAGTTCACCGAGGAGGAGCAGGCGCTGGCCTCCGACTGTAAGAAGATTATGGCCTCCACTGAGGAGGTGTGGACCAAGGTGTTCCAGGACAACGGCTGGGGCGAGTACCAGTATCCTACGCTGGTGCTCTTCTCGAATCAGGTGAACTCAGCCTGCGGCAATGCCACGGCCGCCGTCGGACCGTTCTACTGCTCTGGCGACCAGAAGCTGTATGTGGACCTGTCGTTCTTCACTGAGATGAAGCGTCAGCTGGGCGTTGAGGGCAACACCTTTGCTTATGCCTATGTCATCGCCCATGAGATTGGTCACCATGTGGAGTACCTCACGGGAACGTTGAACAAGGCCCATCAGGCCATGAGTCAGACCAACAAGGTCGAGGCCAACAAACTCAGCGTGCGCTTGGAACTGCTGGCCGACTACTATGCCGGTGTGTGGGCTCACTACGAGGACGCTATGAACCACTCGATGGAGTATGGCGACCTGGAGAAAGGTCTGGAGCTGGCCAAAGCCATCGGCGACGACTGGCTGCAGAAGAAGGCTCAGGGACGTGCCACGCCCGAGTCGTTCACCCATGGTACCAGCGACCAGCGCAAGCGTTGGCTGAAGCGCGGTTACCAGACGGGTGACATGAGCACCACGACCTTCGCCGTCCAGAACTACGATGATCTTTAAGTCTTAATTACTCATGGTGATACGGTTCTCCCTTGATGATGGTGCAGGCACGGTATATCTGTTCCGTGAATACCAAACGAATCATCTGGTGTGAGAACGTCATGCGCGAGAGTGACAGCTGCTCGTTAGCACGGCCATAGACGGCCTGTGAGAATCCATACGGTCCTCCGACAACAAACACCAGTCGGCGGACCGTATTCCTTTTCTGTTCCAGCCAGCGGGCAAACTCCATGCTGCGGTACTCGTGGCCGTGCTCGTCGAGCAGCACAACGGTGTCCGACGGCTGCAGCTGCTTCAGAATGAGCTCGCCCTCGGCCTGCTTCTGCTGTTCCTCGCTCAGGTTCTTCGTGTTTTTGAGCTCAGGAATGGTCACCACCTCAAACGGCATGTAGTGGCCGATGCGCTCTACGTAGTCGCTGATGCCTGCCTGGAAGTGCTTGTCGGTGGTCTTGCCCACCAGTATCAGTACCGTTTTCATTTTCTCAATTTCTCAATCTTTCAATCTACTTCACCGTTTCCTTCTCCAGAAACTCGTCAAACTGGGTCTTGAAACCGTTGAACACGTTAATGTCCACTTCACCGGTGATGCCGCGTACGCCACCGTCGGGCGACAGTTGCCACACCACCAACTTCACGTCGGGTTTGTATTCGCCGTAGCGGGCTATCCATACCTTGTAGTCGCGCTTCACGTCGGGTGCCTGCGACAGGTACTTGTTCACAAACGTCTGGCTGATGTAGAGGATGGGTTTCACGCCGCAGTAGCGCTCCACGTAGCGCAGCCATGCACGTATGTTCTGCCACATCACTGCGACACCTCCCATCTTTGCTATGTCGGCGGCCGACGGTTCTACGTCGAGCACTGGTGGCAGGTCGCCTTTGCGGAACAGTGTGCTGTTGATGAAGTACTGTGCCTGTGCCGTACCGCCACGCTTCGTCGAGAAGAAGTGATAGGCACCGATGGGGATGCCCTGCTTGCGGGCAGCCAGGTAGTCCTGCATGTAGAAGGGGTTGCGCACGCTGACGCCCTCGGTCGACTTGATGAAGATAAACGACACGGGATAGTCGATAGTGCCCGAGACGCGCTTCCTGCTCTTCGACCCCAGGTTGTTGATGCGCAGACGGTTCCAGTATATGGGGTACTTCTTACGGCCCTTGCCGTGCTGGTAGCGCGAAATGTCGATGCCGTAGATGCGCTCGGTGGTGTAGTTGATGCGCTCGCCAAGGTATCTGCCGTCTTTCCACTCACCCACGCGCACATGTGTGTTGGGCCCAGCCGATATGCCGAAGCCGTGCTGCCGGTCGTCCTGCCACTGGCCTTCGTAGTAGAGTCCCTGGTTGTCCAGATAGTAGCCGTGTCCCTGGGCCATGGTGCCTGTCATATCGCCGGCATAGATGCCTGCTGAGTCGAGTCGCAGACCGTTTCTCAGCGTATCGCGCACGTACGTACCTATAATAATACGTCCCAGCGTGTCGCGTTCCATGCCGCTGCCTTCGCGGCTGGTGCCCAGCCAGTGGCCGATGTTCATCATCGGCGCACACTCGGGTAGCATCGCCAGCATCGTGTCCGACTTCTGGGCGTAGGCGGCCACCATCTCGTAGCCCTCGTCCTGCACGTTGTGGCGGTCAAAGTAGTATTGCAGTTCCGCCTGAAGCAGCGCGGCGTCCTCCGACGTCGTGTCGGGCCACAGACTGTCGGGCAGCAGGGGCACCTGCAGCATCTCCGTCGAGTCGGCACCGACGGTCAGACGGGTGGGGGAGAGCCGTCCCTGACAGCCCGTCAGCACCAGAATCATCACTAAAAATGATAAAATCTGCTTCATACGCAGTGCAAAAGTACAAAGAAAACATGGAAATATTCACTTTTTTAGAAAAAAGTTGCTGAAATATTTGGTCGGTTCGCAAAAAGTGCGTACCTTTGCACCCGCAAACAAGGAACAACGGCCTTGAATGCAGGAACGGAGGTTCCGTAGCTCAACTGAATAGAGCATCTGACTACGGATCAGAAGGTTGTGGGTTTGAATCCCGCCGGAATCACGAAACAAAAGGAAAAGACCGAGCAAAGTTTACTTTAGCTTGGTCTTTTTTTTGATTGTAACCATTAGCCCGTGGAAGGTCTAAAGGTTCGACAAAGTCAATTCGCCTGTGTTGTCAAAGTCGCACCCCCAGTGAAGCATTGACGAACCAGTCGTTGATGTAACCGTGGCTGTCGCTGTGACGATAGCGGAAGTTGTTGAACTGTCCGTACACACTGACAAAAAAGGACTCAAAGTTATAGGTCAGCGACAAGCGTGCATCAAGGTTCGCGGTCACGCCGCTGTTGAAGGTCTTGTCGCCCATGTGTTTGATCCGCAGGCTGCCGTACCACCAGTTGTCCCAGTCTTCGTCTGATATCTCCTCATCTAGCAGCGTAGGGTCGTTGAGAAGTTCTGGCACGTTGGTGCCATAGCCGTAGGCTTTGATTCTGTTGACAAAGGTAATCATCGGCATGGCCATGACACTCACGAGCAGTCCTCGTGCCGGCACCCAGTTGTAGGCATAACCCAGTCCCACGCTGCCCTGCCATAGTTTCACGCGGCCGAGACCGTGCATCAGGTACACCAGGTCGCCGTTGGGGTCGGAGGCATAGTCAATGTTGCCATAGTAGTACATACCCCCAGCCATGAGCGAGCCCGCCGAGCGTTTCTGTATAACCGACTGGTCGTAGGCGGCAGCATAGGAGAAGTGCTTGCCGTTGAACAGATAGTAGCCGTCGGCTATGAGTGTATGCACCTTAATGGGACTGCGTAGGTTCACCTGCTTCCAGTTTTCCTTGTAGTCCTCGGGAATGAGATCAGAGTTCAGGTCGAAGTGCGGGCTGTCGTTCTCAAACGAATGGATGCGCACGTTTAGTCCGTAGGCACCGCCTGTGGCACCGAAAGTAAGGTAGCTGCCCTTGTCGCCGCCTACGTTCACCGTGTAGCCCAAGCCGTAGCCCCTGTAGCCTGCCCACAGACCGACATATCTCGATGGCTCCGTCTTCAGGTAGGGTGAGGCCTCGTAGTCAATGCCGGCCACAGAGCCCTTCGTGTTCATCTTCACGATGCTCTGGTTCAGGCTGCTCTTCACGATGAGTTGCCAAGGCTTATCGGGTGCACCGATGTAGCGACGGTCCACTCCGCTTACGGACATGGAGTCAATCATCGTGCCTACCTTTCTGACGAGTCCCTTCAGACCTTTCTCTGTACTGCCCGTGTTTAGCTGCAGCGAGCCGTCATCCTGCGGCATGGCCTGCACGCCTACTGCCAGCATCGTTAGGACAATAATCTGCTTCTTCATGTTCCTAAAGTTAATCGTTTTGCCATCTCGTTAAGCGCCACGAAGCGGTAACGCTGCGATGTCATAGGAATGGGCGTATAGGCGTAATGCCGTGCCTCTGCTTTGTGGCGTAACATCTCTTCGGTAGCCGCTTGGATGTCAGCATCAAGGAACGCCTGTTCGGTGGGTTCTAACAACAGCAGCTGCCCTTTCGAACACGCTTCGAAATACACTCCGCCAGGCTTATAGTATCGTTCGTGCGGTGACCCCTCCTTGGGGAAGCCGTCATTAAGCAGCACCACCAGCGGATAGCCCTGCTCACGCAAAGTGTGTGCGATGAGTTGCTCGCCCTTGCTGATGGCAGCCGTATAGGTTATTGTCCCGTTGTGCGCCGTCGCCAGCACCGTCCGCAG
>Ga0247611_10006663_pt1 | contig 14725 bp, 9 predicted proteins | sample 177DNAGHGhighgp2_FD_192422 | JGI IMG/M metagenome (GOLD analysis project Ga0247611, IMG submission 192422) | Sheep rumen microbial communities from Palmerston North, Manawatu-Wanganui, New Zealand - 1770 DNA GHGhigh gp2 | ecosystem: Host-associated > Mammals > Digestive system > Stomach > Rumen ...
TTACTGAAGCTACGTTAGAAACATATATTAATTTATCAGTAGCTATTTCCATAATATAAGTATTATTAGAATTAGATTTATATAATTCATGTTGAGTACTAACACTGATTGATTGGAAATTACGTGTTCCAGTAAATGTGTCTACATCTAAGTAAGAAACTTTTTTATCAAGATACAATTTATTTAAAGGAAGACTTCCTAAATTAGATAAAGCTCCATAATATAATGGCCCTCTACTTATTCTAATATTGCATAAATTTTCAGGGAAATAGAATGTAGCTGATGAAACTGAATTAGATGTTTTAAACGATTGTTGTATTTTTTTACTTCCTTCATATTCTTTATTACCGAATATTGTTCCTAGTAAATGTTCACTTGAAAATTCATTAGAATCTTCTCTTGCTCCACAGAATGGTAATTCAATTGATCTAGTTGCACTACATCCATTAAATGCTCCAAAACTAATATTTGTAACATACCATGGGACTACATAACTATATCTTGTTTCATCTATTACATCAATTATAGTAATAATCTCTTTATCATCTACTTTTTCATATGTAAATTCATATATAGACATTTCAGATTTAGGCACAAACTTAGCAATTATTTTAGTATCTCCTGTTAAGTTTGTAGTAATATTTGCACTTTTAGTATCAGATACTTTTTCACCATTGAAATAATATCCTTCAAAGTCATAGCAATCATAACTATATGAATTTGTTACAGTTAAAATTGACCCTGGAGCATAATATTTTTTATCTTTAACAACTTCTACACCATTTAAATCAAATACATGATAAAAATTATATTCTTGTTCACTATCATCTTTAGTTGTTGTTTGTTGTTTCGTAGTTTTCTTTGTAGTAGTTTTTTCGCTATCTTTAGTTGTTGTTTTTGAATCTGATTTTGTATTAGTATTATCATCTTTTTTTGTAGTACTACCATTTGTTTTAGTTTTTCCACATCCAATTAATAACAAGGATAGTGGTAATAAGAATAGTAACTTTCTTAGATGTTTCATTAAATCACCCCATTTGTTTAAATTATATCATATATATTAAGTTTTTTTGATTTTTTATTTTATTCTAATGACTTTGTTACTTTTACAGTAATATCATATTTTACTACTATACCTTTAAATGTGTATTCTTCATTTGGATGAACAACACATCCTCTTGAGCCACTACTATAAATCACTGTAGTATATACGTTATAATCATAATTATCTTTTATATAAATTGAAACTTCTTCACCTTTTGGAAGCTTAATTGAATCAGTTATTTCTAATTCATTTCCATCTAATTCTTTATAAAGAATCTTAAATGATAGTTTTCCTGTTTGAGAAATATCAATACCATCTTCTATTTCTACATTTATAGCACAATCACCTTTTAATTTAGATGTTAATACAACTCCGCTTTGAAGTAAGTATTCACCACTTGTGAATTTTACTCCTGCATCAATATATTTATAAGTCGTTACTGCATTATGATTATAAATTAACCATATAGCACTTTCACTATTATTTTCAACTTCAAATTTAAATTTGTTGTATTTTGTTATTGAACCTAGATCCTCTATTTCTACAATATTATTTTCATCTGTGCAATCATATGCTTTTATAGTTATTCCATCAGTTTCTTGATATATGATTTTGCATTCGGATACATTTTCATATTTAAATATTGTAGTTCCTTTTACTTTAACATTATAGAATCCATCAGGTGTATCTCCTGGCACAATTCTTTTTACTTCTTCAATATTATCATTTACTATTAATGATAAAAAGATATCTGAAGTAGTTGTATTAGCAAAATAGAATGAAACTTCTGTATCTTCTTCTAAATAAGCTCCATATTCAAAACTATGGTTCAAATTTAAGTTTGCCACACTGCCTATGGCATCAACTTTATATTTTTGCTTTGTTGGAGTATCATCAGTTGTATTATTTTGTGTTGTTTTATTTGAATTTGTTGTAACGTTACTATCGTTATTTGTTGTTACATTATTTTTATTAGTTGTTTTCTTTCCACAGCCTATCATCATCAAACATAATGGTAAAGCTAGTATAATCTTATTAAATCTTTTCAAGTTAATCACCTCTTTATAGAAAACATTATAGCATATATATATATATTAAGGGTTTTTTCACTTTTTTGTTAAAAAATATCTTCAATTTGTAATATAACAAAATGAAACATTACATTGAAGATATTGATTATATTAATACATTAAAAAATTACTTTCTATTCCTTCACTTATATTATAATAAAGAAAATTTGGAGTTCAACTCCAAATTTTTCCAAATGTTATATTTCGCAAAAACTAAAAATATTTAAAAACGCGAAACGAAAATAAAATGTATCAACCCAAAAAATCGGCTATTTAGAAAGGAAATTTAGGCAAAATAAAAACATGGCGTTTTAAACACGATTTCTATCGTGCGACCAACGGCTTAGAAGCTGAAATTTTAAGAACAAGTATTCTTAAATATCTTTTATCTAAACCATTTTTTACCATATTTCATTTTTAACTTTCGAATTATTAATATCTTCTTTTATATTTATTATTTCTAAAACTTTGTCAAACAATTGATCATTAATTAGATTGAATCTAATTGAGATTAGTTCTTTAATCTCTTTAGATATTTGATTTATTCTTAAATGCGAGAAAGAAATCTAATAAAGCTTGAAAGTATTATTATTTACTAAAAAATTTATCAATAAGTTCATTACCACCGATAGAAAAAACATCATCAAATAATAAACACTTATCACAAAGAGCATATGCACATCTAACATCATGAGTAATTGATATTAAAGTAGCATTATTGTTTTCTATATAATCATTAATAATATTAATCATCTTTTTTAAATTAATTATATCTTGTCCAACAGTTGGTTCATCTAAAAATATTATTTTAGGTTCTCTTGCTAAAGTTAAAGCAACAGTTAGTCTTCTTTTCTCTCCTTCAGATAGGCTTTGAGGGTGTCTATCAATATATTTATATAAATCAAAATCCTTTAAAAGTTTTATTGCATAATCTTTATTACTCACATTATACAATACTTCTTTTAAAACTGTAGGCATAAATAATTGATAATTAGGGTTTTGATATACAATACCTATTTTATTAAACCATTTTTTACCTTTATAATTTGGTTTATATTTTGTATCTACATATTGATTAATAGAACCACTTGTTTTTTTAATCATTCTTGTTAGTAATCTAACTAATGTAGTTTTACCCTTACCATTATCACCTAAAATTAATACTTTTTCGCCACTATTAATATTAAATGAAATATTATCAATAATTGTTCTATCTTTAATTTTATAAGTTAAATTATTAACATCTAAAATAATATCACCAATATTATTATTAGCTTTATATGGTATGATATTTTTTTGTTCTTTTAAATAATCATTTAAATCATTAATTATATTTATTTTTCCATCATTAATGCTATATGCATTATCAATATAATCAATTAACATATCTAATCTATGTTCAATAATTATAATTGCATATCCTTCATTTTTATATTTTACCAAGTTATCAAGTAATTGCTTTACACTCTTCTTATCTAAATTAGCTAATGGTTCATCAAATATTAATATTTTTTGATTCATTGCTAGAATGCATGAACATAATAATCTTTGCTTTTCTCCACCAGATAAATGCTTTGTTAAGGCATTTTTATCTAATTTAAATAAATCAGTAACATAATCAATTCTATTAGAAATTTCATTTCTATCTAAATTAATATTTTCTAATCCGAACGCTATTTCTTCAAATACTCTTGGCATTATTATTTGATTATCTGCATCTTGTAAAACAACACCAATTTTACTAGATATATCACTTACTTTTAAACCATTTATATAATTTCCATCTACTTTTATTAAACCTTTTATGTCACCTTTTATAATGTTTGGAATAATACCTGTAATAAGTCCTAAAATTGTTGATTTGCCAGCACCGCTTGCTCCTGTAAGTAAAGTTATTTCATTATAATTACAACTAAAATTTATACCTTTTAAGATTATATCTTTTTGGTTTTTATATCTAAAATATAAATCTTTTAATTCAATTGCGCTCATAGATAATTCACACTCCAAACAAGTAATACTGATAAACTAATAACAAGCAATATAAATAACATATCTTTAATTCTAATCTTTATCAGATTATATATAGAATAACATCCTTTTGCTTTAAAGCATCTTGTTTCAATTGATAATGATAATGTATCAGAAATATTAGTTATTCTCATAATAAGTGGAATTAAACAAGCTCTATAAAAGACTTTAGGATTAATTATTAAATTAACGCCTCTACTTTTCATAGCTTCTTTAATTCTTTTCATCTCTATTCTTAAATTAGGAATAAAAGAGAATGTTACCATTAAACCTAGTGAGATAAATCTTGGTGTATGTATTTGATTTAGATTAGTTGTGAAATCTACTATATAAATACTAGATGATGGAATAATTGATACAAAAATGACTAAAAACCTTAAAGTCATTCTATCCATCATACTATAATCATGCGTAGATAAATAAATAATTATATCAAAAATAGCTATAAAAATAATGGTAGGTATAAGTATTTTTAAACACTCTTTCCACATGCCAAAAATAAATAATAACAAATAAATTATTCCTACATAATACAAGCAATAAAAGCTTGATACATAAATCAAGCCAAATATCATTATTATTAAAGTTGAAAATATAGCTATTAATGGATATATTTTGCTTTTCATCAGTTAAACTTACCTGCTTTCCTAAGTTCTTTTGCTATTTTATAGCCAATTAATGAACCTATAATACAAATTAGAATAATTATTCCACTCATTAAAAACACTTGCCACATTTCTGGGTTAATCATATGAGTAATAGCACTTTTAGGGTTTTCTTTGTTATACATAAACTTTAAGAATACAAATAAGAAAGGAATAGTTAGTGGTGTATATATTACACCTGCAAAAATACATGCCCTATCTTTTTTATAGCCTCTAAATATTATTAAAACTAATAATTCAGTAATAATAGCACATATTACAATGCATAAAAACATTGGAAAAAACATAAAAGCAAGTAATGCACCTAAAAAGATTGATGTAATAATTAATGATCCCATCTTTTTAACCTTCATTAAAGCAATAACAGGAAATAAGGAAAATTGAAATCCTATACATAATTCAATAGCACCAAATATAGGTAGTCCAAGTGCTAGAGGCATGATTCCACCTGTAATTAACATTACAGCTGCAGTAATAGCTAAGAATACAATATCTCTTATTTCAAATTTTTGAAATATTTTATTATTTTCTTCTTTTTTATTATCTAAATCATTAAATGGATTATCTTCATTAAAATCATTCATATCTTCACCTTATTTCTCCATTTTCAATATAATATGTTCTATCAGCTATTGCCATTGTTGATTCTCTATGAGAAACCATTATTATACTTTTATCTTTCTTTTGTTCTTTTAACGCTTTTAAAATAATACCTTCATTAATTGAATCAACGTTAGATGTAACTTCATCTAAAAGTATTAAATTAGCACCTCTTAAAAACGATCTTGCTAGTCCAATCCTTTGTTTTTCACCAGCTGATAAATTATCTGCTTTTGCTCCAACTATAGTATCATAACCATTAGGTAGGCTCATTATAAAATCGTGTATTGAAGCCTTTTTACAAGCATCAAAAATTTCTTCATCAGTAGCATTTGGATTAGCAACTAATAAATTATATTTAATAGTTTCATCAAATAAATAAACATTTTGACTTATCATTGTTACATTTTTATATAATGATTCACTATTGATATTATTAATATCTATTCCATTATATTTAATACCTTCTGATTCATAGAATCTAAGTAATAATTTAAGCAATGTTGATTTACCACATCCTGATTCACCAACAATACCTACTATCTCGCCTTTATTAACATTTAAACTTATATTTTTAAGTATAGGTTTATCATCATATTTAAATGTTAGATTATTAATTTCTAGTTTTTCAAAATCAAAGTCCTTTTTATTTTCTATATCATATACTTTAGGTTTTTCTTCTAATAAATTAATTACTCTATCTCCTGAAGAGAATGTTTGTGTTAAATTGCCTGGTAGTGCTGATATAGCAATAACTGGACCAAATGATGAGAATATAGCAACAACTCCAATAATCATCTTACCAATAGTTATTTCATTATTCTTATATAGAATAATGCCAATAAATAATGTTAAAGCAATAATTATTGATACAAATAATTCAGTTATACCATAAGAAATTGATGTTTTTCTTTTGATTTTCGTTGTACTTTTAATTAAAGTATCACTTCTACTTGCAATTTCTTCTTTTCTTTCTTTAACTGCGTTATTTAATAATATTTCTTTTACCCCTTTAATAGAATCTAAGAAATATGAATTAAAATTAGAAAAATCATTTCTATATTTAACACCTGTATTTTTTAATAAATTAGAAGAAATAATAGGAATAATAATACCAATAATTATATAAGCTCCTAAAGCTACAAGTGATAAATACCAGCTAGCTACAAAGCCAACGAATAAAACAATAGTTAGTGAGCAAATAAAAGCTATACATATTGGACTTATTGTATGAGCATAAAATACTTCTAAAGTTTCTATATCTGCAGTTAGCATAGATATAATAGATCCTTTTTTCTTTTCTTCTAATTTAGCAGGAGCTAAAATTCTTAGTTGCCTAAATATTTTATCCCTAATAATAGCTAATAATTTAAATGCAATATAATGGTTTGAATATTGTTCAAAATACCTTAATATACCTCTAAGTAATCCTGATGCGGCAATTAGTGTTATAATAGCCCACCAAGGAAGTATAATCGCTTCTCCTAGCGCTTTTGCAATACCAAGAGATGCAAATATTGTGACACCCATTGCACATAAATTACCTATTATGCCATTTAATATAGCAAGTAACATAACAAAGAAAAACGATCCTACTAATGTTATTAGTTTTGCCATTATAACAAATCCATTTCTTCTCATAATGATACCTCCAAAAATCCTTCTTCTAAGGACTTTTGAGTATTAAATAAGTTATTATAACCACCATTTAATTTCATTAAATTATTATGTGTTCCTTCTTCTTTTATAACGCCATCACTTAAATAATAAATATAATTTGAATCAATAACATTTTTTAATCTATGAGATATTAATATAACTGTTTTATCATTTGATAATTTTTTAATATTATCCATAATTATCTTTTCTGATTCTATATCAATATTTGATGTTGCTTCATCAAATATATAAATATTCTTATCAGCAACTAAATTTAGTGCTAAAGATAATCTTTGACGCTCTCCACCACTTATATTATTGCTATCTTCATTAATTATTTTATCTAGACCACCATTATTTTTTATAAATTTATCTAGATTTACTTTTTCTAATGCTTCCCATATTTCATTATCTTTTATATTTGCTTTAACCATTTTAAAGTTATCATATACACTTTCATTAAAGATATATGAATCATAAGATATAACAGCTAAATTAGAATAATATGATACTCTAGATAGTTCTTCTAAGTTTATATCAGATACTTTAATGTTTCCTCTATTAGTTCTAACTAAACCCATGATTAATTTAACTATAGTAGATTTACCACATCCTGATTCACCAACAATGGATGTAATACCTTTATCAAATTTCATATTTATATTTTTTAATACATCTTTACTTCCATCATATGTAAATGATAAATCATTTATTTCAATAGTAGGATTTACTACCTTCTTATCATTCCAAATAGGTTCTTCTTCATCTAATAGTTTTATTATTTTTCTACCTGCGCTTGCCCCGTTCATACCAACATGGAAGGCACTACCAAATTTACGCATAGGTAAGAAAAATTCTACAGCAACAAGTACCATAAATAAAACACCAAATAAAGGCTCAACTAAGGAATTATCATATGTTCCACTCTTATAGTTTAAAATAGCTATAATTATACCTATTCCAGCACCTAAATAAGCAACTAAATCCATTATTGTAGTTGAAGCAAGTTGCATAATTAATACCTTCATTGTTATCTTTCTAAATTCTTCAGCATTTTCATTCATCTTTTCTTGACGAAGCTTATCAGTTCTAAAGATCTTTAATTCTTTTAAACCATTAACAGAATCTAAGAAGCTATCACCCATAGAAATATATTTACCCCAGTATTTAGCAAATACCTTTTTAGCATATTTACTTACAGCTATAATTGATGCAGGAATAAGTGGTACAAAACATATTAAAGCTAAGCTTGGTCTAAAATTCATCCATACAGTTACACCAAATAATATAAATGGAGCAATCATAGCATAAAAGAATTGTGGAAGATAATCACAATAATATAAATCTAATTGTTCAATTCCTTCCATTAGTACTTGTGTCATACCTGCCATACCAATATCTGAATCACTTTTACCATTTAGTGATATTATTTTTTCATATCCTTTTTCTCTAAGTGACTTCTTAACTTTTCTACCTAATATATCTTTTGCTTCACAAGTTATTCTATAAACTATATATCTAAATATTATACATAGAACTCCTATAATTATTGGAATTATAAATTTATTATTTTCGTAATCTTTATATGCATAATTAATAGAAATACATAAACAAGCAATAAAGCCAAGATTAAACAATAATCCTAAAATCATTAAAAATACGATTATAAAGATTATTTTTTTATCTTTGCCAAGAAGTCTAAACAAATTCTTATCAATCATTTTTAGCCTTCTTTCTATTAATTATTTCATCTTCTAATTCTTTTAAAGTGATATTTTTACTATTTAATTCTTTTAGATGTAAATTAATATGATTATCAATAATATCAATCATTTCACTTGAAATAGCACATTCTATATTAAATGTTTCTTTTTCAGCAAGTTCTTCACTTGCTCCAAGTCCCATAAAAGCCATTTTAAGTACATCATGTCTTTTACATACTTTATTTGCGATAAGAATAGCTTCTTTTGATAGAATAATTTTCTTTTGGCTATCAAAAGAAAGTAATTCTTTAGCTTCAAGCTTTTTAATTAAGCCAAATGATGCGGCTCTAGAATAGCCGAATTCTTTAGCTACATCAGCCATTCTAACAAATCCTTTCTTTTCTTTGATTTTATACATAACAAATAAGTATTGTTCTTCAGTTCTTGTTAATTCCATATTAATTACCTCCTATCATAGTAAGTTTTATTAAATTTCTTCTAACAATTTTTTATCTCTTTTTTATTTATATGTCTTTTAATAATAATAAATACAATTAATCCACCAACAAGTAAAATTGATGAACAGCATATTAAAGCATATCCCCACATAGGCATAACAAATGGTATTCCTGGTTGACATACAATATATGTTCCACTATTTTCAACATCTAAGCGTACATATCTACCAGCGCCAATTGATTCTACTTCAATAAGTTTATTATTACTATCAATAAAGTATGCTTTTGTTTTTGTTCTATCGATTGTTTGTTTAGCTAAAACATCAACTTTTGTTTTATCAATATTATCGAGTTTATTTCCTTCTTCATCATAAAAATTGATTTCAAATGTAGAATATTTTACTGATTTTTTCTTCATTAATTCCATAGAATTTTCAAAAACACTACCACTTTCGATAATTCCACCAACTAAGCTATATTTTGCATCTTTATCAACTAGTTTTACTACATCAACAGAATCACTACTTGCATTAATAATTATTATTTTCTCAATATATGTATTATTACCTATTGATGTTTTATATTTATCGCTTTCTGCTTTATAGATAAGCTTATAAATACCATTTTTTTCAACTGTTATTTTATTATCAATAACATCTATTTCATTATCATTAAATAATACTTTATAAGTAACATTACATTCTTCATTACCTAGTTTAGAAGTTGCAACAGGAATATTAAAATAAACATTATTTCCTGCTTTTATGCTATATTGATCTGCTAAATCTACATCAAGTGTTGGAACAAATTCTCCTGGCCTTTCACCTAAATCTTCTATTTCATCACTTATTTTATTAGCATTATCTAGATTTATTTTTATTTTAAATTCTGTTCTTCTTTGCATAGCACTTACATATACACTAAATGGTAGTTCACTACTAAGTGTATTTCCACTTAATGTATAAGTATAAATCATTTGATTATTTTTATTTCTTATAATAGTTCCAATATTTAATTCATTAATTTGTAATTTTAAATCACTCATAGATGAATTAGTATCATAACTTATTGATAAATAATATTTATTATCCAATTTCTCTAATATAAATTTATTTGAAAAATTTTTAGAAATCATGGATTTACCCATTGATGATGTACCACTTACATCATATGATACTTCATATTTTCCGTTAGAACTTATGTTGCTCGCAAAAACATTTGGAATAAAAGTGATGATAAAAACTAATAATAATATTAGTGTAATAGAAAACTTTTTTATTAATTTATTCATTTTATCATCACTCTCCTTTTTTATATTTCACCAAATACTGCATAAAGTGTAATTACACCATCAGAATCACTTAAATAATCTTCTACTGGATTTGATAAATCCCATTCGATTAGATTACCAAATTCATCTTTGTATGCCCAGTATTTAAATTCATATCCTTCTATTTCACATACTATTTCTTTAGTAGGTGTTGGAACCAAATCTCCGTTATATACAGAAACACTTGGTAATCTTGTTTCAGTATAAGCTACTCCCTCTTCGTTTGTAGCACGAAGATTGAATTTAACTGTATATAGTTTTCTAAATACTGCAGTTATTTTATAATATTCATCTTCTCTTGTTTCAATAATATTATATGTTCCACCAGTTTTTGTATCACTACCAATAAAGCCACCTGTAAAACCTTCAAATACTATACCATTTTTTTCATATTGCTTTAATTCGTTAACAAATTGACTCAAAACAACATTATAATATCCTCTATAGACATAATATGTGGAATTTGATTCCGTACGTATCATTCTATCTTCATTTTCCATATAGAATGTTTTAGTAATGCCATCTATAGGGAATCCATCAATATCTACATTAGTATTTATTGTGATTTTTAGAGGAACATTCCACCTTACATATAGATCTAATGAATTAGTATTAAATCTTGAAATATAGCTAGAAATAGTTTGTCCAGGAACTAAAATTGAAGCATATCTAGCTGTTGCATATTCCTTATCAACTAATCCAACCATCTTATCAGACGTTTCAAAATAATTAGCATCTAATACATAAATATTATCTTTTACTAGATTAAATTCTAGTGTATAAGTTAATCCACCACCATATTCTTCTTTAAATGGGTGATCATTATCCGTATGGAATGTTATAGATATAATGCTATCCTTAGGTGTTACTTCTAAAAATTGACTAACGGTATAACTTATTTCATTTCTATTTGCAACACTATAGCCTTCTCTATCATATATTTGTTCACCATTTTCATCTTTATATACTGAAAATATTAAATCAATTCTATACAAGCCTGGTAAATTAAATAGGATTTTATCATTACCATCCTCATTATAAATTGACACTGCTTTAGTCGAAACAGGACTTCCGTCCTTTATACTATATACTTTATATGAATAATTACTTGTAATATTATTACCATTTGGAAGTTTTGGTAAAGAATCTTTAAAATTATATACTGTATCTGTAAAAATAGTATTATAATCTAATGGCTTATATTCTCTTTTACCACCAAAATAAGTTTCATATAGAGAAGAAATTGTTATCTTATCGTTTATTTCAGTCTGATAATAAACAGTAATATAACCATATTCTTGTGTTAATATATAGTTTTTAACATTTGTTTTAAATTCATCATTATTTGCATAATCATCTACATAAAAGCTTAATTCTTTTTCCTTACCTAAGAATTTTACTTGATTTAATTTAAAATCATATGTGCCTTTTTTTTCTTCAATTTTATATTTTAAATATAATAATTCCTGGAAATTGTCTTTGTATACTGATGAATATTCATAATTATTTGTATAATTTAACTGTTGTGATTGACCACTATATTGGCTTTTTAATGTGCCTTTTTTTATTTCTTTTCCATCTTTATATAATACATAGCTATCACCAACGCCTAACTTAAATGGTGCTTCAACATAATAGTATTCACGGTAACGATTCATTAAACCAAAAACATAAACAATATCACAATCAGGCATATAGAAAGTGCCATCTTTAGTGTAATTTACTGGTATAGAGGAATAACCTTCATCTGTTATTTGATATACCTTCATATATATATGATTGAAAGTTATATATTGTGTATCATATAATCCAGCAACATATTTAATTCCGTATATATCTCCACCACAATAATTAAATATAGTACCGCCTTGCATCCAATCATATTCTATATTTGGAAGCGCAATTTCTTCACCACTATCATGTGTAATATTAGCACTATCGTATAATATTCCATTGTTTAGGGTAAAATTATAATTTGGTGCACTATATAAAGCTAGCTCATAAACACAAGTTGATATATCACCATTTGCTTCAATATATTTATAAACTATAGCAGACGAACGACTAAACTTAAAATTTGAATCGGCACTTTGTTCACTTAAATAATCAATTTTATAATCATTCATGTTATAAACCTTATAAGTCATTTTATTAATGTCCTTATTAATACCAAATGTGCTATTCCAAATTTTAATCACATCAATATTATCACCGATTTTACAGCTTTTACCTGTTGTAATAAGAGTTCTTTCTCTTAATCCTCCACCAGTTAAATTAGTTGTATAGCTATCAGCATATAAATCTTTTGTTCCGTCATATCCATATATTCTAGCATTTAAATTAAAATGAACTAAATTATAACGATTAGAAGCTATATCAACATCATTATTAATTGGTGTTATTTCAATCCTATGGCTATATATTTTAGTGTTTGAAGGTGATGCTTGAATATTATCAGCTGAATAAAAGAAATTAACATTTATATTTGTCATTCCATTAATTTTTTCATATTCATAAATCGCAGAACTATCAGCAAAATCAGCCATAGCACCTGGATAAAATGATAATTCATCATTAAATTCATATGAATCTCCACTTAGTGGCTTATATGATATTGTTGATTCATCTATTGCTAATATATGATCAAAATCTAAAGTCATTATTAAATTCACATAATTATATGAACCTAAAGTCATTAATTCCATCATACCTGTTACACAGCATTCAAGCATATAATTCTTAGATAATTCACTACCTAAATCAAATATATGATAATATTTCTTTTCTGTAGCATTAAATTCAACTGCCATATTATAATATCTTTTAGCATCATATTCCCCAGGATACCAATCTGATTCAACCGAACCTTCTGGTAAATCATCACCAAGTCCATAAATATATCTAATTGGCGCAAATGTCATTGTTCTATCATAATAATAATCATCTTTATCACCATTACCAATAAAGATTTTGGGTTTAAAATTAGTGATTAATGAATAATTACCATTTTCTAATTTCAAATATGCATATGCTGAAAAATAAGAACTCATTGTTGTTTCTTCATTCTTCCCTGAATGGAATATTGTTCTAATTGAATAAATACCATCATCTAAACCTTTTTTTAAATTAACATATGATTTAGAAAAACCCAAGAATTCAGTAATATTAAATTCTAATGTGTATTTTGTTCTAGTTTTTTCTAAATCAGATGCTGGTATATTTTCATTTGACGCATTATACCAATTAATATCAAAATAAAGTGGAGTATCTAATGAATTATCCTTCCAGTCTATATATATTGTTCTTTTAGTTTCTGTTCCTACAGCAATAGTTTTTTCACCATCTAATTTAAATTTTGAACCATTAGATGAGGATAAGGAAACACTAAACACTTCAGGTGCTGCAAAATATTTATTATCATAAGTCAATCTTAAAAATAAGCCATCATCACTTTTTTCAAAATATGTCTCATTTAAATCAATAAAATCATAAAAATTTGCATATCCACCATAAGTGTCAGTAAGTTTTCCTTTTTCTACAGTATCTTCTAAAATTATAGTTTCGTAATTAACTAAATATATTCCATTTTTAGTGAATTTTTCTTGCTCCCACTTAGCATATAAAGTTACATTTTTCATTTTTAAATATAAGCTTTCACTTGTATAAGGATATACATAATTAGAATCAAAATACCAGCCCTGAAAAATGTAGCCTGTCCTTGTAGGAGTAGGAAGCATTGGAATATTTTTAGCAGTATAAGAAATAGAAGGTATTGGTTCTTTTAAGGTTGAATTACTAAATTCAATTTTAAATTCTTTATTGCCATATTTTTCAGCTATTATATCCTTAGGGTCTTTTGTGCTATCATTTTTGCATGCAGCTAAGGAAAATGTCATAAATATTGCAAATAATACCATTAACATATTTAATAATCCTTTCTTCATAGAATTTACCTCCTATTCCTATACTATAAATTAATTGTTTTTAAATATATGCACATCTATCATCAGAATTAGATGCATGTTGCATAGCATCAGCTAGCTTAGCATAATTTTCTGTATCTGATGATGTAATACCACACCACCAGCCTTCTTCAAATATTGAAGAATCCATATTTTTAACTTGTTCTTCAGTTGTCCAGTAATCTTCAACATTTAATGTTTC
>Ga0247611_10006664_pt1 | contig 14724 bp, 17 predicted proteins | sample 177DNAGHGhighgp2_FD_192422 | JGI IMG/M metagenome (GOLD analysis project Ga0247611, IMG submission 192422) | Sheep rumen microbial communities from Palmerston North, Manawatu-Wanganui, New Zealand - 1770 DNA GHGhigh gp2 | ecosystem: Host-associated > Mammals > Digestive system > Stomach > Rumen...
GACGGTTTTGTAGTAACGTTCCAAAAAACAAACAGTTTTGGAACAAATTGTACTCTTCAAAAACCTTGTAAGGGTATAATTGATGTAAATGGTCCTGCAAATCCGAATCGTATGGCAACTTGTGATAGTTTGAGCGGTTCAGGATGGGCAGAGAATGAAAAGTGCCTAGTGAAAAAAGATGCCGATATGTATCCTGTTAAATTTTTTGATAATATGGTAGTACCAAATTCGTTAGCTGCCAGAGCAGTTTTCCGTGGTCAAAGACATTAAAACTTAATATAAAATAAAAACAGGATGGAGTTCATAACTCCATCCTGTTTTTTATTGTCTTACTTTGTTTTCTTCTCCTTTTAGGAGTCTTTTTATATTTGAACGGTGCAGCCAAATAATATATACCGCTCCGACTATACAATATCCCGTGAAGGCGATATGCTTGTCAAAATAGTGCATAATAAACGGGGATAAAGCGAGAGCAATAATAGAACCTAAAGATACATATTTTGAAAAGTAAGTTATAAAAGCCCAAATCACTCCGATAGCTAGTCCTGCCCATAAATTCAAAGCCAAAATAGTCCCTACTCCTGAGGCAACGGATTTGCCGCCCGTAAATTTCAGAAATATAGATTTTGAATGTCCTAAAATTACTGCAACTGAAGCTAATACCGGTAACAAACCTATACCTGCAAAGGTTGTTGTAAATATTTTTGCCAAAATTACGGGTAATGCACCTTTCAAAACATCCAATAAGAGTGTTATAAAAAACCATTTGCTGCCCATAACACGTTTAACATTCGTGGCCCCCGTAGAGCCTGAGCCGATTTCTCTTATATCTTGACCGGTTGCAGCTTTTACGATTATGTAACCGGTAGGAATTGAGCCGATTATATATGCAACAATTACAGTTACGCATAATTCAATAAGTTTTAATTCCATATGTATCCCCTTAAAATTTCATTATAATAACGTATAGTATTCTATCATGGTTTTGTCTATAATTGCAATATTGCGATTTAGTTATAATCATGTTATTATAGAATTAAGAGAAAGAGTGATGTATGAATAAAAGACTTATTATATTGGGTATAGTTATATTAGCAGCAGCTATTGTATTGAAACTTGTTTGGACAGGTTTGAAACAGGTTAAAGTTGATAATTTCAAGCCGTCAGCAGTTATATTTGTTGTTGATTCATCTGCTTCAAATCAAAGAGAACTGCCTGAACAGAAGATGCTTTTAAAACAAATTTGTAATTTGCTTGATCCTGAAGATCAGGTAAAGATTATAAGAGTATCTCAGGAAGCTTATCTAATATACGAAGGAGCTCCTTTTAACGGTACTAATATAAATAAAGTTATGAATGCATTTACCAAGTATGATAGTAAAGATTACGGTACTGCATACGGTGAAGGCTTAAGGAAGGCATTTAATTATGCCGTGCAAATGAAAAAGAACGGATATATTCCTGCCGTTGTAGTTATCGGTGATTTGGAAAATGAAGGTGATGTCAGCAAACAGATTAATTGGAATACTTTACCTTCGGAGGTTAAGAAAGTTCAAAACACTGCACCTGATTTTGCAATGATGTTCTTGTATGCTCATCCGTCTAAATTAGATACGGTAAAAGAGGCTTTGTATCCTGTTCTTGGTGAGAGAAAGTTAATCGTTTCTCCAAAACAAAATTGTGATAAGGCAATTAGATTATTTTTACATGCACTTGACAGATAGAGGATTGTAATTTGGGTATTATTGTCAAATCTTCAAAAACAAAACAAGATTATAAAAACAAAACACTGATTACTATCGGAACAAATCCGAAGTGTGATTTTGTTTTGAATTTAGATTATGACGTATTGCTTACTATTCAGTACAATGATGGTATTTGCCAAATTATAAATAACTTTAAATGTCCAAATGTTTTATTTAAGGGTGAAATGTTAACGAAAACTTTTGTTGATAAAGTTTGCGTGTTAACTTTGCAGAATAGCAGTGAGTATTTGGAAATTTCAATAAAAAAGGATTTGCCGGATGATATAAATTTTGCAGTTGCGGCAGATGTTTCCCAAATTGAGCTTGAGGCTTTATATGGTGATGATGAATTTTCAGATATAAAAATAAAAGTTGAAAAAGCAAGAGGTGCTGTAGAAAGAGCAAGAACCGCAATTATTAAACAGATTTCGTATCCTATTGCGGAGTTGAATTCGAAAATTAAGGCAAATTTAAGAACAACAATATTTTTACATATAGGTTTATATGTTGCTTCTTTATTCAGTTCTTTTGCTATTGCTAATTATATGATGGGTTTGACAGTTCAGGAATCTACACGAAGTGTATATCTTGCAACAAATATTCAGGCATGGGTAGCATACTCCTTTGTGGTTTTTGCAATAGGGTTGCTGTTAAAGCAGGGTGTTTTCTTATTGCTGAATGAAAAACAGGTAAAAAGTGTTTCTCCGAATGCTAAATTGGCAAAACATTTTATGCTTTGGATTTCTTCTTTATTTATACTCGGTATATATGCCACAAACTTAACGTATTTTTCGATTATTTCTCAGTTTAAGGGAATGGCAATGTTTATAACCTTCTTCTTTACGGGAATTTTATCTGCATTAGCAATAGGCTGCGGTTTTTTCAAGGCAAGCAGTGCGGCTTATAGTGCTTTATTAAGCAGGTATGAATTTAGAGAAGATTTTGAAGCCGTTATTAAAGCTTACAGAGTTTGGATTGAAAGATATATTAATAATCTGCCAAAGGCAAAAATTAACAGTATTAAAGACAGATTATTTATGTGTCAGTTAAAAACTTTGGGTGAGGCAATAATTGGAATATTGACAGCACCATTTCTTGCTTACGGAGTTTCTAATACTTTGGCTATGTGTTTCCCTGAAGCTGCAGGATGGACAAGAATTTCCGGATTACGTTTCAGCCCGATATTCTTGGTATTGGCGACTTTCTTAATTATATTTGCCTTTTTTGCTTTTGTAAATGCCTTTACGGCAATCAGAAAAGTTAGAGCTTCAAATGTTATAAAACAAGACGGATTTAGTGATTACAGACAACATGGTGCAACTATATATGGTCTTGAAGGTGCTAAAAAATTGGAATCAGATATAAGATTATTTTTTGGAATTGCTTGTTCAATAGTGTTTATTGAATTTATGATGAACGTATCCTATTTCCTGGGAGAAACAGGCAGTAATGCGAAAGGAGTTTTCTTGAGTTTTGTAGCAGCTTTAGTTCCGACAGCTTTATTGATTGCGGAAACCTTTATGCTTGGCTCTACCCGTTTTGATGTATATGCTTGTGATGAGTTACTTGCAAAACTAGATAAAGAATTATAAGATATGAAAGCTTTAAAAATATTTGTGATATTTTGTTTGATAATAATTACTGCTTGGGTACTTATTGGAAAGAAAGAAGTACACAAACACTTCATATTGGAAAATGCAAATTTTAAATTAGATTTGGCAGGTTCGCCTTCTCAGGATTCACAGAGTTCTATTTTATTTAAACTTGGAGAAAAGATTAGCCGTGAAGATAGTGTAAGCAGGATTAAAGAAATAGAAGAAATTAATTCAAGACGCAGAGAAGTTTCAATTATTCCTTCCGATATTTTTGCATCAAGTTCTCAGAGCCAAATAAGTTCTGAAAGTTTAAGTATGGAAGGTCAAGACTTAGTTTCTCAAACAGGCGGTACTTCAAGTGTCGGAAATGTTTCTTCTTCAACGAATTCTGTTAATGATATGGAGTTGATGAGAAAGGTTGCGGATATGGTTGATAAAGACCAGATTTCTGCAAATGAAATTCAGGATGCACTCTCTAAAATCCAATCAGGTTCGGATAGTAGCAATAAAAAGAAAAAGAAAGATTCAAGTTTAACAGTTGCCGGTCTAAGCAGCGGTTCGGATGAGGATTATACTACTTCTCAGCCAAGCGAATGTCCTATTTGTGATATGTTTGGTGTTAACAAGTACAGGGATGATATGATTGCCTGGAATATATGGAGAAGTAATATTCAAAACAGAATTATGGATGATTCCGCAGTTGATGCAAATTATGGAACAATCTTCTTTTTCTCTTTTAAGGTAGATAAGTACAGAAATATTACCGATATAAAGGTAAGATGTACTGATAAATCAGATCATTATTCAGTTGAAGCTGTTCGTTCGGCTATTAAAAATCTTAACGGTAAGAAAATACTTGAATACCCGAAAGGTACTAATCGTAAAATAGTAGATTTTACAGGTGGATTTCTTATAGGGGATTATGCTCAGTATTCTTCGCCAAGCGATTATAACGATTTTGAACACGTACGGTTCAGATACTAGAAATTCAAGTATGCGTATTAAAGCATTACTTTAAAATTGGGAATTTAAAATAGAAGATGGAAAATTATAAATATTAAATATTATCCATTCTCAATTAAGTTATTGTAATATTTTGTTACAACTTAAAAATAAATTCTAAAGTTTTTTATAATATCTTCCGATAGATTATTTGTAATCAGATTCTAAAAGGAGTTATTATAAAATGTTAAAAAAGATTATTACCCCATCGTCAAATAAATGTGACAGTGTGGAATTTATATTAAGAGGAGCGAGAAAACGCCGTTCAATGGCGATTATGTCTGCCCGAAGTATCAGTTCGGAGTCAGGTATCAAAACTTCTTTTGCAGTTGTTAAATGATAAAAGCAAAAGACTAATTCTTTAATCTCAATAGAGAGCATTACTACACAAATAAGAAAGAGAGCTATTCATATTAACCGGTTTTTATAAAGACCGGTTTTTATTTTGCGATATAAAATACAAGATTGATAAGAAAATCTGCAACAAGCATATAAACAGTAGAGAGAATTGCGGCTTGAGTTGTAGAAATCCCTACTTCCTTTGCTCCGCCTCTTGTTTCGTAACCCTGTGTCGCACAAACCAATGAAACTAATGCCCCAAAAACTGAAGCCTTAAATAAACTTATGTAAATATCCTTTGTCCTCATCCATGCCCATGCGGAATACATATATCTTTGAGGGTGTAAATCTATTGTTACGTTTGCAACAAATAATCCGCCCAAAATACCGACCAACTCAGCAATTAAAACAACCATTGGAATTGTAATTGCAGTAGCTACAATTCTTGGTGTAAAGTAATATCCGACAGGATCAACTTTTAATGTTTTTATTGCATCAACTTGTTCTGTTACCTGCATATTCGCAATTTCAGCAGAAATAGCAGTACCTGCTCTTGCACCTACTGCTAAAGCTACAAAGCCGGGTGCAATTTCTCTTATCAAAACAACGGCGATTGTACCTCCAATATATGCTTCTCCTCCGGACATTAAGAATTGTTTTGCAACCTGTATGGTGATTACAGATGCCGCAATAAATACTATAATCAGGGCGATAGGTAAGGAATCAACACTTAATGAAACTGCCTGTTCAATAACGGCAGAAAATGTTAACTGTCCGGTAAACAGATATTTAAAGCATTTTATTAAATTTTGAGTACACTTTCCTAAAAATGAAATCATAATAGTATATTAATATTACCATGAAATAAAAATTAAGTTAATATTTCTACAAATAAAACTTGAAAATTTGTAATGGTTGGGTTATGCTTTTAGTGTACAATATACACTTTAATGATACCCAAAGAAGTTTTCAACTTCAAAATTTAACGGATGGAATGACATGTCAAAAGTAAACGAAAATATAAGAAATATAGCAATTATTGCTCACGTAGACCATGGCAAAACGACACTTGTAGATTGTTTGTTAAAACAGGCCGGTGCATTCAGAGAAAATCAACAGGTTCAAGAACGTGTTCTTGACAGTAACGACCTTGAAAAAGAAAGAGGAATTACAATTCTTTCAAAGAATATTTCAATCAATTATAAAGGCTGCAAAATTAATGTTGTTGATACTCCGGGCCACGCTGATTTTGGCGGAGAAGTTGAACGTGTATTGGGTATGGTTGACGGAGCTTTGTTAATTGTTGATGCTGCTGAAGGACCTATGCCTCAGACAAGATTTGTTTTATCTAAGGCTTTAGAATTAGGTTTGAAAATCATTGTTGTTATTAATAAAATTGATAAACCTGCAGGTGAACCTTTAACTGCTTTGGATAAAGTTTTTGATTTGTTTACGGAATTGACAGACAGAGAAGATTTAATTGATTTTCCATTTATTTTTGCAAGCAGTTTAAACGGTTTTGCAATAAAAGATTTAGATGACGAAAGAAAAGATATGATTCCGCTTTTGGATTGTATTATGGAAAATATTCAGGCTCCTACAGGTGATGAAACATTACCTTTGCAATTCCAAGCAACAACGTTAGATTATAACGAATATGTAGGAAGAATTGTTATCGGTCGAATTGTTAACGGCAGTGTAAAATCTCAGGAGCAGGTTTGCGTGATTCATGCAGACGGAAGTCAGGAAAAGGGTAAAATTACAAAACTTTTTGGATTTCACGATTTAGGAAGAATGGAAATTCAGGAAGCATTTGCCGGAGATATTGTTGGTATCGCAGGTTTTTCTGATATTCAAATCGGTGAAACTATTTGTGAAATAGATAACCCTAATCCGTTACCGCTTATTAAGGTTGACGAACCTACTTTACAGATGAATTTCTCTGTAAATGACAGTCCGTTTGCAGGGCAGGAAGGCAAATTTGTAACTTCTCGTCAGTTGAGAAAAAGACTTTATAATGAATTAGAAAAAAATGTAAGTTTAAGAGTTGAAGATACTGACAGTACAGATGTATTCAGAGTTTCAGGCAGAGGTGAGTTACATCTGGGTATTTTAATTGAAACTATGCGTCGTGAAGGGTATGAATTTCAGGTTTCAAAACCGGAAGTAATTTTTAAGAATATCAACGGAGTGCAATGTGAACCTTATGAAAATCTGATAGTTGATGTTCCTGAAAGTAATGCCGGAAGCTGTATAGAAAGACTTTCAAACAGAAAAGCAGAAATGAAGGATATGCAGTCTGCTAAAGGTAGAACTACCTTGAGATTTGAAATTCCGGCAAGAGGTTTAATCGGCTTTAGAGGCGAATTTATAAGAATGACCAGAGGCGAAGGTATTATGTATCATACTTTCCTTGAATACAGACCATATGCAGGGGATATTTTCAGACAACGTAACGGTTCTATTATTGCTCACGAAGAAGGTGAAGCAATCCCTTATGCATTAGCTCAATTTGAAGACAGAGGAGTATTCTTTGTTACTCCTAAAACAAAAGTTTATCGTGGTATGATTATCGGCGAATGTAACAAACCGCAGGATGTTGTTGTTAATATTTGTAAGACCAAAAAATTAACAAATATGAGAAGTTCAACGGCAGATGTTATGGTTACTTTGCAGGCTCCAAGAATTATGTCATTAGAGGAAAGCTTAGAATATATTTCAGACGACGAGCTTGTTGAAATTACTCCTGAGAATGTTCGTATCAGAAAAGCAGATTTAACAAGAAAAATTTATAACTAATAACACTTAGAGAATTGTTTTTGATAGATATATCAATCTCTTATTTGCTATAATATAATATGTAGATTTGTAAATATTTATATGATTTAAGCAATTTCTTGTTTTATATGAACTTTATTATTGTATATATTCTATATATACGCGTGAAGATTATTACTTAAACAAGGAGGATGAATTATGTTAAGCAGAATCGGACAATTCCAAGGAAACAATACTCAGGTCAGACAACAACAGAAATCTGATCCAGAAAAAGAGCTTCAGGATTACATGAAAAAACACAACTGTTCAAGAGCAGAAGCTCAAGCTGCACTACAAAAAGCTCATGGAGGTAAAGCTCCCACAAGACCTCAGAATTCGCAAAATAAACAGGAGTTAAGTCCAATGGAAATGCAAAAAAATGTTAAAAAGTATATGGCAGAACATAAATGTTCCGAAAAAGAAGCAGCTCAAGCATTAGGCTATCCGCCGCCTCAGCCGCAAAAAAAATAATTATTTAAAAGAAACCTCAATATTATATTGAGGTTTCTTTCTATATATAAAATAGTAGAGATTATACAAAAATTTACTTCTGTTTGTCGGAAGTAAATTTTTATGTTAATAATTTGTTGGCTAAATTGTAATAGTAATCAAAACTATATTTATGATAAAATATAAATATACAAACACGGTATATTTAAAGGAGTATTAAACATGATAAAAGTTGCAGTGTGCGGTGCTTTAGGTAAAATGGGACAGGAAGTATGTAATACTGTTTTGAATAATGATGATATGGAACTAGTTGCCAAAATTGATATTTTCTCGTCAGTTGAGAAAAAGACTTTATAATGAATTAGAAAAAAATGTAAGTTTAAGAGTTGAAGATACTGACAGTACAGATGTATTCAGAGTTTCAGGCAGAGGTGAGTTACATCTGGGTATTTTAATTGAAACTATGCGTCGTGAAGGGTATGAATTTCAGGTTTCAAAACCGGAAGTAATTTTTAAGAATATCAACGGAGTGCAATGTGAACCTTATGAAAATCTGATAGTTGATGTTCCTGAAAGTAATGCCGGAAGCTGTATAGAAAGACTTTCAAACAGAAAAGCAGAAATGAAGGATATGCAGTCTGCTAAAGGTAGAACTACCTTGAGATTTGAAATTCCGGCAAGAGGTTTAATCGGCTTTAGAGGCGAATTTATAAGAATGACCAGAGGCGAAGGTATTATGTATCATACTTTCCTTGAATACAGACCATATGCAGGGGATATTTTCAGACAACGTAACGGTTCTATTATTGCTCACGAAGAAGGTGAAGCAATCCCTTATGCATTAGCTCAATTTGAAGACAGAGGAGTATTCTTTGTTACTCCTAAAACAAAAGTTTATCGTGGTATGATTATCGGCGAATGTAACAAACCGCAGGATGTTGTTGTTAATATTTGTAAGACCAAAAAATTAACAAATATGAGAAGTTCAACGGCAGATGTTATGGTTACTTTGCAGGCTCCAAGAATTATGTCATTAGAGGAAAGCTTAGAATATATTTCAGACGACGAGCTTGTTGAAATTACTCCTGAGAATGTTCGTATCAGAAAAGCAGATTTAACAAGAAAAATTTATAACTAATAACACTTAGAGAATTGTTTTTGATAGATATATCAATCTCTTATTTGCTATAATATAATATGTAGATTTGTAAATATTTATATGATTTAAGCAATTTCTTGTTTTATATGAACTTTATTATTGTATATATTCTATATATACGCGTGAAGATTATTACTTAAACAAGGAGGATGAATTATGTTAAGCAGAATCGGACAATTCCAAGGAAACAATACTCAGGTCAGACAACAACAGAAATCTGATCCAGAAAAAGAGCTTCAGGATTACATGAAAAAACACAACTGTTCAAGAGCAGAAGCTCAAGCTGCACTACAAAAAGCTCATGGAGGTAAAGCTCCCACAAGACCTCAGAATTCGCAAAATAAACAGGAGTTAAGTCCAATGGAAATGCAAAAAAATGTTAAAAAGTATATGGCAGAACATAAATGTTCCGAAAAAGAAGCAGCTCAAGCATTAGGCTATCCGCCGCCTCAGCCGCAAAAAAAATAATTATTTAAAAGAAACCTCAATATTATATTGAGGTTTCTTTCTATATATAAAATAGTAGAGATTATACAAAAATTTACTTCTGTTTGTCGGAAGTAAATTTTTATGTTAATAATTTGTTGGCTAAATTGTAATAGTAATCAAAACTATATTTATGATAAAATATAAATATACAAACACGGTATATTTAAAGGAGTATTAAACATGATAAAAGTTGCAGTGTGCGGTGCTTTAGGTAAAATGGGACAGGAAGTATGTAATACTGTTTTGAATAATGATGATATGGAACTAGTTGCCAAAATTGATATTGTTGGTGAAGATACTTTTAAGTCTATTGATGAAGCTGCTAGATCAACTAAAATAGATGTACTTATTGATTTTACCCAACCAAAATCAATTTTTGAAAATGCAAAATATTGCCTGAATAATAATATTAAAATTGTAATCGGAACAACAGGATTGAAGGATGACGAAATTGAGTATTTAAAAAATCTTTCAAAAGAAAATAATACCGGTTGTCTTATTGCGCCTAATTTTTCGACAGGTGCAGTGTTGATGATGATGTTTGCAAAACAGGCAGCAAAATATTTTGACAATGCTGAAATTATTGAACTTCATCACAATCAAAAGAAAGATGCCCCATCAGGTACGGCAATAAAAACTGCTTTGATGATGTCTGAGGAAAATGAAAGTTTTGTCGGTGGAAATTGTCCTGAAACGGAAACTATAAAAGGTGCAAGAGGCGGAATTTCTTATAATGATATCCATATTCATTCTGTCAGGATGCCGGGATATATGGCATCTCAAGAAGTTTTGTTCGGTTCAAACGGTCAAATTTTAACTATCCGTCACGATTCAACCGACAGAAAATGTTATATGAACGGGGTTATGCTTGCTGTAAGACACGTTGTTGCAAATAATGATTTTGTTTACGGATTGGAAAATATATTGTAATAAAATAATTATTTGAAGAAATTAATTGCGTAATAAATTGAGAATTGAGAATGTTTAACGCTAATAATTTCTCATCTTCCATTCTCAAATCTTTCTTTTTCATTTATTAGGTACAACACACCGTAAAGGGCTTTATATTCTAACGTTTTAATCATGTTACAAATCGTTAACAAATAGCAAAAAACCAAGTTGACAGGCTTATATGTTTGTAATAACATTGATATGCTTGGAGCATTTTAGCTTAAAGTCCGAAATATAACCGAATAGCTGATTTAGCCGAGCAGACCGTGTGAGGCGGTTTATTAAAGACCTCATGATGTGTAAAACATAACAAGAAGAAAAGGAATAAAAATGGCAAGCACAAAAGGACAAAGAATCAGAGTTTGTTTGAAATCATACGATCACAAATTGATTGATGTATCTTCAGACAAAATCGTAGAAACAGCAAAAAGAACTGACGCTAAAGTTGCAGGCCCGATTCCTTTACCTACTAAAAGACGTATATATTGCGTTTTGAGAAGCCCTCACGTAGATAAAAAATCTCGTGAACATTTCGAAATGAGAACTCATAAACGTATTATCGATATATACGAAGCAACTCAACAGACAACTGAAGAGTTAAGCAGATTAGATCTTCCTGCAGGTGTTTCTATTCAAGTTAAATTGTAATTTGAAAAGTTTACACGACGCATTGAAAATTGAATAAGCATTATGCATATATAATGTGAACTGCGACTCTGTTACATACAGAGACACTTCTGAGAGGAAGTGGGGTGAAAGTCCCCGTAAGGTAAAGTAATTAAGCAAGACGTAGCGCTCGCAAGTAAGAATGCAAAATCGTAAAACTAAAGTCAGGCAACAGTGGTTGAGGCTTTATGAAGGGAAAGGGTAAATCGTTCAAATCGGTTTATAGAGCCCCTGAAAAGCGATGGAGCTAGAAAGGTAGAAAATATGACACTAGGTGTAATAGGTAAGAAATTGGGAATGACTCAAATTTTTGACGAACAAGGTTTGGCTATTCCTGTAACTGTTATCAAAGTAGATGATATCGTTGTTACTCAGGTTAAAACTGTTGAAACAGACGGATATAATGCTATACAGGTAGGTACTGTTGCAGCAAAAGAAAAACACTTGACAAAAGCTCAAATTGGTCATTTTAAGAAAAACAATCTTGAAAACTATAGACATTTACAAGAATTCCGTGTAGACAATCCTCAAGACTACAAAGTAGGCGACAAGATTGAATTATCAGTTCTTGATAATGTTGAAAAAGTAGACGTAACCGGAAAATCAATCGGTAAAGGTTTCCAAGGTACAGTAAAAAGATGGAACTTTGGCAGAGGTCCTATGGGACACGGTTCTAAGAACCACAGAGAACCAGGTTCTATCGGTGCAGGTACAACTCCTAGCCGTGTAATTAAAGGTAAGAGAATGGCCGGCAATATGGGTAACGAAAGAGTTACAATTACTAAACTTAAACTTGTAAAAGTTGATTCTGAAAAGAATTTAGTTTTAGTAAAAGGATCAGTTCCTGGCTGTGAAGGCAGATTGGTTACAATCGTTCCTACACGTACTAAATGGAATTAATTCTACCTCTCCCGTCGGGAGAGGAGTTATTCTAAACGAACGAATGTGAGTTTAAGAATAACGGTGAGGGGTAAGTCAAAAAATCCTCAAAAAAGAAAAAAGTAGGGTAGACTTTAGTCTACCAAAGTACAAAACCCGCTTCTGCCATATAAAACCCGAAAGGGAAAGGGGTAGACGGAAAGCAAAAGGAAAAAAGAAAATGTCAAAAGAAATTTTAAGTACAACAGGTGAAAAATTAGGCGAAATTACATTAGCAAAAGAAGTTTTCGGTGTAGAACCTAATTTGCATGTAATGCATTTAGCATTGAGAAGACAATTAAATAACGCACGTCAAGGTTCAGCTTGTGCTAAAACAAGAGCTGAAGTATCAGGCGGCGGTAAAAAACCTTGGAAACAAAAGGGTACAGGTAGAGCCAGAGCAGGTTCTCTCCGTTCTCCATTGTTTGCAGGCGGTGGCGTAATCTTTGGACCAAAGCCAAGAGATTTTTCTTTCTCAATGCCTCAAAAAGCAAGAAAATTAGCTTTGAAATCAGCATTATCTTCAAAAGAATCTCAACTTGTTATTGTTAAAGATTTTTCAACAATCGCAGAACCAAAAACAAAATTAATGGCTTCAGCTTTGAAATCTTTAAATCTTAACGGTAAAGTTCTTATTGTAGCTGATTTAAAAGCAGCTGAAAACCAAAATTTGGAATTAGCAGCAAGAAATATTCCTTCAGTTAAATTGTTGCTTCCTTCAAATCTTAACGTAAAAGATTTATTGGAAGCTGACAGCGTTGTTATTACTGAAGCAGCTGTTAACGAAATCACAGAAAGATTAAGCAAGTAAAATTAAATTTAACGATAAAGGAATAAAACAATGAGTAAAGAAAGAACAAATACAGAAAAGTTATACGACGTAATCAAAAAACCTTTGATTACAGAAAAAACTCGTATGGCTATGAGTTTGGGACAATATACTTTTGAAGTAAGAAAAGATGCTACAAAAGTTGAAATTGCTCAAGCTGTTGAATTAGCTTTTCCTGGAAGAAAAGTTAAAAGCGTAAATACAGTTTATATGCCTTCTCACACAAAGAGAATGGGATATAAATTCGGTAGAACAGACAGTTCTAAAAAAGCAATCGTAACCATTGAAGGTGATCCGATTGAAATCTTGACTGCTGTATAAAAATAGCAGTAAGGGGTGTATGGCATATATCCCGCACAAATGTACAAAGCCAAAAAGGAGAAATAAAAATGGCAACCAGAAAAATTAATCCGACTTCTCCGGGACAAAGAGGAATGGTAAAAAGTGATTACAGTGAAATCACAACTATGACTCCGGAAAAGTCCTTGCTGAAAAAATTAAAGAAAACAGCAGGAAGAAATAATACGGGTAGAATTACATGTCGTCATAAAGGCGGCGGTGTAAAAAAAGCATACCGTGTTATAGATTTCAAACGTGAAAAATTCGGAGTACCTGCAGTTGTTAAAACTGTTGAATACGATCCGAACAGAAACGTAAGAATTTCATTAGTATTCTATGCTGACGGTGAAAAGAGATATATCTTGACTCCGGAAGGATTGAATGTTGGCGATACAATCGTAAGCGGTCCTGATGCACCTGTTCAAACAGGTAATGCTATTCCGCTTGAATTAATTCCGTTAGGTACGATGGTTCACAATGTTGAACTTAATCCTGGTCGTGGCGGTGTTATGGTAAGAGCTGCTGGTAATGCTGCTCAAGTAATGGCTAAAGAAGGTAACTATGTTACAATCAAACTTCCTTCTTCAGAAATGAGAATGGTAAGAAAAGAATGTATGGCTACTATCGGTGTTCTTGGTAATTCTGAATACAAGAACTTATCAAGCGGTAAAGCCGGCAGAACCCGTTACTTAGGTATCAGACCAACGGTTCGTGGTGTAACAATGAACCCTTGCGATCACCCTCACGGTGGTGGTGAAGGTAAAACAGGTCCTGGCGGACACCCTAAAACACCTTGGGGTAAACCGGCTCTTGGTTACAAAACAAGAAAATCCGGCAAAGCTTCTGACAAACTTATTGTTAGAAGAAGAAAAGCTAAGTAGTATTGCGGCATAGGGGATATTTAATCCCCTGATGCTGAAATAAGATTTGGCAAAACAGAAAAACAAACAAACCAAAAGGAGAAAATATTAATGGCACGTTCATTAAAAAAAGGTCCATACGTAGAACTTGCTCTACAAAAGAAAATTGAAAAGATGAATGCTAATTCTGAAAAGAAAGTAGTAAAGACTTGGTCTAGAGCATCTATGATTGTACCTGATATGTTAGGACACACAATCGCTGTTCATAATGGGAAAACTCACGTTCCGGTATATGTTACTGAACAGATGATTGGTCACAAATTAGGTGAATTTGCACCGACAAGATTATACAAAGGTCATGCAGGTGCAGCAAAGGTTAAATAACCTTTAATGTTTCATCTCGAAGTTATTCGAGATCTTGAATAAGTAAAGAAAAAGGAAATTAAAAATGGAAGCTAAAGCAAAACAAACTGATATAAAAATGACTGCAAGAAAACTTCGCCGTGTAATTAACGAAGTACGTGGCAAAAAGGTTCTTGAAGCTCAAGATATGTTACGTTTTATG
>Ga0247611_10006665_pt1 | contig 14724 bp, 16 predicted proteins | sample 177DNAGHGhighgp2_FD_192422 | JGI IMG/M metagenome (GOLD analysis project Ga0247611, IMG submission 192422) | Sheep rumen microbial communities from Palmerston North, Manawatu-Wanganui, New Zealand - 1770 DNA GHGhigh gp2 | ecosystem: Host-associated > Mammals > Digestive system > Stomach > Rumen...
AATATACTCAATTAGACCTAGTAATAAGTAACCTCTAAAGTCTCTCTTAACTAAAGTTTCTAACTTATTAACAACTGCTAAATGTTCATCTAAATCATCTTTACTCTTAGTGATAGTTTCAATGTTAGCATTACATTCATCAATTGCTTTATTACAACTATCAATCTCGGAATCTATTGTAGCTTGTAATTTAACATATGCATCAATTTCTCCCTCAACACTAATCTTCTTTCTTTCAATAACTCTAGTAGAACTATCGATGTCATCTAATGATTTAGCTATACTATTTCTCTTAGTGATTAGCTCTGCTTTGTTTTTATCTAATGTTGTGATTTCTACATCTACACTAGAAGTTGCTTTATTAGTTTCTTCAACTAATTGTTGCTCTAACTCTCTAATAGATTTAGTAGTCTCTGATATATTTGTATTTAGATTAGTTATCTTTGAAGTTAATTCTTCAATTTCAGTAGAAATTTCTCCGAGTCTTGTTTCTTGTTCCTTAGTACTTGGTTTTACAAAACCATCTAGAGGTTTACCACAAGTAGGACATACTCCACTAATTGAATTTAACTTCTTAATTTCACTATTTAATCTAAGTGTTTCTCTATTTAGAGATTGAATTTCACTCTCATACTTTACTCTATCGTTCTTCATATTAGACAATTCAGTACTTAGTTCATTGTTCTTAGAACTAAATTGTGATTTTACATCAAGTACTACTTGATATCTCTTATCTTTTAGAGAATCTCTATCTAAATCTAATTTTTCAATATCTTTTGTTAATAAATTACCATCAGAAACTAGGGAATTATACTTAGTATCTAACTCAATTAATTGAGATTCATAATCTTTGACAATATTCGACAAACTTTCGACATCTACTTTTTTATTCTTTTCTTCTAGATAATGGTTTAATCTACTCTCGTGAATAGATTTACTACTAGAATTCTTAATTAATTGCTCATTTAGTTCACTGACTTTGGAATCTAATTCTTTATGTCTAGTAGATAACTTATCTTTAACTTCTTGAATAAGATAGTCTGACTTAGATAATTGCTCTAAGATTAGCTTTCTACCTGAAGGTGTATTGTTTGAGAATCTACAAGGTAAACCTTGACCTAATACAACAACACTCCCTAGTATATCGCCTGTAATCTCGGGAAGTAACTTATGTAAAAGTTCTTCGCTTTCTCGAATACCTTTACCTGACTTATCTTCTCCATTTACAGAGATTTTAAGATTAGTCTTGAACTTAGCATCATCTTTATATCTAGTGATAATATATACATCTTTGTCAACAGTAAATTCTAGGGAGACCCAACAGCCATCGTTAAATTCTCTATTAGGTAAATCTTTAGATACACCTGCGATTGTTGCTCCAGTAAGAGCCCAACAGATAGCATTCCAAATAGTTGATTTTCCAGAGCCATTTGACTTTGCATTATCTCTAGCATCTTTATTGATACCATTAACTAAGACGTAGCCTCTATTTTCTAGTTGAATGGTTTCCTCTTCCATAGTAAGGAAGTGATGTAAAGTTACTTTTTTAAATACTACATACATATTACTTATTTAACTCCTTTAATTCTTCCTCAAGTATTTTAGAAGGTTCCAATTTCTCCCTAGCAAATTGAATTAATTTTTCTATAGGATTAATAGATAAATCAATACTTTCCTCTTGAATACCTTTTTCAATTCTAGTGATTGGTTCAGGTTTAATAACTACTCTTGAGATAGTACCAATTAATTTATCTTTAACTTGTTGCATTAGTCTAGAGTATGTTACAACACTAACTACTGCATTTGATTTTAAGTTATCTAACTTATATAATTCACTTTCAGAATGAACTTCAATCTTGTAGAAATTAAATGCATATGGATTTTCAATTTCTAACACTTCTAGTGTATCAGTATCTAAGATAACTGCATTATGCTTATAGATAGATGCATCTTCACTAAAATTTTGACCTGTTAGATTACCAACATTAAGTAATTTATTAGTTACCCAACAAGTGTTATGTAAATGTCCATTTAGAAATAAATCCCAAGTCTTGTCAATGTAATCTAAGTCAATACCTTGTTCACTTATAAATGCACCATAATTAATACCTGCTATGTCATTGTGACTTAAAGCAATCTTCTTAGTAATACCTAAGCTTCCACCCTTAGTTACTACTTCATCAAGATAATCTAAGTCTTCTTTTATATTAGTCATATATGGTATTAAATCTAATCTAGTGCTTCCACACACTAAATAACTAGGTTTCTTTATAACTTTGAACTCTCTGAATACATCTAGAGTAGTTGTAGATAGATTACTATTAACTGATTCGTGATTTCCTACTAATAAGATATGTTCTACATTACTAAACTTAATTTCACGTAATGCAGAAATCTCCGCTGAGTTTAACTCAGGTTTATCGAAGAAGTCTCCGAGGTGGATAACTTTATCACATCCATATTTATCTACTAGAGATTCAGCCCAAGATATTGATTTAATTTCATTTTCCAATCTAGTGGAATAGTTATTTCCTTGACTTCTAACTATTGAACTAAATTCACAAAAGTGAGTATCTGTGTAAATCAATATTTTCATCTTAATACCTCCTAGTTCTATTATAGCACACTCTACCTAGGAAGTCAAGAGTATATTATTTACATATATTTATCTAGAGGTTTTATGAGTTATTTTTCCTGTAAGAGAAAGAAAATAAAAAGAAAAGAAAAGCAAGAAAGAAACAAAGAAGTATAATAAAAGAAAAAGATATATATATAAATATATATATATCTAAAAAGAAAGAGAACGTACCATACGATAATTAATAAAATTAATTATCTATGGTACTCCCTCGTCTCAAAAAATTGACTCTTCGAGTCTATAATTTTTTATCGACTAGGGCTGGTATTTTATAAATAAAGATACCTTCTAGAAATACTCTTGACATCTTTAGTAATCTATGCTATAATATAGATATAGAAGGATAAGATAATTCCTCTCTAGTAAAAATATTAAAAATATTGAAAGGAAAAATAATTATGGATAACTTATTAGATTTAGAAGAAGTTAAAACAATAGTAAATTTTATTAAGAAACAGTCTAAACTATTATTATCTAGTTATAGTTATATAAATTCATTTAAGTATTCAGTATTTAAAAAAGATGATAACTACGTTATCTATCTATATACAGAGATTAATGATAAATTACAAATAGTTGAAGTTAAATCAATTACAGATGTTTTAAAATATAGCTATAAATTAGTTAGATATGTTACACTTCTTCCAGAAGATTTAAGAAATGTACAATGGATGAATGATTTTATTAATTATAAGGAGGTAAAGATTTAAAATGGCTTTAATTCACGTAAAGAATTATTACAAACAACAATCTAGACAATATAAGAAAATGTTAGATTTAGCTACAGAGATTGATAAAGAATATAAAGAAGGTCTAGTAACTAAAGAACAAGTATTAAAATGTCAAGAACAATTAGTTAGAGCTAAACAACCTTTTGAATTATTAGCAGAGATTATGTATCTATTTAAATTACCTAGAAGATATACTAAGAGTAAACAAATGGATAAGGTCTTAGGTAAGTCTTATGCTGAATTAAGTAAATACTCTCCAGAGAATGTTTACTTAGAAAATGAAGATGTTTTAAAAGATGTTGAAGAAGTTCTAAAGAAAGCGAGAGGTTATAATGAAAAGAAGTAATAAGGATATTTTAACTGAATTTAATATTGAAGATATTGTGGAAGATAATCTATCTATTAAAGACAGTGATGATTTCTATGATGTAGTTGCTACTCTAGATTCTAATCCAGATGTTGTAATGTTAGATAATACTTCTAATGAAAACCATATCGATATTACATATCAAAGTTCAACTACAGACATAGTATTAAAGTTAGTAGCAGACTTAATTGCTGATAAATATTACATAGAGGTGATTGTAAATGATTCGCAAAATTAGTAAATTAACAGATGAAGTAGCAGAACCTATTTCTCCTACTCAAAATACAAAGGAACTATATTCTTTAATTGATGATTTAGAGGCTTACTTAGATAAGCACTCTGACTGGACATTCTTAGCTGGACCAATGGTAGGAATTAATAAGAATATTGTAATCTTTAAGAGAAATGATGGTTATCAAGTATTCTTAAATGTAATGCCAGTATTTGATAAATATGATAAGGTTCTATTTGTAGAAACAAATCCTATTCTAGAAAATGAAGGTAAATTACAAGAATATATTATTTGGAGACCCGAGAAGATTAGAATCTACTATCAAAGACTAGATGGTATGGCTATGGAAACAGAACTCCTAGACCCTAAGGAAGCTTCAACTATGCAACAATGTATTCAAATTATGAACGGTATTTGGTTAAATGATGTTGCATTCCCAGTAAATGATTTTGAACATAAATCTAAAGAAGAACAATTAACTATTCTCTCTGAGTATCAAGAACAAATGAGTTTATTAAAAGATAAATTAGCTAAGGAAGAAAACCCTGTTAGAGATATCTTAAATAAACGTAAGGAATTTACCGAGGCTCTAGCAACTGGTAGAATTGAATTCCCTAAGAATAGAGCACAAAGACGTGCTGAAGAAAAGCAACGTAAAGCATTAAAGAAATTCGGTATTGATTTAAATCAAGATTAGTGTGAATCATATGAAAGAAACTACATTAAGAAATAGCTATTACCGAGTATTTGGTTATATGAGAGAAGAAGATAACGGTAATGTAACTGTTTATGACTGGAGACATCGATTAGTAGGTACTTACAATAAAAGCATAAATACTTCTTACGATTGGAGACATATAATTATAGGAAAGGGTAATTGTATTCAAACACTATTAGATAGAGATAATGATGGTGTTACTAAAGACTACAATTACAATAGATAATTATGACTCAGATTACAATGTATCGAATGATTCCACAAGTAAAAGCACAAGTAGGTTTAAATACAATCACATCCATAGTTACACATCATCTAGTGACTATGGATATGTATATTGAACTTAAAGAGGTAGCTACCGAGATTACTACAGTTAAAAATATCTATTTTAAATCACTATTTAAGACACTAGAGATGAATGGTTTTCTAGTAGAGTATTTAGATTTATTTAAAATAATAGATGATGATAACAAAGTAAAATATTATTTAGTTGACTTTAATAACAACTTAAAGGAGTATAACTTTGCCTAGAGAAATAGTAGATAAGAAGAAGTTAAAATCTGCCATCAATGACGATGATAGAAAAGTATATAATAGAGTACTTAAAACAATATTAAATAGTAGATTCACAACTATAGTTAAATATTCTAGTAATTACTCTATAGAACAATCTTGTGACTCTTGCTTCGACATCAGTAAAGATGAGTATAAATCACTATCTAAACTCTTCAAAGATGAGAAATAGAAAACCTCTTGACATATTGTTTTAAATGTGCTATAATATAAATGTATCCTAGAGATACAGAAAGGATTGTGTGGTAAATATGTATGTATTAATAGTAATTCTATCCTCCTTAATTCTAATAACTCATACATTAAACATAATCCTAAAACATCACCCTCTAGTTTAACAGAGAACCTGCTTGTAGTAGCAGAGGTGGGGGTTTGAATCCTCCGAGGGTGAATCATATATAATACCTCTTTGAGACCTTAGCAATAAGGTCTCCCTTAAATAAAAGCTCTTGACATTGTATGTCAATTATGATATAATATGGATGTACATAGTACATCAAATAGTCCCATCTTCTAATGGTTAGGAAGCTGCCCTTTCACGGCGGAGATATGAGTTCGAATCTCATTGGGACTACCAAATAGTTAATATTCACCATAAACTTTCTATAGAAAGTTTGAAGCTCAAAGATAAGACCCGAGAGGGTGTGGTCTATTTAAATATAATGGGACTGTGGTGCAACTGGAAAGACACAGTAGACTTAGAATCTACCCCTTAAATGGATGTGAGTTCGACTCTCGCCAGTCCCACCAAATAATTAATGGAGAGGTATGTCTAGCTAGGCGATGACGACAGTCTGTAAAACTGTTACATTAGAAACAACGTAGGTTCGATTCCTACCCTCTCCACCATTATAAATATAGTCGAGTGGTCAAGTGGTTAAGACGGAACCCTCTCAAGGTTCAATCACGGGTTCGACTCCCGTCTCGACTACCAATATATTAAATATGTTATATTTCCTCGTAAGAGTTAAAATATAAAGTTTTGAGTATGGTAGGATGTGCACTAATCTAGAAACATACTCCTGAGTAGTAGCAGTCGTCTACTATGGCGAAGACTACCCTATGCCGAGCAATGGGAGTAGTATGCAACACTTACGTGCCTTAGTAATTTTTAAGGGTTTTGCAAAGTAGTGAAAAACTCTAGGGATGACGGTCGCTCCGAATTCCCAAACTTGGTCTCTTAGTTCATCGGAAAGAATGCCTGCCTGTCACGCAGGTGAGGTGAGTTCAACTCTCACAGAGACCGCCAGTATAAATGCTTGTTTAGTATAATGGTTATTACAAGGGAATGGTAATCCCTAGAAGATAGTTCGATTCTATCAATAAGCACCATTAAATTCACTTGACATTTCAAAATTAATGTGATACAATATATACGTAAGGTTAAGTTACACCTTCCAAAAAGACAACAAACTTAGATTATATCTAGATGTGGGAAAACGGTAATCTGCTGAGACTTGGAATCTTGGGAAGTTGGTTCGACTCCAACCATCTAGACCATATGGAGCTTTAACCCTAATTGGTAAGGGGTCAGTCTTGAAAACTGATAGTAGCCTCGCAAAGGAAGAGGCGTGTGGGTTCGAGTCCTACAAGCTCCGCCATTCTAAATTAAAAATTAATTCACGACAAGACTCTACTAAGATGATTCGATTCCCGGTTAAGGAATAATCCATTTAGATAGAGGTAGCAAAATAAATTATCGTGGGTTCGAATCCCACCTAGGCTGTATAGCCTAGAGGCTAGTGGTAGTCAAGCGTTGTCCTGAATTTAATTAAATCTTTCCGTGAAACAAGTATATTAAAATACTTAGTATACTTATTTGACTGAAAGATGAAGAGAGTCGATGCTCTTCCTACAGTTGTAGGTATTGGACATTGAGTAAGTGGTTATGTTAAGGGTTTCGGTATTTTCTACCAAGTGAAAATACTAGTGCTAGATAGCGAAGTACAAGTGATAAGAATAACTGTTCTTCTAGTGCGAATAAATAAGATAGATGGGAATTAGGATTAGATTTAGACCTTTAACACCAGTAGATATGAATAACATTAATATCATTACTAAATCTACTCCTTTCATACTAAAACTTAGTTTTAAATTCTTTTAGAGTGAATTCAATATCAATAACATAAAAGCTCATACACCATTCTAATAAGTTTTTAAACATATTAAAAAATTCTCCTACCTTCTTAATAAAATTTATATATATATTTCTTTTGCATAGTTGATTTAGTTAATATATCAAAACACTCTGTTTCACCAACAGATAATATAAATAAATTCATTTTGGCTAAAAGTCAGGTTACTGTGATTACAATTAGAAGACTTATAAGCATTACGCCTATTTGCGGCCATAGATTCATTAAAAATTAATTTTGATATATTTAGTGGGATTTCGAAACTGAATGTCAATAATGCAAAAGCACTGTGGACGTAAGCCTAATTGGTAACGGCCTCTGTTTGCTAAACAGATAGTAACTGAAGAAATTCGGTGTGCAGGTTCAAGTCCTGTCGTCCACGCCAGTATTTAAATACCGAGATGTATATAGGTTGAATCATTATGTAGATGTCTTCACTATTAAAGAAAGATGCTCATAGTGATTATGGGTTCAAGCCCCATCTTCTCGAAGCTACTATACGTAGTAATGGTTGTTGGTAAGATAACGTTTAAACCTAAATCATCAGGTTGAGGAAAAGCCTTATATCTGACCACTTAGCTTGAAGGAGACATAAGCCGGTTGTGTCCTAACGTGAATAGGAATGTCGTGCAGAGACCGAACGTACATTAATCAGTTGGGTTAAGTCTTAGGAGTAATTAACCTAAGACGTTTACATTGCAGGGTGGAGAAGTTGGTATCTTGCTAGGCTCATAACCTAGAGGTCGCTGGTTCGAGTCCAGCCCCTTGCAACCAAAATGCCCTCATAGTTCTAAAACACGGGAAAACGCAGGTCTAATAAACCAGAGTTCGAGGTTCGAATCCTCGTGAGGTGCTTTGTACAAAGCAACATAGGTGCTAGAAGAGTTCCAGTCAGCGAACTAAGATGTAAGCGTGGGCTTTGAGTTAAGGTTAAATGGAGTTTGAGGAACAGCCTATGTTAAATATTGAGGTATAGCTCAGCGGTAGAGCAGTCCCCTTATAAGAGATTGGTCGGTGGTTCGAATCCACCTATCTCAACCAAAATAGAAATCTCGGTGTGTTGCAATAACATAGACAATGCATTAAAATGTCAGTGCGAGAGCAACAGTTTACTATAGTCGACAAATGTCGACTTTTTATTTTATTTCCTTCACATATAATATCGTATAAGGGAGATGATGTTGAGATGTCAAAGTTGAAATGGAACGTTATCGTTAAGAATTCATTGGGGGAGATTGTGAATTTTAACATTTTTGAGCACACGGCTTTCATAACAGATTTGTCGAGGATAAATAAGAAGTATAAAGAAGATAAAGACTTCTTAGAGATTGCTTTAAGTACTATTGATTATTACTTTAGTCCACATAGAAGAGAATTTAGATTCTATGCTATACCTCATACTCCACATCTAAGTGATGAGGAATACAATAGAATCACTAATTATGTATCTAAAGGAAATCATATAGAAGATTTTCAATCTAGAGATATTAACATCCCAGGTTGTACTCAAATTACTGCTTATGCTCAGATTACCGAGAATTGGGAAGCCTTCTCATATTATTTAATCAAACATCGTAAGTATTTGAAATAGTATTGACATTTAGTTTTAGTTATGTTATAATATAAATGTAGTCGGAAGACTACTATGCTAATCGAAGTAGTGATTGGTTAGCGAGACGTATTGCGGAGACAATACCTTCTAGTATTCAGTGATGTAGACTTTTTTCTACATCACTTTTTGTTTTATAATTAAATAGGAGTTGATTGTAATGATTAAAAGTAAATATAAACACAATAAATTAGGTTCATTTATGTTTAATCTCTGTGGACGATTCTCGGAGTTTTTAGTTAAACATAAATGGTTATATATTATCCTAGCACATACTTGGGGATTACTTATGACTTTAATAGGGTATATTATTTCCCTAGGATTATTATTTGTAAGTAAATCTCATAAATACTATTGGGTTTACTACTATTCTCTAGGTGAGTCTTGGGGAGGATTTGAGATGGGTACTATGTTTGTAAGAGATACCACTAGTACTAATGAAGTTAGTCAACACGAATTTGGACATACATTCCAAAATTGTCTTCTCGGTCCTTTATATCCATTGTTAGTCGGTATTCCATCTATGTGTAGATATTGGTATCGAAACATTTCCGAGAAGCACGGTAAAATACATAAACCTTATGATGCAATTTGGTTTGAAGATAGTGCTACAGAGATTGGAAAGTATGTAACAAAAGCTCTTGACATTGAGAAATAAGTATGCTATAATAGATGTGAAATGGAGGAAAATAAATGACTTTAGACGAATTTGATGAATATTTAAGTACATTCGATTTAAATAATTTATCTATAGATGATAAGTTTAATATAGGGTGTGCATTTAGAAATGTCACCGAGAAGAAGTCTTGGGACAAATTAGCCCACGATTTACATATACAAAAAAGTGGTAATGCATTTAGATGTTGGATTAAAGATAGAATTTATAAAGAAAATGGATGTCTACCTACAACACCAAAAGAAGTAGATGCTACTGAGCAAAAAAGAATTGATTTATATAAACAACAAGTTACAACTAGAGATTACTTAAATCAATATAATGCTTTAATCAGAGACGAAGCTCGTATCGATAACTTTAAGAATCTAATTAAAGAAGAGATTGCTAAGTTACCTGAATTAAAGTGGGAACCAAATATTGTATTTACTGATAATGAAGATAAGGAAGCCGTCCTAATGTTAAGTGATTTACATATAGGAGCTACTTGTGATTCTTGTTACAATACTTATAATGTAAAAGTTGCTCAAGAAAGATTAACTAAATTAGTTAATGCTACTATTCATTATTGCAGAGAACATAGAGTAAATAAATTAAATATTGTCAATCTCGGAGATATGATTCAAGGTCTAATTCACGTAAGCTCTAGAGTTACTCAAGAAACCGATGTAGTTTCTCAAATAATGTTAGCAAGTGAATTAGTTGCACAAGTAATTAATACCTTAGCTAATTACATTGAAAATGTAACTTATCGTTATGTTTCTGATAATCACTCAAGAGCTATTGCTAATAAGCACGAACATATTGAAAAAGAAAACTTCGGTAGAATTATGCAATGGTACTTAGAAGCTAGATTAGGTAACATTAGAAATATTACATTTGAAGATGATAACTTAGACTTCAGTATTGGATTATTCGAAGTCTATGGTAAGAAGATTGCATTTGCTCACGGACATTTAGATAAGCCAGAGAAGGCATTTGCTAACTTTGTAGGTGTAACTAGACAATTCGTGGACATTGTACTTCTAGCTCATTATCATAATGAATTTGAATTATCTAAACAAGGTATGAAAGTATATGTTAATGGTTCTATTATGGGCTCTGATGATTATGCATTTAACTGTAGATTATTCTCAGACCCTTGTCAAACACTATTAATATTCAATAAAAACAATAATGATATTGTAAACGTATCAATCAATTTAAAATAAGGAGATGTTGAAGATGCCAAATCAAAAGGAAGAAACTGTAGAAGAATTACGTCAAGAACTAGAAGATGTAAAGAAAGACTTAGCTAGACTTAAGAAAGAATTAGATGATGCTAATAATCAAAAGGATGTACTATCTAAAAGATTAACTAATCTAGCAGACTTGTATAACATCGTTCAAGATGCATTCTTAAATAAGTAATTTAAACCCTCGATTGAGGGTTTTTATTTTTGCTCTTGACGGATAAAGCAGTGCACGCTCGTGACTTTAGTAACGAGTAAACTGCCTAGAGAGTAACAAATGAAATCTTATTTGCTATTGACTTTAGTGATAACGTGTGATATAATGATAGTGTAGTAGAAATACACTCGTTAATATAAATCTTAGAAAGGAGTTTTACAGTGGATATATTTTCAACTTATAGTGTAAAAATTAAACATTACAACCGTATCTTTAATGATACTGTGAAAGTCTATCGTGAAGCTGTAGACTTTCTTACTAAGGTATGTTTAGATAACTGGGAAGAACTTTCAAGCATAGATGGTTCTTTAAATAGAAAGAGCTTCATAGAGCGTCTTTGTCACACTACTAAGAACAATGAAGCTATCTATGATTTTGATAATAAGTTCTATAAATTCCCTAGTTATCTTAGACGTGGAGCTATATCAGAAGCTATTGGCAATGTTAGTTCTTATAAATCAAATTTAGACAATTGGAAAGTAAACCCTATAGGTAAAGAACCTTCTACACCTAAAGTAGGCTATATTTTCCCTTGTCTATATAGAACTGAAATGTATAGAACTATAGCTAATAGTGATTACAAAGTTAGTATTAAGGTACGTATTAGAAATACCTGGGATTGGATTGAAGTAGATTTACGTAAGTCTGATGTAGATTATATTAAAAGACATTGTGGACTTAGAGAAGAATGTGCTCCTACACTTCAAAAGAGAGGTAAGGAATGGTATCTAGATTTTCCTTTTAAGGAAAATGTGAAACTTAATGATACACCTATACAAGAACAAACTATAGTAGCTGTAGATTTAGGTATCAATTCTGCTGCTACAGTTTCAGTAATGTTGTCAGATGGCACTATCTTAGATAGAAGATTTCTTAAACTATCTAAAGAACAAGACTGTCTAAAACATTCAGTAAATCGTATTAAGAAAGCTCAACAAAATAGATGTCATAGAACACCTAGACTTTGGGCTAGAGCTAAAGGTATCAATAAAGATATATCTGTTAAAACAGCTAACTTTATAATAGAGATAGCAACTCTCTATAATGCTGATACAATTGTATTTGAACATCTAGATACGTCTGGTAGAAAGAAAGGCTTTAAGAGACAAGAAATTAGTCTATGGAAGTGCCGAGAAGTACAAGCTATGGTAACTAATAAAGCCCATAGACTCTCTATGAGAGTTAGCACCATTAATGCTTGGGGGACTTCTAAATTAGCTTTCGATGGAAGTGGATATGTCCTTAGAGGATTAGATGCTAAACTACCTACTTATAGTTTATGTAAGTTTAGTAATGGAAAGATTTATAATTGTGATTTATCAGCTAGTTATAATATTGGAGCCAGATACTTTATAAGAGAGATATTAAAATCCGTGCCTGCGAAGGTAAGGTTTGAACTTGAGGCAAAAGTTCCTCAAGTTACAAAGAGAAGCACCTGCACGTTCTCTACCTTAATTAACTTAAATGCGGAACTTCAAAGCATAAATGCTTAGAGGTCTCTGAGTTTAAGCCGTACAGTAGAAACGTAGTCTGCTCCCCTAAAGGGAGCATAGAAGTATGTGATGAATACATTACATACTTTTGTTGGAAGCTCACGACTTTAGTCGTGAGGGGCTTCACATTTTAGATTACTTGTGATATACTATAGGAGAAGGAAATCTGGAGGTATCAAACAATGAAGAATTTAAAGATTAATGTTAAGAATAAGGATGTATCTGCAATAGGATTTGCAACAGGTCTTGTATATAAGGCTAGTAGATATGCAAGTGATATGAGAATTAAAATTCATAGAGAGGATTCTAATGATAGTCCTGAAGTAGATTTAAAGAGTATCTTAGGACTTTTGTCTCTTAGTTATAGGGACATTGATTCATTTGTTATTACTATTGAAGGAAAGGATGAGGCTTTAGCTAGAGAAGAGTTGAAAATAGTTATCAAGTCTCTATTGGAAGAACAAGATGTTAGAAGAAAGTAAAAAATTATATGAACAAGCAAGTACAGTAATAAAGAATTTTAAGGAACTTTCTAACCGAGAACTTGCTGACTTATATTTAGAAACTAAAGAGGAAAGACTAAAAGACGGTTATTTTGCTTGTCTAATGTTACGCTATTGGAATTACATTTATAAACTAACTCAAAAGAGTCTATCTCTGAGAATTGATGAAGATGTAAGATTAAATTGGCTAGAAGATGGCTTAGTAACAGCTTTAAAGTATCACCCTTGGACTGATAAGAATAGTAAGTTCTACTCTCTTCCTAAAATAGTAAATACTTGTGTATATCAATGTGCATCTACTAATATGTTACAGGCATATCGTGAATCTAACTATGATAAGAATGTTATCAATCATAAATATATTCTAGATGCTCCTACAGAAGATAGAAAATCATTAATAGATACTGTAGTTGATGAGGACTCTGAGTATAGAGATAAGGATATTAGAAAGTTAGTTGTTCAACCTCTATTTGATAGAGAGAGATATCTAGAAGGTATCATTGTTGAACTATTAGCTTATGGAGATACTTGGGTTAGAAAATCAAAATCTTACACATATGTTGCTGAGGAAAAAGACAAACGAGGTAACGATAAAGTTAAGAAGATTGTTACACCTAAGTTTGACTTTAGTGTATCTAAGTTAATTGAATTAATTCATAAAGTCACATATGTTCAATTCTTAAATATGTTAAATGAGTATGAAATAAAGAATACAATGATATTCGAATTACAATTAAAGATGTTAAAGAATGCAAATTCAACCTTATTAACTAAAACAATTAATAACACATTGAATTATCTTAGAACTAGCGATTTGATAACTAGTCTTGTAGAAGACTTTAGATAGAGGTGTTAAATTATGTTATTAGATTTACTAAATCCTACTGATACATTAACTTTCAATATTAATTTAGCTAGAACTGTTGGTTTAAATTCGGCTGTGTATTGTGCAGAATTATTAACTATTTACAAGAAAGCTAGTAATAAGAAGAAGTTGTTAGTTAATGATTATATTGTTGTCGATAGAAACTATATTCAAAAACAAACTACACTAACTCCTGAAGACCAATTAGTTTGTGATGGCAATTTAAGTAAAATTGGTTTAATTAGCCGAGATGTTGCAAATGTCAATATCATTAAGTTAGACCTAGAATTATTAGCTAATCTTATAATGAATGATAATACTAAGACAATGAAATCTATCTATAAGAAAGTAACTGTATCTACACCTAAAACATTAGCAAAAGATAAGATTGACTATACTTATGATTCTTTAAAGAATCTACTAAGACACAATAATCCTAGTCTACGTGAGGCTCTCTGTGATTGGTTAGATGCTTTGAAGTTAGCTCAAAACTATATTACTGCTCCTAGTCTAAAAGTATTTGAAGATACTTTAGATGATTACTCAAAGGGAGACATTCTTGTAGCTCTAGAAATAGTTAAGTGTGCAACTGTACATAACTATGCTGATTGTGTTTGGGCTATTCAATGCTATGAGAGAAATCTAACTACTATTAAGAAATTACAACAAAATAGTAGTATTACTAGAGGACTTCTTGCTAATGGAAAAGCAACAAAAGAAGACTTAAGTAAGATTACT
>Ga0247611_10006666_pt1 | contig 14723 bp, 34 predicted proteins | sample 177DNAGHGhighgp2_FD_192422 | JGI IMG/M metagenome (GOLD analysis project Ga0247611, IMG submission 192422) | Sheep rumen microbial communities from Palmerston North, Manawatu-Wanganui, New Zealand - 1770 DNA GHGhigh gp2 | ecosystem: Host-associated > Mammals > Digestive system > Stomach > Rumen...
CTTACTATGTAAGTTAATGGTACTCCCAGCAGGACTTGAACCTACGACTTGCTGATTATGAGTCAGCTGCTCTAACCAACTGAGCTATAGGAGTATTATTATCATTATTTGTGATTCCAACGAGATTCGAACTCGTGCCCCATACATTAAAAGTGTATTGCTCTACCTGCTGAGCTATGGAATCAAACCATTATTTAAATAAAAGCACTATCATTCTTTTTAGCATATTTACGCATAAAAGCAAAATAGCCAGAAGTATTTATACATCTATAAACCATTTCACCAAGTGTAGGTTTATTAGATTTATTAAAAGTCCTTTCTTTTTCTTTAGTCATTTCGATTTTTTCATTAGCATCAGATGCAACTTTTTTCAATCGAACATTATAATTAACTTTACGAGCTCCTTTACGAGCAGAACCTTTAAATTGATTTGCTTTCATAATATATTAATAATCAGGTCCGTTATTAAGGTTGTGTTCTTGAAAACCATATTGTTCTTCAATCATTTTATCAATTTCTTCTTCCGACATTTGACTTGCATCAATATCAGGAGCATCATCCATATCATAATCTGGATTAGAAATTGTTTGTCCTAAATGTTCATCATACATAGTTGAATGTATTGATTCTTATAAAGGGGTTTGCATTTGTAATACCATTTAAAATAGTAAGATGCAAACCCCCGTATAAGAATGGATTGATATTATTCTTCAGGATTTTCTTCTTCCCTATTGTCATCAATAGAATTACCAAAGTTAACAGCTTTGTCAACTTCATCATTATCCTGAACAAAAGTAGCAGGAAATTCTTTAGAACAATACTCAGCAATTACTCGCTGTCCTTTATTGGCAAAACAAGTAAAGCTGGCAATAAGACAATTAAGAAAGAAAGCGTTGGTATAACGATATTCGTTACTAATACCATGATTAGTTACACGGAACTTCTTCCAATTAAACTGAACATAACCGGTACTATCCTCAATAATACCTTTCTGAGAAAGATAATTGAGAATAGTAAAAGAAGTATAACGACGAATATCGCTATTAGACTTCAAAAGACTAACAAGATTAACCACATGTTGAGGATAAATCTTATTAGCTTCAACAATATTTAAAGGACGCTGATGACCACGAGGACGATTATTAAAGTTATTAGATTTACGCTCAGGATTTACAGCATCTGTTTTACCTTCATTTGCCTTTTCGATAAGTTCTTTAGGCATAACTTCTTTAAGTGTTCCCATATTAAAATTGTTATTATTTATAATATTAAAATTGTTTTACAAATATAATAAATTGTTCTGAATAAACAATATAAAAATGAATGAAAATTTATAAAAATTTTGTAGTTTACTTTGACTTCACTATGACTAATAGTTATGCCAAAATAAACTACAAAACTTTAGCATTATTATTTATTAAATAGCGGATTCAATCGCGCTATCCATCAGCTTATCAGCAAGTCTATCAGCATATTTCTGACCAACTTTACTGAGTTCAATTTTGACAATGTGATTGATAATAGTAGTATAACTAAAGATAGTATCTTCAACTTCAGTTTTTGTAGTGAAAGGATTATGATAAGCTTCACCTTCATTAACTTCCTGCTGAAGAATATCAATAGTAGCTCCACTCAGAACAAGTCCAAGAACATTAGGTGCCTTGACTGCATAATTCGCAAGCCAAGCAAGATTTTCATCATTCTTGATAATACCTGCAAGACCAAAAGTAGTGGTATAAACAGTAGTAATAAGAGATTTCTTATAAGTTACACCACCATCTTCAGACATATAGGCAGGGATTGCCTTATCAACAGTCAAACGAACAGAAACATAATTATCCTGTTCAACAATGTTCACATTACGAACTTTAAGACCACGAATGGCTTTAACATTTGTAGAAGCCATAAGTTTCTTAACAATATCCTGAAAACTTTCACTGTTAACAGTAATAGCTTCAGTTACAGGAGCCACATCACTAACTTTAGGCTCAACAGGTACATTGGTGTTTTCCTTTGCCATAATTTTAATTTGTTTTAAATTGTTTGAATTATTAATAGTTGTTAGCTCAATAATACGAGCCAATTGTTTATGCGAAAATGTATGAGGTCAAAAATAAATAGTAATAATGTCATTTAAGACACTATTACCATTTATATGTTAAATTACAATAACTTTAATATTAGTTTTCTTTTTATTGCTAATAAAAGCAACATTAGGTACACCACCAAATTTAATGGTAGTATAATATCTTTTCATAGAAGATTTATTACTATCGTAATATTTACCATCAACAATAGCATAAATCTTTTCAGAAGTTTTACCTGTTTTATTTGTAATAATTTCTGTTTCAAATTTAACAGGTTTATTCACAATTGTAGTATCATTTTGTGCAAATAAATTAATACTAATAATTGCAGTAATAATAAATAAAATAAATTTTTTCATATTATTAGAAAATTAATGGATCAATAATAAATGTATCAATAGGAGTTTTATCAATAACTTGATATTCACAATTCATATTTTTAGTTAAAGTTTCTATTGGAGTTTCATTATCTCCAATTACAGAAATATAACTACATTTGCCATTAATTCTGACAAGTAAAATATAATTAATCATATAATATCAGATGATTTAGCAATATAACCAGGATTTTGAGATTCTGCAAAATTTGCAGCATCAATAGCACTACTTCCAATAGATATTACTTCAGCAATATCATTGGGATTAGAAAATTTAACAAGAATAACAGAATAAATATTCATATAACTATATTTAAATCTATAATAAACATAATAAGAACCACAAGGCATACAATTCTTCTACGGGGGTTTAGTAATAAACAGAAACGGCAGGTACTATCTCAGCAACTGCCGTTATAGGACTAATTGTAGCAAGAACTGCTATTATAACTTCAAGAACTGAAGTATTGAGAGAGATAATTATTTTAATAATCTTCAATTTTGTCAATATCATTTATATCTAATGTCCAACCAAATGTGGTTTTAAAAATATTATTTGATATAAAATAACCTATATATGTATTACCATTTTTAGTAATAACTTTTTTATAATCATACATATCTTCCATATAAATATTTTATATAAAGTTAAATAAAGACTAATTAGAAAAGTAATAATACAATAGGTAATTTTAAGGAGCGGAATTTTAATAATTTTAATTGTATTAGAAATAAAAACTTTAGGAGTTTTATCAATAGTTAGAGCAGTAAGATTAGCAGAAGTTAGAGTAATAAAATCAGCATCAGCACCACCATTACTATCTCTACTATTAACTCTCATACTATCTTCCAATACAATTCAAACACTAAATTACCTGTTTTGCCTTAATACTAACATCATTAAAACTAAGCATAAATGTTCTTGCTCTATAATTATCAATACTACAAGAAATATTTGTACTACCTAATTCAATTTTATTAGTACTAACTCTACAAATGTTAAGCTTATCTTTATTAATATTTTTATGAATATTAATATAATAAGTTAACATTAAAAGTCCATTGATTGTATCAGCAACAACATATTTAATACAATTACTATTTTGTATTAAAATAAGTTTACCAAGTGTATTATCACGACTTAATTCCATATTTGACGCAAAATTTTATATTCAAGGCAAATATACCTCTATTAATTTTCAAAAGATAATTTTTTTAATAGTTATCGTAGATAACTTTAGTTATCTTAGATAACTATCTATTTTGATTAGTGGGCGTATTAACACCTGCGCGTATTAACGCACGCGAATAATGTTATCGTTTTTCGATAAATTACTTTAAAGATAATTATCAAGATATTCAATAGCTTGTTTAGTAGTATGATTATCTTTAAATGTAGTATTAGAAAAATCTCTTAACTCATGTTCTTTATTAAGAACCTTTTGCCAATAAATTCTTCTACGATTTGCGATATAAGGAATTTCAAATCCAAATACTTTAAAAGTAAAATTGGAAATAGCAACTAAAGATTTAGCAATAACCTTAAACATAGTATTATTATTTTTAATTGTTTCAATTTTATGTTTAATAGCACAATTAAAATGTGCCAATAGTTTATTCGAAAATGTATGAGGTAAAAAGAAAATAATACTGCCACTAACACCACTATAAGGAGCGACCTTATGCAGCATTAGTGACAGTATAGGCGTTATGGCCATTAACACCATTTGTGCAATAACACATTTTGATTTTGAATAATGATAAGGGCACCACTCCCTATCATTATCCCCAATAGCAGCTAAACTTATTCCCGGCAACTCAGAAAGCTATTGGACAACGGGTTTTTAAACAGCTTTGGCATGACAGTGACCTGAGTTATTTATAAATATGTTTGTCAAGGTTAACTCCAAAGGATAATTAATATCAGAACAACAACGATTAAACTTGCAGCATTAATAACAAGCAGCTTCGATTTGACTAATATTAACTACCAAACTTATATCCGAAAATGTATGAGGTAATGTATGAGGTTTAAGAAAACAAATACCAATCCCACTATTAGCAGCAGGATTGGTATAAATCAGTTAAACATCTTGACCTGCATAAATACGGTCAATATAATTATCTTCAGGAGTATTGATAATTTCTTCTGTTTCAATAACTTCTTTGCTTTTGGTTTCTAACCAAAGAATTTGTTCTTCTGTAGGCATAATATCAATTTATTTAAGGGCAGTGCTGTCACCACTGCCCTGATTAAACTAAAACTCAAGAGCTTGAGCCATAATACGGTCGATGAGCTTATCCAGCATCTTGGTGCCTTGAACACCAAGTTTAATACCTATAATATGAGAAATATAGGTATTGTTGGCGATAACCGTAGGTTCAGCATTGGCGCTAAATGGATTGACATATTCAGAACCAGCAGTAAGCTGTTCCATAACTACATCAATAGTAGCACCAGTAAGAAGCAGACCAATAATCTTGGGACTATTGACTACATAAGTAGCAACAGCTGCCAACTCGTCAATGTTCTTGAAAAGACCGCTAAGAGCATAAGTGCTCTGAAAGAGAGTAGTGATAAAGCCAGGAACGAAGTTTCCTGTATCACCATCAGCAACGAATGCTGGCACTGCCTTATCAACGCTAAGTCTGACACTTGTATAAGTATCAGCATCCACAACATTGACAGACCTGATTTTCAGTCCGCGAATGACAGTGGTGTTATCGGCAGCAATAAGCGCTTTAACAACACTTTCAAACGATTTGACTTCACTTGCAACTTTGCTTTCGACAGCAGGTGCAGCAAGCTCGACCTGAGAATTTGTTTCCTTTGCCATTTGATTGATGTTTTAGGAAATTGATGTAAGTAGCTACCCACCATACTCAGTAGTATGATTTTGTCTACCAAGTTTATATACGAGTCTGTATGAGGTAGATTCAGGTTGATGGCGGGGGTATTCAAGACAAGGATATTCAGCCGGGGGAGTATAAGTAGTACCTCCCGCCTCATTATCACTCACCTAATTTTTACTATTAATCCCAACACTCTCATTATTTTTATTTCTTTTATTAATATTATCACTTTTTTTATTATTGATACTAACACTCATACTATTATTAATATTAACTTTTATTCTATTTTTAATTCGTATGTATTAAACAAAATAAAAGCTGACTTATTTAAAGCCAGCTTTATTAATTTAAATACTTTTAGTTTTACAACATTCTGCAAATTGTTCAAGAGTTAAAGTACAACCAGCAGCTCCTTCATGACCACCTCCATTATATTTTTGTTTAAGATATTCTCCACAATGAAAAGAATGATCAGTTCTATTTGTATTATATACAGAAACTATAATATTACCTGTGTTAGATGATTTAATACAAATACCATTAAGATATTTATCTTGAACAGATTTAAACATTAAACTTGAACTTCTTTCAGTAGTAATAATACACATAGCAGGTCTACCATTAACAGACCAACCAGACATACCAAAAGAATCTATAATAGTTTTGTATCTTTCATCTTGTTTATTACATTCTTCATTACCAATTTCATAAGCTTTATTTAAATAATTACCATAATTATAAGGGCCCATAATAAACATTAATGAATCAAGCCATTTATTAATATTAAGTTCAAACATTTTAGTAAACCCAACATTAATTCTTCTTGTTTTTTCAAAATCAAGACCTTCATCATCAAATGTAAAACTATCCCAAGCAGATAAATATCTTAAAATAATAGGAATATCTTTACCTTCATTAAAATATTGATAAGCATTATAAATAGCACTATGTTTATGAGTTCTAAGACCTTTAATTTTATCATATCCTTTTTCAATACTTTCTTTAATTATAGGATAATGATGATCAATCCATATAAAATTATTAGTATATTGTTCATAAAGTTCTATCATAGCATTAAAATCATTAAATGATATATCTGTCATATAAACAGAATCGAAATCATTAATAATATTTACAAGTTTATCGTTTATAATTGTATTAAAATTATTTTTATAAATATCAGCAAGTATTGCATAATTTGCGGGTAATAGTGTTGTATCAATATCTTCATTTATATATAATTCACAAAGATGCTTATAAATTATTGCTGCACTACAAACACCATCATTATCTTCAAAATGATAAATAATTAAAAACTTTAGTTTTCTTGTAACTTGAGAATCCATAATTAATTAAATGTTTAAATGTTGTTGTATCTGTTAAATTATTATAAATTAGTTTATAGGCAAACCCCCGTAAAGGAAAATGGTATGTGTTGCCGAAGCAACATTACCTGCATTATTAGAAGTTTCATTAAGAAAACTACTATAAGCCATATCATACCATTCTTCTAAAGGGGTTTAAGATTAATCTATTTTATCAGCACTATCAGCTATAATCAAAACTATTTTAAGTTCTCTATTTGATTCAAAATATTTAAGAAAATGTTTATCGAGAAATCTTGTTTTAATTAAATTTTCAATATCTTTTTCTTTATATTCTATAATAGATGCTTCATTTAAATTAATACCTTTAGTTACACAAAATAATTCATAAGCATCTTCTTCAGGTAAAGTTTTAATAGAAATATTATTTATTACAGTTTGTAGTTTTGCAGTTATGTCCATAAGGATTTATATGTATAGGAAAATTTACAAAATTATATAAATATTTAAATACATCTGTATTATTAGATTTATCTGTTATAACAGATTTAAGTTTATTAAAAAGAGATTCATCCATTATTATTTAATAATTTAGAAATTACTTCTTTAAGTGCTTGAACTGGTTTATAATCACCATTAAATGCTATTTCATCAAAATCAACAGTATTTATAATTTCTGTTACTTTTTCTTTAAATTTAGGATTAGAATTATCAAGTTTAGCGACAATAAAAGAATTTTTAATAAAATATAAAGTTACAACACCTCCAAAAGATTTAAAATTTCTCCATACTTCCTGAAGCATTGAAACATATTCATTTGTCATACCTTGTACCATAATTAACTAACATTATATATTTTACGAAGATTTCTATCTATAATTCTTTTAATTTCATTTTCTATATGTTCATAATCTCTATCTGCAATATAATCATCAGAAGTAATAGATTCTGTAGCTATTTTATTAGTAAAACAATTTCTACAAGTTATTGTAAAGTTTTTAAGATGTGTAAAATTAATTTTAACAATTACAGGCGTTTTATAAAATACAGCTTCTTTTTGAGATTGTCTAACTATAAAACCTAAATTAGTAAAGATTTTATAAATATCTTTTATATTCATTTTAATTTTAATTGTATTATTAGTTTAATGATTTCTAATGGATTCTCCATTTGCATAATGAGTAGGAGTTTTCTTATGAGATTCATTTTTTAACTTTATATATCTTTCTTTAAATAATTTGATATATTCTTCATAAGTTATTTTATTTGAATTATAATCAGATGCTAAATCTGAAAAGTCAACAGCAGTTATACACATAATAATATTAAATTATAATTTTATTATATCTTCAATTATTGCACTATCATTGCGAAAATATTTTTCATTTATTTTTTCGTTAAATTTTTTATAAAAAGATTCTTCATCTACTTTTTCAAATGGTTCATAATTTATAATGCAATTATCACGATCAATAAATCCATTATATGTTGTATAACGATATTTTATAAAATATGCAGCCATTGTTATAAGATTTAAAATTAATAATATTTGTGAGTTTTTGATGTGCCATAAATAACACTTTCATCTGAAACAACTTTAGGAAATCTTTGTTCAGTTATAATACTTAAATTATGATGTATTATAGGTGCATCAATAGAAGGAAAGTTAACATAGTTTTTATTATGTTTATATTTTATATTTTTATTAATATTTTCAATTTTATCAATATTAATCTTGCTCTGTATTGTTATCTTTGTTTGCATCTGAAAATCCAAATAAATTAGTTATATGACCATAATTAATTCCGCGAATATTAGCGTTTATAATAGATTTAACTCTATCTTCATCTTTACTTTTAGTATCTTTAGATATATTATAATTATTTATTATTAAATGTCCAGCTTCATTTCGAGAACCTTTAAAATCTCCATAAATACTTTCATAATCTTTTTTAAATTGATTAAGACTTCCTTTAAAAAGATAATTGTGATTTACAACATAAGTGGATTGTTGATTAGTTTTAACAAGTAAACCATAATCAATTAAAGGACGCATTAGGAAATAACTATAAACAGCAGGATCTTTAGATTTACTATAAAGAGCGTATATAACGCTAATATTAAATCTAAGAATGTTAGTATTTGGTTCGAGTAAATAATATAATTGTAAAGCAAGATTAAAACTTTTAGTAGGAAGGTCACGAGATAATTCTATAATATCTTTAATATTTATAGCACTATAATCAATAGAATAATTATTGTAATCAAGACAAGGTTGATTATCATAGTTATCTTTAAATTCAAAAGGGCTTGGAGCAATACGATAAGCAAGTTCTCGTCTTTGTTTAGCATAAGTGTTTTCAGCTCGTATTGTAAAGCCAGCTTTTATCTTCACCATCTTTAATTTATATAAGGTTAATAATAATTATATCCCAAATATAATAAAAAATACTTGGAAATACAAATAAATATGCTTATTATTGCAAAAAGACTAATATGGGTAATGTTAATAGTAATTATAGAAACCATTATGATAGACTTGTTCAAAGGAATCTTTCTAAACCTTTTACTGAACTTGTTTGTGATAATCGTGATGTAGATTGTATATTTATAGATAAAATTAATAAGCATTATGCTGAAAATGATGAAATAATTAAACTTGTTCTTAAACCTGGATTTGGAGATAGTAAAAGATTTAGAGCCGCTCATCTTTTAGCTCGTACTATGGGACTTGCCGAATTAACTTCTGATTGTTTTGCTATTCTAACTTCTCATTTTAATGGAGGTCCGGCAGCAGCAGTTGAAGTTAAACGAGTTTATGAAAGATTATATGGAATTGATAGAAATAGGTTTAATTATCCTAATGAATATCTTAAATATATAAACGCATTAAAGGCTCTTGTTAGTAGAGGATATGCTACTATTAAAGATGGTAAATATATTTTAAAACCTGAATATAAACTTCCAAAAGATTTTGCTAATAAAAAATTTATGGTAATAGAATTAATGGAAGATGAAACTTCTAAACCTATTGAACTTTAATTTAATATGTATTATAAAATAAAAGAAGGTGGAGCAATTCCTCCTATTATTAAATTCAAATAAGTTATGATTATTTTAAAAAATGAAAAAGTAGATAGGGTTGTTAATATCCCTACAAAGTTAGATGAAATTACTCCTGAAGTTTTAACTAATTTAACTAAATTTATTGTTCTTCCGAAACATTATGCTTTAGTTGCTTTATGTTGGAAAATTAATTTTAGGGATGTAATTTTTAATTCTAAGAAACAAAAAGAAAGTAGAGTTATTCCTCTTATCGCTAAAGTCAATGCAGATGAAGAATATAAATTTCTTGAAATTGGCAAAAAAGCAATTCTTTCTCGTTCTGCTATTGAAATGGGTGTTCATGTTCATATTCCTCATGCAGCTACATTAGAGAGCATTAATAATTGGTTTATTGATGTTGCAAAGGTTTATGATAATAAAGCTGTTTCTGCTCGTATTCAAGATGTTCCTATTGGAGAATTTTATTTAGTTGAATTTAAAGTTATCGGTGTTTCCCAAATTGCTGGGATTATTACTGATGATACACATAGTAATGATAATTATTTTTTAGTCAATGAGTAATACTTCTATTAAACATAGAGAAATTACGAGATTAAAAAATGGTTATGAATTAGAAGTCGTAAGACTTGAAGATGTCCTTGCAGATATTAATTTCTCAAATGATGATGATTTTAATATTTGTAAGGACATTATTGTTAATTTAGAATTTAAAGCTGGAGATATAATAGCTCAAAATAAAACAGTTTCTCTTCCGTATATTGGTAGACTTCGTAAACCTCTTGTTAAAAAAGAATTTGCAAAAAGTTATAAATTACTTAAAGTTGCTAAATCTGTATTAACAAAAGAAGAATTTAAAGATTATGCAAGAGATACTTATAATGAAGCTAAAGAAAAAGTAATGAGTTGGAAAAAGAATGATCAACTTAGAAGAAAATTAATTGCAGCTAATAATAAAAAATATAAAAAAATTTATCTTACATTTGGAGAAAAACTTGCAAATGTTTGGATAGAATCATTACTTTGGTTAACTCCGGTTGAATTTAACCAAGAAGTTCAAGATGTTTTTGATGAAATAGAAAGAAATGAAAATAACAATAGAAAAATTAATAACCGTAGATGAAAGCGGTATGCCAAAAGCTCCAAGCATCAGACAACTTCTTGATAAGGATGTTTTAATGCTTTATTCTCGTGATAATTCTCCAGATAAACATCGTTATCTTTCTGAATGTGGAGTTATATATTATTTAGGAGATCCAAAAAGTCCTACACGACAAAAAGGTCTTTCTGATGCAGAATGTATAAAAGAAGCTATTGAAAATTTTAATTTAGATTCTGATTATAAGCCTGATGATTTAGTTCTTCGTATTGCAAGAAAATATTATGAACAAAACATAACCAAAGCTGGAGTTACTATTGAAAATTTACAAAGAACTCTTCATATTACAGATTTGGCTGCCAATAAAATTCTTGACAGACTTAATATGAAATTAAGAAGTGTTATAAATGATGATGATGTTCCCGGTATATTAAATATGATTGATTCTGTTAGTAAACGAATTGAAGATATACCAAAGCTTTCTAAAGCTCTTACAACTGCTTATGAAAATCTTCGTGATGAAGAAGAAACACAAACTGCTCGTGGTGGTATTCAGATTTTAAGTTCAATGGATGCAGATGAAGATAATTTTTAAATATATATGGAACTTAGAGATACAAGATATAACGATGTAAAAATTGTATTTAAAGAAGAAGGGCATAGTTATACAGATACTCTTGGTAATTCTTATAAAAGTACAACTACACTTTTACATCAATATCAACCTCGTTTTGAAAAAGATTATTGGCTCAAAAGAAAAGCAAAAGAACTTCATATTTCTGAAAAGCGTCTTGAAGAACAATGGAGTAAAATAACTAAAGAAGCTTGTGAAAGAGGTACTAATACTCATAATGGACTTGAAAATGGTATTAAAGAGGCTTCAAAATTTAAACAAGCTGTAAAATATATGATAAAGCCAAACGGGGAAATGATAACTGTTGCTGATATTCCTGATATTAATAACAAAGTTAAAGAAATGTCTTTAGCTGAATTTATTGATGCTACCGAAAACAAATATCCAAAATTTTATAAAGTATTTGAATATTATATTTCTCAAGGATATAAGATATATTCTGAAATAGGTATGTTTCTTATGGATTATCTTATTTCTGGTACTATTGATGTTTTACTTCTTCGTGATGATAGATTTGTAATTGGAGATTGGAAAACCAATAGAGGTGGCTTAAAATTTGAAGCAGGATATTATAAAAAAGATAAAAGTCAAATTCCTAATCAAGAAACTGATGAATGGGTTACAACTAATGATTATTTATTAGCGCCTGTTAATAATCTTCCAAATTGTAACGGTAGTATTTACAATCTTCAACTTTCTCTTTATGCTTGGGCAGTTGAATATATTTTAAATATACCTTGTGCTGGACTTTGGCTTGGTCATATAGATTCTGATTTTGTTCTTAACGAATATGGTAGGCCTAAAAGATTTAAAGATGGACTTTATCATGTTAAACAAAATCCTCAACCTCAATGTAGTTTACATAAAATGACTTATCTTAAAGATGAAATTGGTTTAATTCTTACAGATAGATATAAAGAGGTTGAAGCAAGCCGTGTAACATCTAAAAGTTTGTTTGAATGAAAAAAATAATTATTTGTTTAGGAATAATATTGTTATTATTTTCTTGTAGTAAAAAGAATTTTAATAACTATATTACAAGGTCTGAATATGATAAATTAGTTATTGAAAATAATTTAAATAAAGAATTACTTAAAGAAGCTAAAGATAGCATACAAATTCTGCAAGATAGCATACATTCTTCTATGGGGGTTTGGGATAAAGAATATAAAATAGCTCTTGATTCTATTGCTTATTATAAACAATTAGCAAAAGATAAAGATACTGAATCTTTAGTTTATAAATTTCAAATAGAAAGAATTAGAAACTATGTTAAAATAGTTGATAAAGATAAAACTCAATTACAATTTCTTAAAGGTTGGATTAAAAGAGCTATTGAAGATGAATTTTAATGATATTAAAAAAGAACTTAATGCTGGCAAATTTGTTAGTAGAAGTGAATGGAATTTAGAAGTTATTATTTGGCAAAAACCAAGTACTGTTATTTCTGCCACAATGTGTTATGATAAGAATCTTAAAAAACTTATTGAACACTTTGGTAATAAAGATCAAAATGGTTCTTCTTGTTTAAAAGCTGAAGCTATTATATGTGCTTATAAAAATAAATCAATTAAATCTGGTTATGAATTAAAACAAGAAGATATTTTTGCTGATGATTGGTTTGTTGTTGATTTAAACAGTTTATAATATGGCATCTTTTGAACAAGCTATAAATAAGGTTCTCAAATATGAAGGAGGATATGCAAATAATCCTTCTGATAAAGGTGGAGAAACTTATATGGGTATTTCAAGAAAAGCTAATCCTCGAAATGCTATATGGCCTATTATTGATGAATATAAAAAGAAATATACTACAAAATCTACATTAAATGCTGCTCTTAAAAAAGACAATAATATAACACAAATTGTTAAAAAAACATATAAATCAAATTATTGGGACAAGTTTAAATTAGATAAAATGTATAATCAAAGACTTGCAGAAAATATATTTGATGATTGTGTTAATAGAGGTGTTGGTGCTACTGCATATAGTTTACATTTACTTCTTGATATAGAACCTTGTGTTAAAAGGGTATCTAATCAATTACTTAATAAACTTAAGTATTGTTAATATGGATAGTAAAAATACATTAAGTCTTTCTATGATAATTTTATTAATTGTTATAGTTATTGTTTCTTTTAGTTTTAATATTATACAAAAAAGAAAAATAATAAATCTTAATAATAAAATTGAATATTATCAATCATTAGATAGTACATATATTCATACAAAAGATTCTATTGTTTATAATATAGAACAACGAGATAGTATTATTTATAATATAAAACAAAAAACAATTTATGAAACAGAAATTATTAAAAATATGTCTGATTCTGAACTTGTTAATACTTTCAATAAACTTGTTTGGACAAAATAATCAAATACCTTCTTTAAAGGGGCTTGCCGATTCATTGGTTGTTGTTGATATAAATACTATAAAAGAGGCAACTATTAAACTTAATGAAAGATTATATTTATTAAATGTTGTAAGTTTACAAAATAAAAATATAGAAGATTATAAAAATATAATCAATCAACAAGATAGTTATATTTTACAACTTAATACTAATAGATTTGAATTGGAAGAAAAATATAAAAATGTATTAGATATTAATGCTAATATTAGTAAAAGATTAGAAAACCAAAGAAAATGGATTACTGTTTTTGGTTGTACTACTGCAATATTGGTTGCAGGAATTGTTGCGAGTTTAGTCATACATTAAATTATGGAAAGCAGTGGTTATCCTTTTCTTGATTACATTAATGAAGATAAGAGCAGATATAAACATGCAAAAGATTGTGGATATGTAGATCCAGATGATTTGTTTCTTATTGGTGATTCTGGTGGATTTCTTATGAATATAATACCTGGAGCTAAATTTATTGATACAGATAAATTTAGAGAAATGGCATTATATTATAAGAAAAATCATGAATATACTCATTATAAGGTTGATTCTGTTGGTCATAGACAAGTTCGTAAAAGAGAACAATATAGAAGAAAATATGGATATTCTGCTTCTTGTTTATTAATGCCCAATGGTTCTATTAAAAATGTAAGAATTACCGGAGAACATTATAATTTTTTAAATTATAACAGAATAGAACTTCTTGATACAGAGTCTATTATTAAAGGTAATGTTAATACTGCAAAGAAAAAATATGATTTTCCTCGTTTTATAGACGCTCAGTTTTGGTTTTTTCATATTAGAGAGTTTGCTCGTGCAAACGGATTTCATCTTATAATTGATAAAACTCGTCGTGGAGGGTTTTGATATAATATT
>Ga0247611_10006668_pt1 | contig 14721 bp, 12 predicted proteins | sample 177DNAGHGhighgp2_FD_192422 | JGI IMG/M metagenome (GOLD analysis project Ga0247611, IMG submission 192422) | Sheep rumen microbial communities from Palmerston North, Manawatu-Wanganui, New Zealand - 1770 DNA GHGhigh gp2 | ecosystem: Host-associated > Mammals > Digestive system > Stomach > Rumen...
GTGACCGAGGCACGCCGCTGTCTGCACTGCAAGAAACCGATGTGCGTGACCCAATGCCCCGTGAGCATCAAGATTCCCGACTTCATCGCCGCCGTGGCCAACGAGGACTTTGCCCTCGCCGCCGAAATCATCGCGCAGGACTCCACCCTTCCCGCCGTCTGCGGTCGTGTGTGCCCGCAGGAGAACCAGTGCGAAGGCAGCTGCATCCTCGGCCACAAGGGCGAGCCCATCGCCATTGGAGCATTGGAGCGTTTCGTGGCCGACTGGAAAAGGAACAACACCTCCGAGCCCTCAGAATGCCCGGAAGTCTCCGAGAATACTGACAAGAAGAAAGTGGCCGTCATCGGTTCCGGCCCCTCGGGGCTGGCCTGTGCCGGCGACCTAGCCAAGAAGGGCTACAGCGTTACCATCTTCGAAGCCCTCCACCATGCAGGAGGTGTGCTCGTTTACGGCATCCCCGAGTTCCGTCTGCCCAAACAGAAGGTGGTAGAACCCGAAATCAACAACCTGCGCCGTCTGGGTGTTGAAATCAAGACCAACGTCATTGTGGGCAAGAGCCTGACGGTAGACGACCTTTTCGACCGCCACGGGTTCAAGGCCGTATACATCGCCAGCGGTGCCGGCCTGCCCAAATTCATGGGCATTCCAGGCGAGACGCTGGGCGGTGTGCTCTCCGCCAACGAGCTCCTCACCCGCACCAATCTCATGCACGGCTACGATAAGGGGTACGACACGCCCATCTATCTTGGTCGCCGTGTGGCAGTGATCGGTGGCGGCAATGTGGCAATGGATGCCGCACGTACCGCACTGCGTCTGGGCAGCGAGGTCACCGTCGTCTACCGCCGCGAGCAGGCCGACATGCCCGCACGCCGTGAGGAGGTACACCACGCCATGGAAGAGGGCATCCATTTCTCCTTCCTCACCAATCCCGTAGCTTTCCTTGCCGACGAGCAGGGCAATGTGCGCGCCATGCGCTGCATCCGTATGGAAATGGGCGAGAAGGACGAGAAGGGCCGCCGCAAGTTCAGCCCCATCGAGGGGAGCGAGTTCGAGATGGAAGTGGACAATGTAGTTGTGGCACTCGGCACGAGTCCCAACCCGCTTATCAAGCTCACCACTCCTGGACTCGACACCCAGAGCTGGGGAGGACTGGTCGCTGACAGCGACGGACGCACCAGCCGACCCGGCATCTTCGCCGGAGGCGATGCCGTTACCGGTGCCGCCACCGTCATCCTAGCCATGGGTGCCGGCCGCACCGCCGCCAAAGCCATCGACGAGTACCTCACCTCCAAACAATAATACTCCTGTCACAAATGCAGCGAAGGTGATGCGGCAAGTCCGTGTCACCTTCGCTGTATCTACTGCATGCGGACGCGGGGGTCGAGGAGGCCGTAGAGGATGTCGGTGATGATGTTGATGAGGATGAGGAGGACGCAGATGAAGAGAATGGAGCCCATGACAACGGGGAAATCATACTGGTCCAGACCGTCGACGATGACGATGCCCATGCCCTTCCAGTCGAAGACGTATTCGACAAAAACGGCACCAGCCAGGAGTCCGGCCAGCCAGCCTGAGGCCGAGGTGACGACGGGATTCATGGCATTGCGCAGGGCATGGCGGAAGATGATACGGCTGCGCGAAAGGCCTTTGGCTCGTGCAGTGCGGATATAGTCCTGCGAGAGGGCTTCGAGCATGCTGTTCTTGGTGAGCTGGGTGAGGGTGGCCAGCGGACGGATGCCCAGTGTCAAGGCGGGGAGGATAAGATTTTTCAGGTCGAGATACTCGCCAGTGCCGTAGTCATCGACGGTGTAGAGGTTGCCGAACATATTGAGGTGTGTCCAGTCGGAGAGGACATAGGCAAAGAGCCAAGCGATGAGGATGGCGGCGAAGAAGGAAGGAAGAGACATGCCGAGGGTGGAGAGCACAAGGGTAAGACGGTCGATCCAGCTGTCTTTGTGGAGGGCGGAGACAATGCCCAAAAGTATACCCAGCAGCAACGCAAAGGTGAGTGCAACAACGCCAAGCAGTGCCGTCTGGGGGAAGGCTGAAGAGATGATGTCGGACACTTTGCGTTTGGTCTGGTAGCTGCGGCGCAGGTAGGGTGCTTTGAGTACAACGGTGGCACTGCCGGCGGTGAGCAGCGTGGCATAGGGAGCGTATTTGTCGGGGTCGAGGAAGAAGTAGTTGGAGGGGTCGGAATTGTTGTGGACCGAGACGGGAAGGAGGTCGTTGAGATAGTTGAGGTATTGCAGTCCTACGGGCTTGTCACGTCCGAGGTCTCGGTTGATGATTTCGATACTTTCGGCATCGGCATGTTCGCCAAGCATCATGCGGGCAGGGTCGCCGGGCAGGATATTGAAGAGGAAGAAGACAAGCGTCACTACTCCCAGTAGCACAAGGAGTCCGTAGAGGAGCCGTTTTAGGGTGTAGCGGAGCAAGTTTTGAATGTGTTAATTCGTAAATCTTCTCACTGTTATTCAATGTAATCCGCGGACTACCGATTTCTTGGCCACGAAGTCCTTGAGGTAGTAGGGCTGGAAATAGGCGACATCCTCCACCTCATTGCGGCAGAGCTTGTCGAGGGCGAGGGTGTGAAGTCCGGCAGCGGAGATGAGGAAGTCATCGGCATAACGGGCATTGGGATGGACGCCAAGGATGGGACGGGTTTTCTCGGCACCGTCGCCGATGAAGGTGACCTCTCCCCTATCCAGATAGGTATCGTAGATGCCGGGGGTGATGATGTCGGCGTCGACGGCTTTCAGCACGTGTGTGGGCGAGGCGTAGATGGCTGTGTAGCACTCCATACGGCGCGCGTCGATCATGGGACACACGAGGCCGTTGTATTCCGGGTGGAGTGTGTAATATTGTGCAGCCATGCTCTGCAGGGTGGGCACAGAAAGCAGAGGGATGCCGAGTGCGTAGCAGATGCCTTTGGCTGTGCTGACACCAATGCGGAGGCCTGTGTAGCTGCCCGGCCCGGAGGAGACGCATACAGCGTCGAGCTGCGAGGGTTGCACACCGCACTTGTCAAGCAACTGCTTGATGAAGGGCGAAAGCTGGGAGGAGTGGGCATTGGGCTGGGAGGTGTGCAGTTCGGCGCGGATACCCTCCTCATCGGCAAGAGCGACGGAGCAGACGGCTGTGGCGGTTTCAATAAGTAAAAGAGTGGTCATAATAGAAATGTTTACAACTTACCGCATATCCACCACTTCCACACCGGGGTTGGCCTTGGTGTTGAAGGTGAAGTCGGCATCAGTGGCCTTGGTGTTTTTGAAGTTCGAGAGGGTATAGACCCCGCGGGAAGAGTCGAAATTGTGCTGTTCCATCTTCTTCAGCAGTCCCGTCTTGGAGTTGATGAAGAGACGGATTTTGTGATAGGAGCGCGCTTTCATCGGCTGGAGGTCGACAATGGCTGTACCGTCGGACTCCTCGCGGATGAACTTTGCGCGGAACGACTTGGAGTAGTTGCTGAGCAGACGGGCGGGATTGGTGATGTCGTCGTCGGAGTCGGTCATGGGTGTGATGACTACTTCTTTGTTGGGCTTGTTGAGCTGCCACACGGCTTTTCCGTTGCAATAAATCTCCAGGTCGGAAGTCTTGACGCGGTAGCGTGGGGCGTTGTAGAGGATGTCCACCTTGTGGCGGAAGGTCTCCTTCTTGTCGGCATCGAGGTTGACAACGGTGACGGAAAAGCTGACCGTGCCGGACATTTTGGCGGCGGCTTTCTTCAACAGGGTGTTGGCTGTCTGATCCACGGCGCCTTTATCGGTGTGGGTAATCTGTGCCGACAGCTGAATGCCGAGAAGGATGGCTATGAGCAAAGCTACTGTTCTCTTCATGGTTCGGTAATATTATGGCATTAATGCAGGTCGAGACCGATGATGTGCATAAACTCCTCGCGGGTCTTGGGGTCGTTCATAAAGGCACCCGTGAAGTCGCTGGTGGTGGTGACGGAGTTCTGCTTCTGCACACCGCGCATGGACATGCACATGTGCTGCGCCTCGATGACCACAGCCACGCCCAGCGGGTTGAGGGTTTTCTGGATGCAGTCTTTAATCTGCTTGGTGAGGCGTTCCTGCACCTGCAGACGACGGGCGTAGGCGTCCACCACACGGGGTATCTTGCTCAGGCCGACAATGGTGCCGTTGGGGATGTAAGCTACGTGCGCTTTGCCCACGAAAGGCACCATGTGGTGCTCACAGAGTGAGTAGAGCTCAATGTCCTTGACGACAACCATCTGCTTGTAGTCCTCGTGGAACATAGCCGAGCGTAGTATTTCCTCCGGGTCAAGGTCGTAGCCGTTAGTGAAGAACAGCATGGCCTTTGCAATACGCTCGGGCGACTTGAGCAGTCCTTCGCGTTCGGGGTCTTCGCCCAAAAGGCGGAGAATCTCTTTGTAGTGCTCGGCCATCTGTGCCACACACTTTTCGTCGTATTGGTCGACTTTGATATATCCTTTTTCTTCCATTTTCGAATGATGGGTTTTTACATTGTTTTATTCTACATATAGCAGCAGCCCCTTCAGGTATTCCCCTTCGGGGTGGTAGATGCTGACAGGATGGTCCATGGCATGGGGCAGCTGGCGCACGATGCGTACCTGACGGTGTGCCAGGGCGGCAGCGGTGAAGCACATGGTCTTGAAGTCATCCACCGATACAGCCTGGCTGCAACTGAAGGTCATAAGCATTCCGCCGGGGACTATCTGTTCCATGGCACGCTGATTGATGCTGCGATAGCCCTTGAGGCCATGCTGCAGGCTGCGGTGGTTCTTGGCGAAGGCAGGCGGGTCGAGGATAATAAAGTCAAACGTGTTGTCGATGGTGTCGAGGTATTTGAGCACATCGGCCACCACGCCCTTGTGAGAGGCCTGAGCGCCATAGTTCATCTCCACATTGCGGTTGCAGAGCTCTATGGCTTTCTTGGAGATGTCCACCGTTTCCACATAGTCTGCTCCTCCGCCCAATGCCGCCAGCGAGAAGCCGCCGGTGTAGCCGAAGCAGTTGAGTACTCTATGGCCTTTGGCAAGTGAGGCCACAAGGTTGCGGTTCTCTCTCTGGTCGATGAAGAAGCCCGTCTTCTGCCCCTCGAAGAAGTTGATAAGCATCCGACGCCCCTGTTCGTTGATTTCCCACTCCTGTGGCTCTATGCCCCACAGGTAGCGGTCCTCCGAGCCTCCAGGGACGGTGGCACTGCTCTTGTCGAAGACGGACTGGATCCCATATCCTTGCAACAGCTCGGCAGCCAGTTCGGTGAGCATGGGAAACAGGCGGTGCATCCCCACGCTGTGGGCTTGCATCACCAGCACTCCGTTATACCAGTCGCATACCAGTCCGGGCAGGAAATCGCCCTCGGCATGCACCAGCCTGAAGACATTAGTTGCCGCACCCTGATAATTCTCCATTCTCAATTCTCCATTCTCAATTCCAAAGAATCCTAGCCGCTCGCGGTAGGCGATGGCACTCTGCAGCCGCTGACGGAAGAAGTCGCGGTCGATGTCGGGGGTGTCGAACGAGAGCACTTTGCACACGATGCTGTCGTTCTGATAGTGCCCCGTGGCCACCCATTGTCCATTGGCTGTGCACACGTCGACAAGGTCTCCTTCCTGGGGTGTACCCACCATGCGTTTCACCGCCCCCGAGAAAATCCAGGGGTGACGGCGCATGAGGGCCTTCTCTTTTCCTGCGGCTATGATGAGTTGCGGACGGGTCATTGCTTTAAGTCAAGAATGGTCTGCATGGGATTCTCGCTCTTGAAGACAGCATTGCCTGCCACCAGCACATCGGCACCGGCGGCGAAGAGCATCGGGGCGTTGGCTGTGTTCACGCCACCGTCCACCTCTATCAGGCACTGCGGGTTCTTCCTGTCGCACAGCTGGCGCAGCTGCTTGACCTTGTTGTATGTGTTTTCTATGAATTTTTGTCCACCAAAACCGGGGTTAACAGACATCAACAGCACCACATCGCACAGCTGGATAGTGTCTTCAAGCAAAGCAACAGGTGTGCCGGGATTCAGCACTGTGCCACAACGCATACCGGCATCTTTTATTGCATGCAACGTACGGTCGAGATGGGTGCATGCCTCATAGTGCACCGTCAGTATATCGGCACCCGCCTCTTTGAAGTCGTTCACATATCGGCCGGGGTCCACAATCATCAAATGCACATCCAGCGGCTTGCGGGCATGTTTCTTAATATGTTTTACCACGGGCTGTCCAAAACTGATGTTCGGCACAAACACACCGTCCATCACATCCACATGCAGCCAGTCGCATTCGCTCGCGTTGAGCATCTCGATGTCACGTTGCAGGTTGCCGAAGTCGGCACTGAGTAAAGAGGGAGAAATTAGTTTCATTTTTTTAAAGTAAAAAGTGAAAAATGAAAAGTGAAAAGTGAAATTACCACCTGGTGTTGAAATGCCTGCCCCAATGAGGTTTCAATTTTCAACTTTCAATTTTCAATTGTTAAAGTTTCAGCTTTTCAAAGTTCTTGCCATACACGCCCTGCGCCTTCGAGACAGAGATGAAAGCGTTGCTGTCGATGCGATGGATAATCTGCATCACGTGGGGCTTGTCGGTCTTGTGAACCATCACTATCAGCACCTTAATGTCCTGATGGCTGTAGCATCCTTCGGCATCGAGCAGGGTGGCACCGCGTCCCACCTCGTTGGTGATGGCATCGCCAATCTCTTTGTTCTTCTGCGAGAAGACGAGAATCTGGTACGACTGCTTGTTACCGTCAAGCACCATATCCAGCACGTAAGTCATGGTGACCATGACGATATAGCCGAACACCACATTCTCCAGTTTGTGCGACACAAAGAAGGAGCTGCCGATGATGAAGATGTCGAGATACATAATCACCTTGCCCGGCGAGATGTTGTAGAACTTGCTGACGATAAGGGCGATGATGTCAGTGCCGCCGCTGTTTCCGCCCATGGCGAATGTCATGCCGATGCCGCCACCGCAGAGGGCACCGCCGATAATGGCGCACATAAAGCCGCCAAACTGACTCACATCGAACAGCGTCTCCACGTGCAGCACCTGCTGCCAAAGGATGAAGCAGAGCGACGACATCACGATGCCATAGATGGTGTTGGCTCCGAACTTCGACCCCAGAACCTTGAACCCTATCAGCACCAGAACGGCATTAATCACCAGGTTCATGACGCCGATGGGGATATGTATGCCCAAGGCGTAATACAGCACCGAGGAGATACCGCTCACGCCGCCGCCCACAATCTTGGCAGGAAGCATTACGGCCGCCCACCCGAAAGTGTATATCATTATACCCAATGTGATAACCAGATACGAGATAATCACATGTTGTTTCTTCTTGAATATCTGCATATATTGTACTCTTTAACTTTAATAATTAACACATTCAAACATCATTCACCGGTGTGCCGTAGTCGCGGGCACCGAATATGGCGCTGCCTATGCGCACCAGCGTGCTCCCCTCTTCCATGGCAATATCGTAGTCGTGGGTCATGCCCATCGAGATTTCCTTGAACTCGTCATGACCTTTGAAATACTTTTCAGCCAAAAAGTCACGGTACTCGTGCAGCGTGCGGAACTCGCGGCGCACAAGGTCGCGGTTGTCCGTGTTCGTGGCCATGCCCATCACCCCCACAATCCGCACATTCTTCATCGCAGCGTATTCCGGCGACTGTAGAAGGGCTTCCGCCTCTTCCATGTTCAGGCCGAACTTGGTCTCCTCTGTGGCGATGTGGAATTGCAGCAGGCAGTCAATCACTCGGTCGTGCTTCTTGGCCTCCTTGTCCACAGCCTGCAACAGATAGAGACTATCGATGCTGTGAATCATCCGCACGTAGGCGGCAATATACTTAATCTTATTGGTCTGCAAGTGGCCGATAAAATGCCACTCGATGTCCTCGGGCAGCACGGCATGTTTGTCGCGCATTTCCAAAGCCTTGTTCTCGCCAAACAAGCGTTGACCAGCGTCATAGGCCTCCCGCAAGTCCTCCACGGGCTTGGTCTTCGAAACCGCTATCAGCCGCACCCCATTGGCAAGCGAAGCATTTATCTTATCAAGATTTTCCTTAATCATAACAAATAAAATTATTCATTATAACGCGGAATATATAATAATATTATTGCCCTGCAATTAATTTTCTTTCCAAGATAACATCATGGGCATGAAAACCCGCGGCAACAATCACACAACACACTTTCGCAATATCTTGTCCAATTGGCCAACATAATAGAAAGGTATGGATATCAACCGATAGGGCTTGTTAGTAGGGGCAGGGGTAAACACATCCTGTACCATATACTCCCCGCTCCACACCCTCACTGCCGTCACCTTTTTCTCAGCCGTGTTCACAAAACTGTGTATCGACCTCAGATGTGAGTTGGTACCCGACTTCACCTCTATAGGTATCAACCGCGCGTCTTGCTGCCATACATAGTCCACCTCTGCCGTAGCACCCTTCTTGTCACGTATCCAATAATATTGATTATCCTTGAAATGATTATCCAATACCACCCTAAGCTCTTGCGCTACAATCTGCTCTGCTGCCCTTCCTCGCCATGTGTCCAGCAAGTCCTTGTTTTGCAAGTACTCAAGCTGAATACCTGCCACAAAATTGGCTATACCAATATCCACCATTGCAAGCTTTGGAGCCCTCCTGACAGCAGGCAAGGCAGGTACTTCGGTAGAGGTGACTGGGTAATTCAGCGAAAGGATATAAGCCCGTTGCAAGCAATCCATGGCTTCATGTATTTGAGTGCTTGTATAATTACTGTTTCCAAAGCCAGCAAAAGAAATCGCTTCACCTACCGAAAACCATGCAACATTCAATATATGGCGTATTATCCTCACCTGCTCCTCATTCTTGGCATACCGTTCCACATCTTCGCCATAACCCCGCATCAAAGAATTGAATATGGGCGACAATCTCTCAACATCGGCATGTTCTATATAGGACTTCACTACCTCGGGCATCCCACCCACTAATGCATATCGGTTAAAACACTTCATCATCTCCTCATGCATGATGGAAGATACTTGCAATTCCTCCACCTGTGCTGCCCAAGCCTCCCCCTTGGCGGCGGATAGAAACTCCATAAAAGAAAAGGGTCGCAAATTCAAATACTCCACCCTCGACACGGGAAACGACACATGCGACTTCAACAGACTCTGCAACCTGCTGCCTGCCGTTATCACATACAGCCATGGCATCTTTTCATAGAAATACCTCAGCAAGCCCACCGCACGGGGCTCTTCCTGTATCTCGTCAATAAACAGGAGCATCCTCTTCTCCTTATCGGATACGACATGACTGCGCAGACATAGGTAACGCCATATCTCCTCCACATCGTCTGTTCTACGGAACACTTCGGCATCTTCCGAGAGCTCCAAATTCACCTCCACGAATAGATCAAACTCTTTGCCAAATTCCCGCACAAGTGTACTCTTTCCCACCTGTCTTGCTCCCCTTATCACCATTGGTTTGTGCCGACTGGCATCCTTCCATTCACGCAACTGATTAATCAACAATCTACTATACATAATTAATCTTTATTGTTTACACACTGCAAAGATACCACTTTTTTCTAAAACATAGGCAACTTTCACCCATTTTCTTTCTAAAACATAGGCAACATAGCAATAAAATATTTCTAAAACATAGGCAAGACCGAGGATGAGTTGGACTAATTGGACAGGTTGGCTTGCTAAGCGTGCGCCCCCGCCAGCCCTCTTTCCCCTGCCCGTGTGGGGCAAGGGTTTATTTCCGACGCACAGCACGGACAGGAAACCCGAAGTAGCGGGATTCTTCTTGCACCATCTGGTAGTCCGATTTGAAGTGGAAGCGCCACGCGTAGTACGGACTGTCCGTGTAGAGCGAACTCGACCAATAGTGGCCACGTCTCCCGTGGAAGTCGGGCGAATTACCATAGTGGTAGCCGGCGGCGGGAAGAAAGAGACTGTTGCCGTTAATGGCAGTGAAAAGTAGTCCATTCACCCCGTTCTGTGTGGTCCAGGTGGCTGTGGTGTTGTTCATCAACTCTTCCCACTCTTCTTTTGTCGGGGTACGGCCGCCAAAGTTGGCGGTGGCGGCATCGTCGCCAGGCTGCAGGATGGTCAGGTTGTCGGTGAAACCGTTATAGCCAAAAAGAGGATCGTTGCAGTATTTGGTGAGTAGAAAGCCGTGGTCGCCCCTTTCCATGTAGATGTAGGAGAACCCGTCATAAAAATGTTTATTAGGCTGGGTCTCGCCCCAGGCAAAGTAGTCGCCGTAGTCCTCCGGCGAGGTGGCACCCACGTTTCTGGTTGCCCACAGCAAACCACTCGGCAAACCCAAATCCACCCAGTCGCCATTCCTAGATATTGTTATTTCTTCCTTGTTACAGCTGACTGTAAACAGACCTAACAGCACACAGGCTGCCAGTCCAATCCATTTCATTTTCCAGTTCTTTTTCATTTTATTATTTAATGGTTAGTTTGTGTCATGGCCCAAAACACATTTTTATACATATTCAAGAAAGTGGAGCCATCCAATTTAGCCTTATTCCTGTAGTCATGATGGTAACGTGTCGAGCTTTACTTTACAAAATTGGAACAAAGCAAAATGCACTTTCTCACTTACATACATGCACCATCCATTCAGTATCTGCAAATGCAAATATACAACTTTTTCTCATTGTTGCAACTTTTTGCATGGAAAATTGGCCATATCGCGTCGTAGTGTCCTTTCCGCTTCGGACTTCTATATCCAGTTATCCCTCGTTTGTACCACGATATATCGACGTTAGAATGACGATACAATAACGATAATCTATCGTTGAAATATCGTTGAAGTATCGTTGATGTATCGTCGATATGGTGGAGAAAGATATAAAATTGCAACAGGATAGTATGTGTTAAATACGATGTTTAACAGATGCATTGCATTATCGTCTAGTATCTGGTGATGATGGAAATGGCATTATTATTCGAAGGTTGGAGGCTCTCGGGGTGGATATAAAGCTTTTTGCGAGAGGGCACAATAAAACAGGAGGGCGTGCGTTATAGTAAATATGAAAGAAAACTAAGAGGCAGCGGCTCTTGTTACTGCCTCATCATTGAATAGACAACAACATTAAAGCATAATTCCCTATGATAGACAACACTGGTACCCCCTTCAACGCCGTTGCCGACGGCAAACACCTCGGCATCATCCCTCAAATGGCCAACCGCCACGGACTCATTGCCGGAGCCACAGGCACGGGCAAGACATGCACGCTGCAGAACCTGGCCGAAACCTTCAGCGCCATGGGCGTACCGGTGTTCGCCACCGACATCAAGGGCGACCTCTCGGGCGTTGCCAAGGCGGGCGGCGGCAACGTGCACTTCGAGAAGAGCATCGCCGACAACAACCTGCTGGCTTGCGGGTTCGAGTATAAAGAGTGCCCTGTCTGTTTCTGGGACGTGTTCGGCGAACAGGGGCACCCGCTGCGCACCACCGTCAGCGAGATGGGTCCCATGCTGCTGAGCCGCATTTTCGACCTCAACGACACGCAGAGCGACGTGCTGAGCATGGTGTTCCGCATTGCTGACGACCAGCAACTTCTGCTCCTCGACCTCAAGGACCTCCGCAAGATGCTGGAGGAGGTGGGCAACAACCGCGCCCAGTATACCACCGCCTACGGCACCGTGGCCCCCGCCACTATCGGCGCCATCCAACGCAGCCTGCTGACACTGGAGAGCCAAGGCGGCGACATGTTCTTCGGCGAGCCGGCCATCGACATCTACGACTTCATGCAGACCCGCGCCGGTCGCGGTGTCATCAACATCATGGCCTCTGACAAGATTGTCAACTCGCCCAAAGTCTACACCTCGTTCCTGCTCTACCTCCTCAGCGAACTGTACGAGCAGCTGCCCGAGGTGGGCGACCTCGACAAGCCCAAGCTGGTCTTCTTCTTCGACGAGGCCCACATGCTCTTCAACGGCATCAACAAAGCCCTGTTGGAGAAGATTGAGCAGATGGTACGTCTCATCCGCTCGAAGGGAGTAGGCATCTATTTCTGCACACAGAACCCCGATGACATCCCCGACGCTGTGCTGGGTCAGCTGGGCAACCGCGTGCAGCACGCCCTGAGGGCTTACACCCCGCGCGACCAGAAGGCGGTAAAAGTGGCAGCCGAGACCTTCCGCGCCAATCCGGCCTTCAATACCGCCGAGACCATCACACAGATGGGCGTGGGCGAGGCATTGGTTTCCTTCCTCGACCCCAAAGGGGTGCCCTGCATGGTGGAGCGTGCCCGTATCCTTCCCCCGCAGGGACAGGCCGGAGCACTGACCCCCGACGAGCGGCAGCGCATCATCAGCACATCGATGGTGTATGGCAAATACGACCGCGTGAACGACCGCGTGTCCGCCTACGAAATCCTGAGCGAGCGCATGGAACAGGCCATGCAGGAGAAAGAGCAGGCCCTGCAGCAGAAAGAGGAGGAGAAACGCCTGAAAGAGGAGGCCAAGCAGCAACGCGAAGAGGAGCGACTGCAAGCCGCCGAGGAGCGCAAACGCAAGGCCGAAGAACGCGAGCGCCAGCGCGCCAAGGAGAAGAGCCTGGGCGGCAGCCTGCAGAAAATGGTGGTCACCAAAGCCAAGCGCGAACTGGTCAACGAGGCCTTCAAACTGGGCCGCGGCCTACTTGGCTCGCTGCTGAAAGGGAGAAAATAAAAGAAAGCCCCGCTGTGGATGCGGGGCTTTCTTTTAGGTGGATAGCCTAAGATGCAGTGAGCCGTAGCAGACACACTGCAAATGTATTCTTAGAAATGATAGTTGAAGCCGAGGCGGAAGAGGTTGAGATGGTTGGCAAGGCTCTCGGCATTGAAGTGGGCAATACAGTTAAAGTCTCTTGCAGTGGTTTTTCTTTCGGCCTCGGCACCACCGGTAATATCCTTGTAGTGAGTGGTTCGGTTGACGAAACTAATACCAAGAAGGTCGATGTAGAGGTCGGCAGAGAAATGGTTGCTGAAACGGTAGTTGACACCGGGAACAGCAGCGATTGTCAGTGTATTGGTAGTAGTTTTACCCTCAACGGTAGTATTGTGGGCGTCGATTACACCGGCAACGGCCGTGTTGTAGGAATGAACCTTGCTCTTGGGAGTCATCCTATAGGCTAACTGAGCCTCGGCAAAGAAGGAGAGTTTGTTGTAGGACATGAATGTGTAGCGGAAGTAGGGGGCAAAATAAAATCCGATGCTCGTGGTCTTGTCCCAGCCTTCGAAATCCTTGTAGGTGCGATAAAGAACGGCATAGTTGCTACTGTAATCTTTATGTACTTCTGAAGTAAAACCAAGGGTTATGCCGACATGCATTTTTTCGTTCAAGTTGTAGCCGAACTTGGGGGCAAAGACAAAGTCGGTATAACTGTCGTGGGGGATAATGTACTCGGTGGGGGTGGTACCAGCGGCAGCATATCTATTCCATGTGTTACCGCCATCGGTGTTAAAGCCGATTTGGCCACCGATAACAAACTGAGCGTTAGCAGCAAAGGCAAAAGCTGCAAGTGCAAGAGTCAATACGATTTTTTTCATTGTGTTAAGATTTTAGGGTTAATAAACATGTGTTTGACGGTGCAAAGATACACATTTTTTCCAACATACAAAAAAAAACAAAGCCTCCGCCGTTTGTGGCAGGGGCTTCGCTTATTACCAAATTAAGGAGTATCGGTTTAGAAGTAGAGGTCGCGCTCGCCTTCGCCTATCTTGCAGAGGTTGCCCTCGACGCGTTTCTTGAGGTCTTCTTTGCTGAAGGTCTCGGTAAGCTGCTTGAGGAGGCGCAGGCCTTTCTCCTTGGTGGCGGGGCTGGCGTAGTCCTCCAGATACTCGCGGAAAGTGAACATGGCGTTGGGCTTGCAGAACTCCTTGATGAGGCCGGGCTTGGCAAGGTCCATGAAGTCGGCACCCACACGGCCTTTGCGGTAGCAGCCGGTGCAGAAGCTGGGGATATAGCCACCGTCGATCATCATGCTGATGACCTCGTCGAGCGAGCGGTGGTCGCCAAGAGTGAACTGGGCGCCGGTTTTCTGGTGGTCGCTCTGGTCCATACTGCCTTCACCAGCGTCGTAGCCGCCGGGGTTGGTCTCGGAGGCGGCACTGATCTGGCTGACACCGTATTTCACCAGCTTGTCGCGCATCTCGGGACGCTCGCGGGTGGAGATGATGATGCCGGTGTAGGGCATGGCGATGCGGATGATGGCGATAATCTTCATGAAGTCCTTGTCGCTGACAGGGTGCGGGATGTTCTCCGGCAGGCTGAAGGGAGTGCCTTCGGCGGGCTCGATACGGGGGAAGCTGACGGTGTGGGGGCCGCAGCCGTAGTCCTCTTCCAGATGGCGTGCATGCTCCATGAGGGCGAGAATCTCGAAGCGGTAGTCCACCAAGCCGAACAGCACACCGATGCCCACATCGTTGATGCCGCCTTCCTGGGCGCGGTCCATACAGGTGAGACGGTAGAGGTAGTCGGCCTTGGGGGTGCCTGCAGGATGGAATTTAGCATACTCGATGGGGTCGTAGGTCTCCTGGAAGCAGACGTAGGTGCCAATGCGCTCGGCTTTGAGCTTGGCATAGTCCTCGACGCTCATGGGAGCGAGCTCCACGTTGATGCGGCGGATGGTGCTGCCTTTCTCGTCCTTAGCGGCATAGCAGCGACGGATGGCCTCGACCATGTAGTTGGCATCGTTGCGGGGACTCTCGCCACAGATGAGGAGGGC
>Ga0247611_10006669_pt1 | contig 14721 bp, 18 predicted proteins | sample 177DNAGHGhighgp2_FD_192422 | JGI IMG/M metagenome (GOLD analysis project Ga0247611, IMG submission 192422) | Sheep rumen microbial communities from Palmerston North, Manawatu-Wanganui, New Zealand - 1770 DNA GHGhigh gp2 | ecosystem: Host-associated > Mammals > Digestive system > Stomach > Rumen...
AGCAATAAGACCGTCGTCAAAAGCCATCTTCAACGTGCCATTGGGACCCATCATAAATTCGTAACCCTTATATATCAACAGGTCTTGCAGCACTTTCCACGCCAATTCGAAGGTATATTCGAAACGCAGCACAAGCCCCTCGATTTCAAGTTCAGACAAATCGTCCATGAACCTATCAGCCTCAGTCACAGCCACAAGCCTGCTGCATGCCTTATGAAAGTTAGCATACCGTTGAATCCATCGTATATCCGTCTGCTGTTCCATACAAATCTTCTTAACTTTGCTGCAAATATACGAACTAATTCTTAAAGTTCCAAATTTTTCATTCTTTTTCTATGGATTACGTCCAGAGATTTTCCTGAACTTCCCAAGGCTTGTACGCCATAGTCGTTACACTTTTAGTCTATTCTTCTGCAGCCATTGGCATCTGCACATCTTCTTCCTCCAATTGGGGATAGGGAACGCTCTTGGCACTCTTACTCTAGCAAATTACAGGCAAATTAGGAGAATACAAATAATTCCCTGTATATCAAACGTTTACAGAACTGCCTCATTATCATTCCTTATCTTTAGCAAATTACTGGCAAATTAAACAGAAGCCCATATTGTAACGTAACGCAGATCCTGCAAGCCAATAGCCACGCGCCAATCATCAGCCCTCTTTTTCTTTTATTTTCGAGCGAAAGTGCCTTCTCGCGTAGCGAAAGGGTACGAAAAAAAGCGAGCCCACCAAACGATGAGTCCGGATTTTGTGCTTGAAAATTTTGGAAGTTACAAAAACTTTTCCTATCTTTGTGCCATAGAAATCGACAAACGAAGATATGCAACGAACCGGAACAATAGATAACACGCTGAATATGAGGGGCTTACAAGAAATTACCCCCCCCCTATTTGTGGAAATTATATAAACAACAAGTTCCCAAAGGTGGCAAAACCTTCACTTGCCCTGCTGCATCAGGCATATGCCTCTTGCGGCAGGGTTTTCTCGTGTCTGTCGCTAAGGAGTGTGCGGAACGGCGAAGCACATATTAATTACTAAAACGCTTGCGGAGATGGGTGACACAATAACGATGAAACGTGCAATCAAGTTTGCACAGAAGTACATGGAGAAGGCCGAGCTGCCCCTGACAGCGGCAGACCTCACCCATGCTTTTTTCGCAGGCAAGGACTTCGGACTTTCACGAGCATGGAATAAGGTTGAAGACAGCTCCCCCTCCCACGAAAGTGCCAACGAACAGATTGCCGTGATGTTCGAGGTTGCTCGCGATACCTACGACATCCGAGTCGTCAAAATCGAGGACTACGACACCTTCATCGGCACTCGCACGAACACCTTCATCCCCCTTTACTGGGCCTATCTCCGTACGCTGTTCAAAGGAAAAATAAAACTACCTCCACGTCAGAGAGTGGATGAATAAAGTAAAGACGAATATATGACAAAAGAAGAGCAAGAAGCATTAGCGACGAAGGCAGAGTTGGACCGCCAAGATAGGGAGTTAGGCCCTGCTGTAGAGGAATTGAGACTGAAGCTGAACGACCTCATCAGAGGCCACCGGTTCAATCCCATTTCTACCCTTGTGCTCCTGTCTCGCGTCTCGGCAGGCTACATCCACATGCTGGAGAAGGCCGGTTACGACGAGAAGTGCCAGGAAGGCAGCGTCGGAGAGCGTTTCTTCTTCATGGTCCAAGCCCAACTTGCAGAATTGGATCTGGACGAGACAAAGAAATACATTGAACGAGTAAATGAAAATGTAAGTTAAACAAGATATATGGAATACGGAATAGTATATTTGCTGACAAATCCTTGTATGCCAGGCCTTGTAAAGATAGGCATGACAAAGCAAGAGGATTTGGATAAGAGGATGAAGGAACTCTATACCACTGGAGTCCCTGTACCCTTCGAATGTCAGTTTGCTTGTAAAGTAAACAATAAGGACTGTGCCAAGATTGAGAAAGCCCTTCATACAGCTTTTGACCCTCAGCGTGTAAATAAGAACCGTGAGTTTTTCAAGATAAACGTTGAGCAAGCAAAGGCAATTCTGGAACTATTCCATCACACTGATGTTACTGAAGATGTAACAGAGGAAATACAGAACGACCTGACTGATGACGACAAGGCTGCAAGTACAAAGGCACAAGCTAAGCGCCCTGCTTTAAATTTCTATGAGATGGGATTAAAGAAAGGTGATGTACTTACATGGAAGGATGACCCGTCCATATTTGTAACGGTAATATCTGATAGAAAAGTCAGCTACAATGGAGATGAGGTTTCCATCAGTGCCCTCTCTGCTCAACTGAAAGGTTATAAGGTAAAGCATATACAGCCCACTCCACATTGGATATTCAACGAACGTTTGTTGAGTGACATATACGACGAAACTTATCCATTTGAGGAGTAAAAACTATGATGAAGACTAAAAAGATGCGTAAAAAAGAACATGCAAAACGTGTACAAAGTCGGTACAACAAACTTGTAAGTTCCAAGAAAAATGAGATAAGAAAGCAAATATTGGTTCTGAAAGGGAAGTTGTTTGAATGGGCGTTTACATGTGATTTATGTGGTCATCAGCATTTGAAAGGATACCTCTATAATGATGGAACTAACGAATACGAGATTTGTAAATTCTGTAATGATAGGATATTTAAAAAGCACGATTTTGTAAATATACAATATACCCCAATGGGGAATAAAAGATAAACAAAGTATATATAATGAAATACGAAAATACATTTAAGGCAATAGACCAAATACTCTGGAAGGAGCAGGGTTGCGGTAGTGAGTTGGACTACTTGGAGCAGAAATCATGGATGCTGTTCCTGAAATACCTTGATGACCTGGAAACAGAGCGAGAGGATGAAGCTGAATTGGAAGGTAAGACCTACAAGCGATTGGTTTCAGGCTTCTATCGCTGGAGTCAGTGGGCAACACCCAAGAAGAAAGACCCTCAGACGGGGAAAATGGTACTGGATACTGTCAATGCCATGAGTGGTGACGACCTTGTGGAGTTTGTTGACCAGAAACTCTTCCCATACCTCAAGGACTTCCAGAACACAGCTACCCAGACGGATAGCCTTGAATATAAAATAGGAGAAATCTTTGGCGAGCTACATAACAAGATTCGCTCTGGATTCAATATGAGAGAGATTATCAACATGATTGATGAACTCCACTTCCAGAGTGCTGAGGATAAACACGAAATGACGGTGCTCTACGAGAGCAATATCCAGCGAATGGGTAATGCAGGCCGTAATGGTGGTGAGTATTACACGCCACGCCCTTTGATTCGCAGCATCATCAAGGTAGTTGACCCCAAGATTGGCGAAACGGTCTATGACCCTGCTTGTGGTTCGGCAGGCTTCCTTTGTGAGGCTTTCCTATACATGAAGGAGAAGATCAAGAGTGTGAAAGACCATGAGATTTTGCAGAAAGACACTTTCTATGGTAAGGAGAAGAAAGGTCTGCCCTATATCATTGCTACCATGAATATGATATTTCATGGCGTATCTGCACCAAACATCACCCATGGCAACACCCTTGCCATGAACCTCAGTCAGATTCAGGAGAGTGACCGCAAGAATGTTATCCTGGCAAATCCTCCCTTTGGTGGCAACGAGCGTGGCGAGGTGTTGCAGAACTTCGAGATTCGCACTTCCGAGACAGCCTATATGTTCATGCAGCACTTTATCAAGATGCTGAAGGCTGGAGGTCGTGCAGGTATTGTCATCAAGAATACCTTCCTAAGCAATGGCGATGCAAGTGCCATCCGCAAAATGCTTCTGGAGAACTGCAATCTGCATACTATTCTCGACCTTCCTTCAGGTGTGTTCACGGGTGCTGGTGTGAAGACTGTAGTCTTATTCTTCACCAAGGGCGAACCAACAGAGAAGATTTGGTACTATCAGGTAGATAAGCACTTTACCAAGACTCAGCCACTGACAGAAGCAGATATGGAAGAGTTCCTGACTTTGCAGAAGACCAAAGCAGATAGCGAACATTCGTGGACGCTCGATGTCAGCACCCTCGATGATGCTTGCGACCTCAGCGTAAAGAACCCCAATAAGGTAGAGGAAGTTGACGAGCGTACGCCCAGCGAGATTGCAGAAAGCATCTTTGCCCTCAATAGTGAGAACCAAACTCTTATTGACGAAATATTGGAGATGGTAAAATGAAAGAAGGTTGGGAATATATAGATTTCAAAGATGTCTTTCCCGTAAAAATGGGGAAAACACCGCCTCGCGGCGATAAATCATCATGGGATGAGAAAAAAGAGACCCATAACAAGTGGGTGTCTATTGCAGATATTAGCAATAATGAAGGCAAAATAATAGAGGATACTAAAGAGTATATCTCAGATAGTGCAGCAGAAAAAATAAATAAGGTTTCAAAAGGAAGCCTGTTGATGAGCTTCAAGCTATCTATAGGCCGAATGGCTTTTGCTGGCGACGACTTATATACAAACGAAGCCATTATTGCTATCCCTAAAAACGAAAAGTATATTCTTCGTTTTATTTATTATTACCTTTTGTCTTATAATTGGTTAAGCTTGACTGAAGGTAATGAGAAAGTAAAAGGTGCAACTCTGAATAAAACTTCGATTGGAAAGATTCAACTTCCAGTGCTCTCTTTCATCGAGCAGCAATCCATTGTTGATTATCTTGACTCTGCTTTTGCGAAGATAGATGCGATGAAGGCTAATGCAGAAAAAGCACTCAATGAAGCCAAAGCCCTCTTCCAAGCAACTCTCAAAGAAATGCTTGAACCAAAAGAAGGGTGGGAAGAGAAAACACTACCTGAGATATCAGAAAATCTTGACAGCATTCGTAAACCTGTTACGAAGGGAAAAAGAACAGCGGGGATATACCCATATTATGGCGCTTCTGGAATCGTAGATCATGTCGACGACTATCTCTTCGATGAAGACTTGCTGTGTATATCTGAGGATGGTGCAAATCTTTTAATGAGAACATATCCTATAGCGTTTCCAATCTCAGGTAAAGTTTGGGTAAATAATCATGCTCACGTCTTGAGATTCGAAAGTGTTGTAACTCAAAAATATGTTGAGTATTATTTTTCAGGAATGAAACTCGATGAATATATTACAGGAGCTGCTCAACCGAAGCTGACTCAGAAAGCGCTGAATAGTATCATTATCAATATACCAGCTACTTTGGATAGTCAGCAATCCATTGTTGACACCCTCGACTCCCTCAAATCCAAGGTTGACAAACTCCATGAGAACTACGACAAGATTTCTCAGGAGTGCGATGCATTGAAACAAGCAATATTACGACATGTATTTGAATAAATTTATAAGATATGGACGTTCAAGGTTTCATAGATGCAGCAAACTCGTATGCATATAAACAATGGAAGAGTGCGGGGTCCCATGTTGCACCGTGGGATTATAATCAGGTTTTGGATATAATCCAATCATCTCATTTTAAGGAGTGGCAAAATAACAATCCTAATGGAACCATTGATCAATATTATATCTATTTATCTAATAGACAAGCATATCTAAACTCTCCTGAATATAAGATAGAGAGTCTTGGGGAAGAAATTAAAGAACTCAATGACGAGATATCTGAATTAAAAGAAGAAATAAGTGAAAAGGATGATAAAATAGGTTATTTAGAGACTTTAAGTGGTATTACACTTACGACGTCATTTATATTGATGATAGTTTCTTTTGTTCTTTTCTATTTATTACGAAAACGGTATAAGTAATTATGAACGAAGCGCAGACACGATTTAACAAGATAGACCCTAAGCTAAGGGATGCAGGCTGGGGTATTGTTCCAGGAAGTAAGATTCTGGTGGAACAGAGTGCTTACATTGCACCTGGTCGTATCACAACAACAGGTAATAAGAATCCGAAGAAAGCAGATTATATCCTTGAATACAAGGGTATGAAACTTGCAGTGATAGAGGCAAAGAGTGATGAGAAAGACGTGTCTGAAGGTGTAGGGCAAGCAAAGCTCTATGCCGATGCTTTGAAGATTCGCTATACGTATAGCACCAATGGCGATGATATTTGGTTCATCGACATGGGCATCAAGGACGGAAAAGGAGATTATATCATCCCCAGCAAGGAACATGATATAAATGATTTCCCAACGCCACAGGACTTGTGGCAGATGACCTTCCCAGAAGAGAATCCTTGGCGAGACAAGTTCAATCTTTGCGCACTCAATCGTAGTGGTGGCCGTCAGCCTCGTTACTATCAGGAGATAGCCATCAAGAATGTGCTGGAGGCAGTGGCTAAGCAGCGGAATCGTATCTTGCTGACTATGGCAACAGGAACGGGTAAGACCTATACGGCTTTCCAAATCTGTTGGAAACTGACACAGACAAAATGGAACACAAAGGGTGTGGAGCGTGCTCCAAGAATCTTGTTTATTGCTGACAGAAACATTCTTGCTAATCAGGCCATCAACGACTTCGACCAATTCCCTGAAGATGCGATGTGTCGTGTAACGCCCAAAGAATTGAGAAAAAACAATTACAAGGTGCCTACAGCCCGTAATCTTTACTTCACCATCTTCCAGACGATGATGACGTCACCCAATGCACAGAAGGCAGAGGAGCAAGGCATAAGTATCCCTGAAGGCGCAAACGACCAGCCATACTATATGCAGTATGAGCGTGACTTCTTCGATTTCATTATTATCGATGAGTGTCATAGAGGTGGTGCAAACGATGAAAGTGAGTGGCGAAAGCTGATGGAGTATTTCGATAGTGCCTATCAGTTGGGTATGACTGCCACACCTAGAAGAAAGGATAATGCTAATACTTACGCCTACTTCGGAGCTCCTGTATATACCTACTCGCTGAAACAAGGCATTGAAGATGGCTTCCTTGTGCCATTCCGTGTTGACATCTCTACGAGCAACATTGACGACTATCAGTGGAAAGAAGGCGACATCGTGAAGAGTGGAGAAATAGACCTTGAAAAGGTTTACTCGGAGTCGGATTTCTATAATGGAAGAATACAGATTAAGGAGCGCGACGAACATCGTGTACAAGAGTTGCTTAACAAGATTGATCCAGACGAAAAGACCATCATCTTCTGTGCCACTCAGAAACATGCCATGATAGTTCGTGATATGGTGAACAAGCATAAGAAGAGACCTGCCAACAACTATTGTGAACGTGTGACAGCTGATGATGGCGAAGTGGGAGAAGCCACATTGAGAACATTCCAAGACAACGAAAAGCTGTTGCCCACTATCCTGACCACATCTTATAAATTAAGCACCGGTGTTGATGCTCGCAATGTAAGAAACATCGTATTGATGCGCCCTGTTCAGAACATTGTGGAGTTTAAGCAAATCATTGGCCGTGGTACTCGCTTGTTCGACAAGAAGTATTATTTCACCATCTATGACTTCGTAGGTGCTTGCGATATGTTTAAAGACCCAGATTGGGATGGTGATACCTATTGTCCTATTTGTGGCAACTGGCCTTGTACTTGCAAGAAACACCCACCAGGTCCTCCTAAACCCTGTCCGAAGTGCGGTCAGATTCCTTGCATCTGCAAACCAGAGCCATGTCCTGTTTGTGGTAATCTTCCTTGTACGTGTGAAGTGCCCAGAACAAATCTGATAGATATTAAGTTGTCTAATGGCAGAAGGCTTTCTCTTGAAACCACTTGGGAACAGAAAATATTCTTTGGTGACGAATTTATCACTCTTGATGAATACGTTCAGAAACTCTTTGGTAAGATACCAGAATTTTTCTCTGGAGCAGATGACCTCAGAGAAAAATGGTCTAATCCCGAAACCAGAGAGCAACTATTGAGAACGATGGATGAAGCAGGTTTTGCAGAGGAAAAGCTGTTACTCTTGAAGAGCATGCTGAAGATGCAGAAATGCGACTTGCTGGATGTACTGGAATTTATTGCTTACGACTCTACACCAATCGAAAGGGTTAAGAGAGTCGAACTTGTGAAGAAACAGTATGTAGATTCTTTGAACAAGGAACAGCGAGAGTTTGACAATCTGATTCTACAATACTATGTCACCAATGGTTTCAAGGAGCTGGGTTCAGATAACCTAAAAACCTTCATCACCATTAAGTTTAATTCTATGAGTGATGCTAAGGAAAAATTAAAGATGTCTGTTGCCGATATGCGAGCTCATTACTTTGAGTTACAAAGAATGTTGTATAGCGCATAGAACACGGTGGACCCTACTGACGAGTTGGATATTATAGAAGTTGAAAATACCATTGATATAAATACAGTCAGAATACCGCAAGATTTGAATCAAAATCCTAAAATTAATAAAGTAGAATGATGAAAATGGACATTTTTTTTGGTGCATCGGGATAAAATGCGTATCTTCGCACCCAGATTAGAGACATATTAGAACACAGCTTCGGAAGCATCGTTGCGGATCAAATAACCACTTAACAAGAATTACAACGAGTCGATAGCTGCCAGCTCACGTGTATGCAGAAGCGTGGGCATTGGTGGTTTCGTTGTAAGGGATGTGGTTATCCTGATCCGCGTAATTTTGCTGGTGTCCATAGCTTCTGTTCTTTACGTGAGTCTAATCGAAAAAATAACTAACTTACAACTATGAAACAGAATCAAATCTTAAAGGCTTATGTATGGCTGATAACAACCATTCGTGACTATGGACCTATTCCCTTGAAAGAGATTAATGAGATGTGGATTACAGACAAGATTGACGAGGGGAACGAACTGAACAGGCAGAAGCTTTACAGATATGGTTACGAAATTCGTGAAGTCTTTGGAGTGTCAATAGTTTATGAAAAGAGGAAGGGCTATGTGATTGAGAATCCTGCGATATTCAAGAAAGGTAATATTGAGAACTGGATATTGTCGACTCAATCCGTTTTTTATGCCATTGGCGTTTGCTCTGACCTCAAAGACAGGATTGGCGTGGAGAGTATTCCGTCGTCTGAACATTTCCTGAAAGATATTATCCAAGACATGAGGAAGAATCACGTCATTCATATTACTTATCAGGTGTACGGCAGAAAGACGGAGAGCAAATACACGATACAGCCTTATTTCCTAAAACTATATCATCAGCGTTGGTATGTAATTGGACCGTCGGACACGAAGCCTGTCATCACATTGGCTTTGGACAGAATGAAGCGGGTGAAGGATACGGGAATGGTATTTCTGATGGATTCAACACTTTCGGTAGATGAATATCTGAAAGACTGCTACGGAGTGATGAAGGATGAAACTTTAGAAGTTGAGGACATCTTGATAAGAGCCTATGGTACCGAGGTGAATTATCTGCGTGATTTACCACTGCACGGAAGTCAGACGGAGGTGATGCAGGGTGATGGATGGTCGGATTTCAGACTCAGGCTGCGCCCCTCTTGGGACTTTATCGGTAAGTTGATGGAGCGTGGAAACAGGCTGAAAGTGATGGAACCGGCATCGGTAGTCCTTAAAATATGGGCAAAACACACGGAAAGTGTTAAACTTTATGAAGAAAATGAAGATAGTTCGGAAGTGTAACGAGTTTTGTTACATACCCTATCGTATATTTGCTGCCGATTTTTTTTTATTCAATAATTAAAAAGAAACTATGAAGAATGAATTGAACGCACCGAAAGGTCAGAAGGGATTCGAGGCTCTTGCTCTGCAGTTTCTCGAATCCTTAAAGAGAGTAGTAACAACCACTCAAAATGCAGAGCAGTCAACGCCCATTAGCTTTCAAGGGGCAACCTTTAATTTTGTCATGAACGGCACTATCAGTAGGTGTGGAACGGCACAGAGTGCTTATCGCCATGAGGATACCCTCACAAAGCCGAAGAGTGTTTCAGACGAGACAGTAGCCAGAGCTTTGTCGATTATCAACGGCAAGGACAATGTCCTCAACAATTACCAGTTGTGGTTGGGCGCGTGTTGTCTGCTTATGTGGAAATATGGTTTCCCACATAGCCTGGAGTTGTGTTGCAAAAGAATTGGCGAGCTCCCTTTTGGAGACAATCCGTTGGAGTTGGATTGTAAATATGAGAGCATCCGAAAACTTGCCTATCTGAAGTTTGTAAATACGGATGTAGACAATTGGGGCTCTTATAAACCTGCAGAAGATGAAAAAAAACTCTTTTATGGGTGTTATGCCGTAGTTCAAGAACTGGACAAAGCCATACAATTTGTGAAAAACGAAATTTAGCTTTTCCCAAAATTTTCCCAAACGTTCCCAAACGTTCCCAATTTTTTCCCAAAACGTTCCAGCTATTCTGGGACGTTTTTTTTATGCGTAATTTCGCAGTCGGATTGCAACGCCACACTCTGAGCCCGGGTCAGAGAAAAGCTGGCCAGCTCGATCCATAAAACAGTTTTTAGTAATCAAAAAAACAAAACTATGAACAAGAAGAAAAGAAAACAGGCATCAACGGCGAAGGAGTTGTCTTCGACGCTGATGCAAATGGCTAATTGGCTGAGGTACAAGAAGGGGTGGCACCCTGACAGTGCGACGCGGCAGGCTTGGCTGTGCCAGCACGCGCTGGAGGCTATGGGTGAAGGCGTGGTGCAGTTGCAGTACTTGAAGAAAGACGGCTCGAAACGCATTGCCCGCGGCACTTTGTGTCAGGGTATTTCTGAAGCTTACGACCGCTATGAGTATAAGGGTAAGAGTGGTGTAAGAAAGACCGATGAGGGATATTTTACGTTCTGCTATTGGGATTTGGACGAAGAGGGCTTCCGCTCGTTCAATGCTGCGCGACTAAATGATTATTTAACGTTGAACATTGAACATTGAACATTGACCATTCTGATGACTGATCCGGAATATTGCGAGATTGACGTGACGGCGCGGGCAACGCTGGAAAAGCGGACGGTGGTGATTGGCACCGGAATGCACCCCTGCGTGGAGGGCGAGACGGAGCCGGACGGCACACGGTCGTACGTCACCATCAGTGAACCGAACGACGACGTTCGCGACCTGTACCGCAATCAGGAAATGAGCCCTGCGGAAATCTTCCACAATTGTGAGAAGGTGGTGAAGGAGCTGAAAACGCTCATACTCTCGCGGAAGATTGAAGGCTGCACAAGCCTTACTTTCGCCCGCGTTGACCTGACACGGCTGCACGACAGCCTGGCAGGTTGGGACGAAACAGAATTTGAAGTATATCAGGACTAAAAAAGCAATGAATTATGTATGTAAGTAATAGATTTAATATCGGTGATGAGGTTTACTTCATCAACCAAAAAAACAAGCCCTGCAAGGCTAAAGTTGAACACATCTACATCCATGTGAAGGACGATACGTCTGTACCATTTCCAGAGCCCGATATAACCTATATCCTTGACGTTCCCGACGGTGAAGAATACTGTTACGAAGAAGGTCAGCTGTATCTCTCTGAATATGAGTTAAGAGACGCTTGGATGAAGGACTTAATAGAGTTTGTATGACTAGATCAAATTTATCAGATGGCGAGCTGGCCGCACTGGCGGCTCGCATCCAACAGAACTATAATTATGACGACCGCAGCGGAAAGCTCGTGAATAAGCGGACGGGCAAGGTTGTGAGAGGTCGTAAGGATTGTAAAAGGAACGGCAAGCACCGTTATTTGCGTATGCTATTAACCGTCAATGGCCGTGAATATAATTTCCTCACGCACCACGTCGTCTGGGCTTGGCACAACGGGTGTTTCCCGACGATGCAGATAGACCATGTCAACGGCAACGGCTTCGACAACCGCATCGAGAACCTGCGGGAGGTAACGCAGTCGGAGAATCAGCGGAATCAGCATCGTCAGTGGAAGCCGAACGCGAAGACGGGTCTGCCGGGAGTGAATAAATATGGAAACAGTTATGGGATAAAAGTCGCACAGAACCACTATTACTTCCGCGACCGGTTCGAGGCTTTCTACCACCTGACTCTACTCGGGAGAAGATTTAAGAACGTTGAACATTGAACGTTGAACATATTATTAACAATTTTCGACCAAACGAATTTACAATTATGCAAATTTCAGAATTAGCTTTTGAGAAAATCAAGGCATTTGAGGGCTGCCGTCTGACGGCTTATCAGGACGCGGCAGGAGTATGGACCATCGGCTACGGCCACACGAAGGGCGTGAAGCCGGGCGACAAAATCTCCCAGTACTGGGCGGACGACTGCCTGCGACAGGACATCGAGCAGGTGGAGGCGCAGATAGACGAGCTGGGATTGCCGCTGAGTCAGCCGCAGCTGGACGCGCTGGTGTCGTTCGTGTTCAACATCGGCATCGGCAAGTTCAAGGAGTCGACCCTGCTAAAATACATCCGTGCCGGACGTTCAGAGGACGACATCAAGTGGCAGTGGCGCAGGTGGATTTACGCCGGCAATCCTCCACGTACGTTGCCCGGACTCATCAAGCGACGAGAGTGGGAATCAATCAGATTTTTTAGCGTCTGTTAGTTTTTGTAAACACCGTACTAAATTTAGTACGATTTAGTATGGAATTAGTATGGTGTTTACTAAATTTGGTATGGAACTTACTAAATTTTAGTAAGCGATGAATAATGAATGTTACCAAAAATAATTACAATTATGGAAGAAAAAAAGAACACTTTGCCGAGTGTTGACGAGGCAAAATTACGCATAGAGTTGTACAACGATTTGTGCAACGACTTGAAGGGCTTGAAGCGTGATGACGTGCGCAAGATTCTGAACGAGCTCGACAGCTACGTGAAGAAAATGAATTGCCTGAGCAGAATGGACTTAACGCTCTACCTGCGCTACGTGATGGCAACGCAGTCCGTCTATCACTATCTCTACAAGACAAAGCAGTTGGAACGCGAAGGCGGTTTTACTGCCGAAACGTTAAAGGCTGTCGAGGACGTATTCATTACGATTTACAAGGACTATGATGCAACAGGAACTGATTGAAGGAATGATTGCCAATAAGCTGGAGCTTAGCGGCATGAAGAACGAAGGGTGTGAAGGGCAGTGCAGGGCACTGCTCTACCACCTGTACACGGCAGTGGAATTGTACCGTCTGATGGTGCCTGCCGAGAAGCAGATTGCGAAGGAATGGCACGATGTTTTCGCGAAGGATTTCCGCGTAAATCAGTTCTTAAAAGAGCTAAAAAGCAAAAAGAACAAAGAAAAGACAGCCCCTGCACCCCATAGAAAAGAAAAAAACAAAAAAGAAAAATCGCAGAAAACGCGACATTCAGACGCGCACGCGAAGCAGGATTTGGAAGAAAGGAAAAAGGCATTCTGGAACGAACTGCTGAAGTACGAAAATAAGTACGGCCGTCAGATGCTTCTGAAGTTCTACTACTACTGGGCAGAGGAGTTGGAAAATCTGAACATGATGAAGTGGGAAGCCGAGAAGGCTAGAAAGTCTTTCGATATCAAATGTCGGTTGGGCATTTGGTCGAAGCGAAGCTACGAAACCGACGACAAGGCTGCCGATATTCATTTTGAGCGTGTAAAGGGCAAAAAGCTCGCGAAAGCGGCCGTAAACATCTCTGAACAGCAGGCTGCCGCCGCCGAGCGTGAAGCCGCCGACGCCCAGCGCGAAGCCGCCACAGCTAAGGCAAAGGCCGAAAGCATTACGATGGAAGATTACTTAAAGAACAATCCCAACTCGATTCTACGAACCCTAAAAAAGAATGACTGATGAAACTTTTATTATCCGCGCCTACGGCAAGAGCGAACTCGCCATGATGTATTTCCCCGACCTGACAAAGGAAGCGGCCGTTAGAAAGCTCCGTCTTTGGCTTAGTGTTAACCCAAGGTTAAGAAAGCTCATTTCGAAGAAATTGCGAAGCTACACGCCAAAGCAGGTGCGTTTAATCGTCGAAGAACTCGGTGAACCTTTTGAGATTGAGTAAGTTACAAAGAAAGAACGACGTAAAGCGACGTATAACGACATATAGCGACATATCGCGACGTATAACGACGTAGAGCGACGTAGAGTGATAACCCCAAAACGAAAGTGCGTAACTTCGCAGCGTCATCCGATTTACTGCGTGCCGGGCTCTATCCCGTTCTGCTACCGAATCGATGGCCACGATTCAAGCAATGTCGCCCCGACATTGGCGGGCAGAGTGGCAGACACTGGCGGACACAGTGAGGGTAGGTGACAAAGTTCAAAATTCATTTTTTTCGACCAAGTTATTTCAAGTTATGAGTCTAGTAAATGCACCCGTTCTGGGTATCAATCTGAAGAAGAATGCCAACCCCAACTCTCCCGGGTATGGCAAGTTTTATCCCGAGGTCTCTCGTCAGAAGACGCTGACCACCCGCGGTTTCGCAGAGCACATGATTTCTCACGGTTCGAAGTACGGACTGGAGGACATCGTTGCCATCCTGCGTATGTTCTCTACCTGTCTGCCGGAGCTGCTGGCAATGGGTATCGGTGTTAAGTTCGACGGCCTGGGCTGCTTCCTGCCATACGCTCAGTCGAAGAAGGGTATCACGAAGGCCGAGATGGCTGGCATCACGCCCGCTGAAATCGTCAAGGCCATCCACATCCGCTTCCTCCCCGACTCCACCAAGCTGGATAACCTGGCAGGTCCTGCCTTCGCAGACCGCTGCTCAATGGAGATTCAGAATGTGGTCGTCGTCGAGCGTATCAAGGACGCCGAGACCGACAAGGTCAAGGAGGTGCTGCGCACCGAGATCCCCGTCAACACCTTCCTGAGCGAGAACTACACCGGCACTGCCGGTTCCGGATCTGCGGATTCAGGAAATAACGGAAATTCTGGCTCTTCTGAAAATTCCGGGAACTCC
>Ga0247611_10006670_pt1 | contig 14720 bp, 9 predicted proteins | sample 177DNAGHGhighgp2_FD_192422 | JGI IMG/M metagenome (GOLD analysis project Ga0247611, IMG submission 192422) | Sheep rumen microbial communities from Palmerston North, Manawatu-Wanganui, New Zealand - 1770 DNA GHGhigh gp2 | ecosystem: Host-associated > Mammals > Digestive system > Stomach > Rumen ...
TCGTAGGAGCCGGTGCTTCTTTTTGTGCAGGAGCTTCCTTCACCTTGGCAGGCTTGCCAATCTTATCGAAAGCTTTGAGAAGCGTAGGGACGTCTGTTTTGTTGGCATCGTAAGTAACAGTGACCGTCTTGGTCGGGAGGTCACAAACGATATCTTTGACTCCCTTCTCGAAAGCGATATTCTTCATGATCTTATCGCAACAACCCTGACAATGCAGGTCACAAGAGAGCACAACCACATGCTTGTCCGCCTTAGCCGCAAAGAGCGTAACGGAACAAAGCGCAACGAACAAAGACAAAAGATATTTTCTCATAACAAACTACCTATTTGATATACAACAAACGATATGAACCAAGCCAAGAAGAGGCTGTGGAAGACAGTGAACAATGCCCACTGTTTGCCGGCTTCGCGGCGAAGCGTAGCGATAGTAGCTACGCAGGGGAAATACAGCAGTACAAAGAGCATAAAACTGAACGCCGTCAGCGGTGTGAAACCCGCAGCACTGATGTCGCCGCCATAGAGGATAGCGAGCGTGGATACGATGGCCTCCTTAGCCGGCAGACCGGTCAACAGACAAACGGACATCTTCCAATCGAAGCCCAGCGGCTCCAAGAGCGGCGAGACGAACTGACCGATAGAAGCCAGATACGAGTGCTCGAGATCGTTCAGGTCTTGCGTCGGGAAATACTCGAGTGCCCAGATGATGATTGACGCCCAGAGGATGACCGTACAGATCTTCTGCAGGTAATCCGCGACGCGCTCCCATATATGCGCAGCCGTGTTACGTGCTTTGGGAATACGGAACTCCGGCAACTCATTGACCGTATCGTCGTTGTCCTGACGGAACCACTTGGTGCGCTTCATGATGATGGCAAAGATCACCGACAGGCAGATGCCTATCGCATAAAGCGAGATCATCACGAGGGCTTTGTGGCGCTCGAAGAACGTGTCTACGAACAGCATATAAACCGGCAGGCGCGCCGAACAGGACATGAAAGGCACCATCAGCATCGTCAGCACACGATCCTTCGGATTCTGTATGTCGCGCGCCGCCATGATCGCCGGTACGTTACAACCGAAGCCCATCAGCATCGGAATAAAACTACGGCCGTGCAGACCGACACGGTGCATGATCGTATCCATGATAAACGCCTCACGTGCCATGTAACCCGAATCCTCCATGAGCGAGATAAAGAAGAACAGGATGATGATGTTCGGCAGGAAAGCCAAGACGGCACCTACGCCTTGTAGCACACCGTCGATGAGTAAGGATGACCACCAACTCGGCTCCATCAGCGTCCATAACCATGCGCTCAATCCATCTACTCCCCCTTCTATCCATGCCTGCGGGTATGCTCCCAGCGTGAAGGTACACCAGAAGACAAAATAAAGAATCGCCATCATGATCGGGAAGCCGAGCCACGGGCTCGTCAGCACTTTATCGATGCGCTCGAGGCGGGTCTGGTGCTTGTCGTCCTTCGCATGTGTGAGTGTCTCCGTTAATATACCGTGCACGTACGCGCGATAAGTATCCTCATCACCTTGGTCACGCAAGTGGTAGATCGGGTGCGCCGTAGAAGCAGGGCGCGCGGCAACCTCACGAAGGAGGGATAAGCAATTAGGCAATCCGTAGTTAAGGCTCACGGAGACTCGGCAGGTCGGTACACCAATCAGTTGTTCCAACTTGGGAAGATTGAGCGAGTGATCCGTTTTGAGTAACAAATCATACCGGCCAATGGCCAACACGATCTTTTGATCCTCGTCGATGATATGCGGCGTAAGCATCAACGACTCCTCCAGACGCGTAGCATCAACCACCTGGAGCACCACGTCATACGCGTTTCCGTGCAGTTCATCGGGGTGATGAACCTCAACAAATTGCACGGTTTCGCCCGCCAAGTTTTGCAAAGCTTGACACAACGCACTCTTACCGCTCTGCGGTAGTCCTATGACGCCAATACGAATCACGCTGCAAAATTACTGCTTTTTTGCGACATACACAATACCTAATTATGGGGATTTGCTATTTAAAGCAAAAAATAACGACAAAATTTGCACATTTGCATTTTTTTTTGTAATTTTGCAGCCGCAAAATTGAAAACGACTATGTATCCACAACAGATAATTGATGCATTACGCCACGTACGTTACCCGGGAACGGGCAAAGATCTGGTAGAGAGTGGCATGTTAGAGGACGATATCCGCATCTCAGGTTTTGAGGTATCCTTCTCGCTCATCTTCCCCAAGGATAACGATCCGTTCATGAAATCGGTGCTCAAAGCAACCGAGGTGGCTCTGCAGACCTATGTCAATCCGAATATAGCGGCGAATATCCATACGAAGTTCAAAGTTGAAAATCAAAAACCCAAGACCGAAAGCCCGAAGATCAACGCCAAACATATCATCGCTATTCATAGCGGTAAAGGCGGTGTGGGTAAATCGACCGTGACGGCAAACTTAGCAGTTGCTTTGGCGCAGAAAGGATACCGCGTAGGGCTGTTGGACGCGGATATTCACGGGCCCTCGATGCCGAAGATGTTCGCCACCGAAGAGTGCCGACCTTTCTCCGTTGAGATCGAAGGAAGAACGCTCATTGAGCCTATCGAGCAATACGGAGTAAAGATGCTATCGATCGGTTTCTTCGTCAATCCGGAACAAGCCGTTATCTGGCGCGGAGGTATGGCATCGAACGCCATCAAACAGCTGATCGAAGATGCCCATTGGGGCGAGTTGGATTATTTCCTAATCGATCTGCCGCCGGGAACAAGCGATATCCATTTAACTTTGATCAATGAATTGCACCTTACAGGTGTCATCGTTGTCACCACACCTCAACCGGTTGCCTTAGTCGATGCACGCAAGGGTGTGGAGATGTTCCGCAACGAGAAAGTAAACGTAGAAATCCTCGGTCTCATCGAGAATATGGCATGGTTCACTCCGGCAGAACTACCGAATAACAAATACTATATCTTCGGCAAAGACGGAGGTAAAAAACTCGCCGAAGAACTGAATATTCCTTTACTCGGTCAAATCCCGCTTGTGCAATCCATCCGTGAGGGTGGAGACGAGGGAACTCCAATCGTATTACAAGCCGGCCATCCGGCTGCAAATTTCTTCGATTCCATCGTAGAAAAACTATGAGTCGAACGACAGAATTAGGCATAGCGCCGGTACATAAACTGCTATTCAAATATGCGATGCCGGCGATCATAGCGATGACCGCCACGTCGCTCTATAACATCGTCGACAGCATCTATATCGGTCATGGTTGTGGAGCGTTAGCGTTGGGCGCATTAACCGTTGCCAAGCCGTTCATGGATATATGCGCTGCCTTCGGTAGTCTCGTCGGCGTGGGTGCCTCTTCTCTATTGGCCATCTATCTGGGAGAGAAAGATTACGATCGTGCCAACCGCGTATTGGGAAACGTGATCGTGATGAACATCATCCTGTCCGCCCTTGTAATGGCGGTGGGATTGATTTGGTTAGACCCCATCTTGATGGCATTCGGTGCGAGTGAAGCGACGCTCGGTTATGCGCACGATTACATGGAGATCATCCTCTACGGAAACATCCTGACGCATATCTATTTCGGTCTCAACTCCATGCTCCGTTCGGCTGGTCATCCGCGTTTTTCCATGGTGGCTACAATTGTGGCAGTGGTGGTCAATATCATTCTGGATCCGCTGTTCATTTTCGGCATGGAGATGGGTGTTCGAGGCGCGGCTTTGGCAACCGTCATCAGTCAAGCTGTAGCGGTTGTTTGGCAGCTCACAAAATTCACCAACAAGAACGAATTAGTTCGATTTCATCGGGGAATTTGGCGACTTAACCCACATATCACATCGCGTGCGCTAGCCATCGGCATGTCGCCGTTCCTGTACAACATCGCGCATTGTTTCGTGGTCATCATCATCAACAATCAGTTGAAAACGTTCGGCGGGGATTTGGCAATCGCTTCGTATGGGGTGATCAACCGTCTGACGTTTGTATTCGCGATGATGGTGATGGGTTTGAACCAAGGTATGCAACCGATTGCCGGATATAACTACGGCGCGAAGCAATACGACCGTGTACTCAAATCCTTCTACCTCACTTGCGCATACGCCACAGGCGTGATGGGCATTGTGTTCTTCCTCGGCGAGTTCTGTCCGGTGATCGTAACGAAAATGTTCACCCACGATCCGGAGCTCATTGCGCAAACCATTAAACCGATGCGCATCATCTGTTCGTCTATGCTCATCATCGGATTCCAGATGGTAACAGGTAACCTCTTCACCTCTATCGGCAAGGCAGGCAAGGCTATATTCCTGAGTTTGACCCGGCAAGTGATCTATCTTATTCCGCTCACTTTACTGCTCCCGATGGCGTTCGTAGATCCGCTGGACGGCGTATGGTGGTCTATTCCTATCAGCGATACGCTTTCTGCTATTACAGCCGTTATTGTACTCCTTTCCGCCCGCAAAAGTTTACAAATATCATAAAAAAACGCGAAAAAATTTGCGTAATTCAATTATTTGTAGTACTTTTGCGCCGTATTTTGCGCGAGTATGCGCGTGTATTGTATGGAAAGAAATGGCAAAATCGGATTTTATTATTGAGGTCAACCATGTTTCGAAGCAGTTCGAGGATGGTAAGTTTGCATTGAATGACGTAAGTCTTCAAGTGAAGAAAGGCGAGTTCGTCACAATCTTAGGCCCTTCGGGCTGCGGCAAAACAACATTACTGCGTTGTATCGCCGGTTTTCAAGTTGCTTCATCGGGAGATATCCTGCTTAAAGGAGAAGATGTCACGAAGACACCGCCTTATAAGCGTCCCGTCAACACCGTATTCCAGAAATACGCTCTGTTCCCCCATCTAAACGTATTCAACAACGTCGCTTTCGGTCTTAAACTGAAAAAAGAAGACCCGGAGACCATCAAGAAAAAAGTGCGTCAGGCTCTGAAGATGGCCAACCTCACGGGTTATGAAGAGCGCAAAGTGGACACCCTCTCCGGTGGCCAACAACAACGTGTTGCTATCGCGCGCGCGATCGTGAACAAACCCGAAGTGTTGCTGCTCGATGAGCCGTTGAGTGCATTGGATCTGAAGATGCGCCACGATATGCAGATCGAGTTGAAGGAACTGCACGAGAAACTGGGCATCACCTTCATCTACGTCACCCACGATCAGGAAGAGGCCTTGACGCTCTCCGATCGCGTGGTGGTAATGAGCGAAGGAAAGATCCAGCAGATCGGTACACCTACCGATATCTATAACGAACCGCAAAACTGCTTTGTGGCCGATTTCATCGGAGAAAGTAACATCCTTTCCGGTACGATGATTCGCGATAAGCGCGTAGAGTTCTGCGGTCAGGAATTCGATTGTATCGACACCGGATTCGGCGAGAACAACCCCGTCGATGTAGTCATTCGTCCCGAAGATATCTATGTCTGGCGCAAGGAGGATGAGAAACGCGGTAAGGTGGTGGCCAACGAGGACGACGATGCCGAAGACCGTGTACCAAAGGGTAAGTTCACCAAGTGGTACGGCGAGGTACAGAGTTGTATCTTCAAGGGCGTACACTACGAGATGCGTGTGCTCACGCCGGATAACTACGAGTTCCTCATTCAGGATTATCACGAGTACTTACCAGGCACGGAGATCGGAATGCTCGTCAAGCCCGAAGATATACAAATCATGAAGAAAGAGCACTATATCTACAATTATTTCGAAGGCGAGGTGCTCAAGAACGGCAAGGTATGGTTCCTCGATGCCGAATGGGAAGTGGAGGAGAAACAACTCGAAGGATTCGAGCCCGGCGAGAAGGTGCAGGTGCGCGTTAAGTTCCGCGACATCGACCTGCAGGACTACGAAGAAGAAGGCACACTCTCCGGCGAAGTGCATTTCATCCTCTATAAGGGTAATCACTACCATCTGACCATCCGTACGGACGAAGGCCACGACCTGTTTGTCAATACGAATGATGTATGGGATGACGGTGACCGCGTAGGTATTGTGATTCCGAAGAACAAGATCAAGATCGACAAGTGGGGAAATGAATAAGGTTGTTCAGATATTCTCTTCGCGCCGCACGTGGGCGTGGCCGTACATCGCGTTCATGGCAATGTTCGTCGTGTTGCCGCTGATCTTGGTCGGTTTTTATGCCTTCACGGATATCAACGGAGACTTTACGTTGCGTAATTTCGCGAAGTTCTTCACGCATAGCGAAGCTATTCAGACCTTCCTCTATTCGCTCATGATAGCGGTGTTCAATACCGCAATCTGCCTGCTGATCGGTTATCCGGCGGCGTATATCATGGCGCAGGAGGACTTCAAGACTCCCAAAGTGATGGCGATGCTGTTCATTCTGCCGATGTGGATCAATTTCCTGCTGCGTACAGTAGCTACGGTAGAGTTGTTCAACATGTGCGGACTGCCTTTAGGTGAAGGTGCCTTGCTTTTCGGTTTGTGCTACGACTACTTGCCGTTCATGATCTACCCGATCTATAACACGCTCCAGAAGATGGACAACTCGCTTGTAGAGGCCGCGCAAGACTTAGGAGCCAACCGCTGGACATGTTTCTGGAAAGTGATCGTTCCGCTGTCGATGCCGGGCGTGTATAGCGGTATCGTGATGGTGTTTATGCCGACGGTTAGTACGTTTGCCATTGCCGAACTGCTCACGCATAACAACATCAAGTTGTTCGGTAGCCTCATTCAGGACTATATCACCACCACGGATCTGCTCAACTACGGTGCAGTGCTGTCGTTGGTATTGTTGATCATCATCGCTCTGACGTCGTTCTTCGGCGACCATGACGATAAAGAGGAAGGAGGGGGACTCGTATGAAACGAGTATTGGTAATTTGTCATTTGACATTGGTGATGTGCCTCAGCGCTTTTGCGCAGTCCAATCTGACGTACGAACTTCACGTAGGTACGACGGGAGAGAATGCATTATTGGCAGATTTCCCGGAGAGCTACGCGGGTGAGAAGATTAATATAAAGGTAAACGTGGAGAGTTTAACGTTTAGTGAACTCGACTTCATTTTCTCCAATACCCAACACCCTATATCCAATCTCCAATCCTATGATTCGATATACAGTTATACCGATGAAATCGGGACTTTTTGGACTCTTTGGCGCAGTAACAAGGAAATCAAGAACCGTGGCCAACGCGTGCGCGTCCAGAACGCCTATAAGACCTTTGAGGAATACGTACGTACCAACACGGCTGTAGCCAAACGCAGTACGGGTTGGATCTGGTTCGTGTTCGCCGGTCTGCTCTTGATTGCCGGCATCGTCTATGCTTGCGTGATCATCTATCAACGCCGTCAAGAGAAACATCTCACGGCTGTAGAGCAAGAGACTCTGCGTCGTAAACGCATGGGATTGCGCCGGCACTACGGTTCGCAACTCTACTTATGGCTCTTGTTGCTGGTGCTCTACGCACCAATAGCTCTGATTGCCGTGTTCTCGTTCACAAAGAGTAAGATTCTCGGTAACTGGACTGGTTTCTCCTTCGATCTATACGTCAATCTCTTTACCGGCAAGGCCGATGCGGGACTCAATAGCGCGATCTGGTACACGGTGGTCATTGCGTTGATTGCGGCGGTGGTTTCCACGATCCTCGGTACGCTGGCAGCAATTGGCATTTATAACATGCGGGCACGCCAACGAAAGATGGTCAGCCTGCTCAATTCTGTGCCGATGATCAACCCGGATATCATCACGGGTATATCGCTCTTCCTGCTCTTTGTAGCACTGGGTTTCAGCCAAGGCTTGGCAACGGTCTGTATCGCCCATGTGGTGTTCTGTACGCCGTACGTGGTGTTGAGTGTGCTGCCTCGCCTCAGCCGAATGAACCCGAACACCTACGAAGCGGCACTCGATCTGGGAGCTACACCGGCGCAAGCACTACGTATGGTGATGTTGCCGGAGTTATGGCCGGGTATGCTGAGCGGTTTCGTTTTGGCGCTGACCCTCTCTGTCGATGACTTCGGCGTGACGTTCTTTACCAAGGGTAGCGGTGGACTCGAGACGTTGAGTACCTTTATCTATTCGGACGCGCGCAAAGGCGGTTTGACGCCGGAGTTACGTCCGTTATTCACGATCATCCTGCTCGTGATGCTCGCTGTATTGATATATATTAATTTCCATAATAAAAAACAAGAAGAGAAATGAAAAAAATCTTTGTATCGGTATTGGCAATCGTTGCCATCGTATTGAGTTCTTGCGGTCGCGTTGACCGTGCACATCAACTCAAAGTGTTGAACTGGGCGGACTACATCGATGAGGACGTCAAGGAGAACTTCGAGCAGTGGTATTTCGAGCAGACAGGCGAGAAAGTACAACTGGTGTATGAGACCTTCGACATCAACGAGACCGCACTGACCAAGATCGAAGTGGGTCACGAGGACTACGACGTGTTCTGTCCGTCGGAGTACATCATCGAGCGCATGTTGAAAAAAGATCTGTTGATTCCGATTCAGAAAGAACTGATTCCGGACAGCATCTATTATTTCGATAACATCTCTCCGTTCGTACTCAATAAGTTCCAACAGATGGCGCCGTCTCATGACGTTCAGGTGAGCGACTACACCTGCGGTTATATGTGGGGAACGACCGGATTTATCTACAACCCGCAGTTCGTTAACCCTGAGGATCTCCGTTCGTGGGGTGCTATTCTTGACCCGAAGTTTGAGAACCGCATCCTGATGAAAGATGCGTTCCGCGATGTCTATTCGGTCCTCGTGCTCTATGCGTATCGCGATGAGTTGGCGAATGGTACGGTGACGCGCGATGAATTGGTTCGTAACATCACCAAAGAGCGCGTAGATGCTGTTAAGGACATCTTGCTCCGCGCCAAGAAACAGATCTGCGGTTGGGAAGTAGACTTCGGTAAGGAAGAGATGACCAAGGGCAAAGCATGGCTCAACCTCAGCTGGTCTGGTGACGCTCAGTTCGCTATCGAAGAGGCTGCTGAGATGGACGTGATGCTCGATTATATCGTGCCGGAAGAGGGTTCGAACGTATGGTTTGACGGTTGGGTCATCCCGAAGTACGCCAAGAACGTGAAGGCCGCTACCTATTTCATCGATTATATGTGCAAGGCCGAGAACGCACTGGCAAATATGGACGAGATCGGTTATGTATCTTGCGCCGGTGGTCCGATGGCTGCTGCTACGATCTTGGATGAGCAGAACGATGACGAGGAGTGGCCGGAGACCGTAGATGCATCGTATTTCTTTGGCGATGAGCCGATTCAGGTAGAGGATGAGATCCTTGACCCGCACGCATTGCACCTCAACCCGGTTTACTATGCCGACAAGAGTATCATCGACCGTTGTGCTTTGATGCATGACGCCGGCGACAGCCAGGAGATGTTGCTCGAGATGTGGAATGAAATCAAATTAGCACGATGAGAAAATCTATTCAACTAGGCATCCTGGGACTCCTGGGTTTTCTAGGCCTCCTAGTTACCCCTCTCTCTGCACAAACGACGGAGATGGAGCAACGCTACAATGCCCTCGCCGAGCGTTTCGACGGGCGGGATAAGTTGTTGCAGCGCGACCTGAAGGCATACCTGCAGGCTTATCCATACACCACCTTCCTCGATGAAGTGCATTTCATGCAAGGTGTGCTGCAGGTGGAGAAAGGGCATTACAAGCAGGCACTGAAAATCTTGGAACCGATTGATATCCAAGCCCTGACACGTCCGCATCAGCAGGACTATGCTTTCTACCGCGGTTATGCCTACCTGATGCAGCAGGAGTTCCAACGCGCATCGATCTATTTCGGGATTCTCTCCAAAGAGACGAACCGTTATACGATCCGCGGAACGTATTACTATGCCTACTGCATGTACAAACAGGAGAAATACGACAAGGCTTTGCCGGCTCTGAAGAAGTTGGAGAACGAACCCACTTACGCCAAGACTGTTCCGTACTATATCGTGCAGATTGAGTATGCGAACAACAACTACGAAGAAGTGGAGGCTCGTGCCAACACCTTGCTTCGCGAGCATCCGGAAAGCCTTAATAACGGCGAGTTGCATCGTATCCTCGGAGAGATATCCTACAACAAGCAGGACTATGCGCAGGCAGAGGAGCACTTGAGCCAATATGCCAAACTGGCAACCGAGCAGCAAGAGGAGTTACTCCGCAATGACATGTATATGCTCGGTGTGGCGAACTACCGCTTAGCGCGCTATGAAGAGGCAGTCAAAGCCCTCAAACAGGTGAAGCAGGAGAACGACACGATCTCGGAAGCGGCTTGTCTGACGATGGGTAACGCCTATGTGCAACTCCAGCAACCGGAGCAAGCCAAACTCTCTTACCAAGCCGCAGTTAACTACGGCCTCACGCCGGCTATCAAAGAAGAGGCGGCATACAACTACACGCTTTGCACCTATCAGAGTTCGAGCGCGTTGGGTGAGTCTGTGCGGGCGTTCAATGACTTCCTCCGTCAGTTCCCGGACTCCAAGTACGAGAACCGTATCTATCAGTTGCTCTCCGACGCCTTGATGCAGAGTAAGAACTACGCAGCAGCGATTGCAACGTTGGACTCTATTCCGAATCCGTCGGCGAAAATGTTGCAAACCAAGCAATACCTGCGCTATCAACTCGGTGCAGATAATTTCCTGCAAGGTAAGATGCAGCAATCGGCGGATTGGATGACAGAGGTGATTGCGCACAAAGCCGAATCGGATCAATACACGACAGAGGCGTATTACGTACGCGCTGAAGCGTATTACCGGTTGCGTAACTACGTGGCATGTGAGCAAGACTTGAATGCGTTCTTTGCGCGCGCGAATGCCCGTCAATCGGAGAACTATTCGATAGCGCGGTACTTACAGGGTTATACCTGTTTCTCGCAAAACAAATACGATAAGGCACGTGAGGCGTTTTCAACGTATATCGATGCGGCATTGGCCACCGAACCGACCTATGCGGATGCATTGAACCGTATCGGCGATTGCTATTTCAATGCCCGCCAGTTCCCGCAAGCGATCACCTATTATACGCAAGTAGCTAAGTTACAGGCTTCGGGCGCCGATTATGCGCTCTTCCAACGTGGGTATGCACTCGGTTTGCAGCATAAGTACGATGAGAAGATCAGTGTACTGCGCGAACTCATCACGCGTTACCCGAAATCCGATTATGCGGATGATGGTGTGTATGAGATAGCCCGTGCGCAGTTGCAACAGGACGATGAGCGCGGAGCCATCGTCACCTATGAGAGTCTGCTCGCTACCTATCCGCACTCTTCGCTGGCACGCAAGGCTTCGCTCGAGTGCGCGATGCTCTACCGCAACCTGGGTCAGAACGACAATGCGATCGCCGCTTATCGCCGTACGATAGAGAAATATCCGGCTACCGAAGAGGCATACACCGCTTTGGACGCGTTACAGACGCTGTACGTGGAAGCCGGTAATGTCAATGACTATCTGGCTTATACGAAGAACCTCGCGAAGATCAATATGAATGTCTCCACGCAGGAGGATTCGCTGCTCTACGCCGCAGCAGAGATGCAGTACATGCAGGCCGCATACCAGAAAGCGACCGTCTCGCTCTCCAATTACATCACGCAGTACTGCGCAGGCGGACGTTATTGCACTACTGCGCGTTACTACCTTGCCGATTCGTATTACCGTCTCGGTCGGAACCAAGAGGCACTGGCGCAGTACAGCATCCTCGCGGAGATGAACGCCAACCCGTATCAGGAGGAGGCAGCTATCCGTGTGGCGGAGCTGTGCTATGACAAAGCGGATTACGCCTGCGCGCTGGATGCTTTCTACCGCATGCAGGCACTGGCTTCTACGCGCGAGAACACCACGATTGCCCGTCTGGGTATCTTGCGTTGCTCGCAAGCACTCGGTCGTCATCAGGTGGCTATCGACATCGCTGATCAGATCCTTAACGACACACCGGTGAACGAAGAGACCAAGGCCGAAGCACGCTACGGTCGCGCCAAAGCATACGTAGCGCTCAAGCAGTGGAGCAAAGCGCAACCGGATCTGACAGCACTGGCTGCTGAAGTGCGTACCGCACAGGGTGCAGAAGCCAAATACCTGTTGGCGCAGAGTTATTTTGAGCTCAAGGACTATGAGGCTGCCGAAGCACAGGTGATGGAGTTCACTCAGATGAATACCCAGCAGCAGTACTGGCTCGCACGGGCACTGATCCTGTTGAGCGACATCAACCGCGAGCGCGGCGAACTGTTCCAGGCTCGTCAGTACTTGCTCGTGCTGCAGCAGAATTATACCGGTCATAGCGATGACATCGCTGAACTCATCAGCGCGCGAATCGCCCAACTCGACGAATTGGAGAAACCCGTAGAAAAGGAGGAAAAAGATGATGAAGAATAAGAATTACCTAGGTTTCCTAGGGCTCCTAGGATTACTAGTTTCCCTAGCTACTCCTGCCCTCGCTCAATCCGACTCTGCGCTCAATCGTTCGGTGACGGTGGAGCGTGATTTCCAACCGGTCATACAGGCGGCAGGAAAAGTATCTACCAAGCCTGCTGTCGTGGAGACCACGATAGACCCGACGCCGGTGGAGTACTCTGAGTACACGGCCGACGTCACACCGGGTACCGTTTTCCATCCGCTACTCTCGCAGCCTACGCGTTTTGAACCGGGACGTCTCTATAACGGTTATGTGCGCGGTGCCCTCGGTCATCCGAATACCTTGTTCGATTTCGGTTACCATCTGGATGACGGCAAGAAGTCTATCCTTGATGTCTATGCGCATCATAAAGCAGAATGGGGACTCGCCACGCTGAGTAAGACCAAGTTGGGACTCAATTTCACCCATACCTTCAGCACGTGCGATCTCTATTTCGGTTTCAATGGCGGTAATATCTACTACCACAAGTACGGTCATTGGTACGACTACAACCACTTCACCTCCACCACCCACGATTTCGGCGGATGGGAGAAGAACAAAGTGGCGTATGCCAATCGTTCAGACGTGACGGATCGCGATAAGACATCCCTTTGGACGGCAGAAGCGTACGTAGGTGTCAAGGCCAATGCCAAGAATGACGTCCAGTACCAGGTACAGACCGGTTATGCGCTGTTCTCCAAACCCGGCGCGGTGAGTGAGCATCAGATTCGCACCAAAGCGGGCTTCGATTGGCATGCGGATGAACACCATGTGGGAGCTAATTTCTACATGCAGAATAACTTCCTCCAACTCGGTTCGCTGGCGGATGCCATTCCGGACAGTCTCTATCGGAGACGGCATAACTTCCGTTTGGAGCCGTATTATGCGTATGAAGGCAAGCGCGTGCGCGTACATATAGGAGTCAATATCGACCTCAACCTCGGTCATGGTCAGAACGGCCTATCCGGTGTAGAGAACCTCAGTTTTGCTCCGTCGCCGCATATCAACCTCGAGGCGCAGGTTGCCAAACAATGGCTCACTATCTACGCCGATATCGAAGGTTTCCACGGCCTCGGAACGCTGCAGAGTTATATGGAGGATAACCGCTATCGCATTATCCACGCGGGTATTATCGAGCCGCATGTAGCGGAGTACACTCCGGTGGATGCCGAACTCGGTTTTCATATCCGTCCCTACCGCGACCTGCTTATTGAGATCCACGGAGGGTATGCGTATATGATGAATCAGGATGTGTGGGTGGCTACGGCGGACAGCGCTAACTTCGCGCCGCTGAACCTCAAGATGATGGCAGGTGATTTCAGTTATTTCCATACCAACTACCAACGCGGTAAGATCGGTGGCCAGATCAATTACCACCTCCAGGACAAACTGCGTATCAACGTCAGCGGAGATTACTTCTTCTGGAAAGGGGATACCACGGTGTATGATCGTCCGGATTGGAAAGTGGACGTTCGTATCGACGGCCGGATTGACAAACACTGGTCACTCTATTCGGATAACCATTTTGCAGGAAGCCGCACTGCGCTGCTCTATAATGGTACCACCAACACCTACTCCGAGCATATCCTGCGTCCGACGCTGGATCTCAACCTCGGTTTGCAGTATGATATGTGGGTAGGCAAAGCGGCTCATAGCGATTCGAAAACAAGCCAAGTACTCCGTCCGGAGCCGAAACCGAATCTAACGCTCTTCTTCCAGCTCAATAACTGGTTACACCACAAGAACGAGTACTATTACGGTTACCGCTCGCAGGGTATTAACTTCCTGTTAGGCGCAACCTTCCGATTCTAAAAAGCAAGACTCGCTTACGCAGCGAGTCTTCTTTTTCTTATTAGTATGTATCCTATTGCCATCAGCAATAACGGCCATACCGGATTGCCTATTGGATGCTCCACCAATTGGTGCTCATCCGGCGGTGTGACATTCGGTGGACCCGGTGCTCTACGAGAAGAGACAGATGCCAACTCCGGTGCATCCTGCGCCTCCGGTTCTGCCACTTGACGACTCGAAGCCACCGCCACAAAACTGGTCACCGGCATCGTTACCGCGCTGCTATAGGATATACCACGCGAAGATGAACCACCCGAAGTGGTGGCAATCCCGTGTCCGTTCCCTCCGCCGCCTACCATATGGGACGTGGCGCTGCTGGTCAGATAGAGTCCGTGCGAAGACGACATAGCCGCAGCGGGAGCTGTAGGATGCGTAACGGCCGGAAGGATATAAGGCGAGTGATGCATCGACGGGTGAGCAAAATGACTCGTCGAGCGCATCGGCTGCATAGGTGCTGCCACCGGAGAGGGATTGGATACGGTGATACCCGAATTGATGTGC
>Ga0247611_10006671_pt1 | contig 14719 bp, 8 predicted proteins | sample 177DNAGHGhighgp2_FD_192422 | JGI IMG/M metagenome (GOLD analysis project Ga0247611, IMG submission 192422) | Sheep rumen microbial communities from Palmerston North, Manawatu-Wanganui, New Zealand - 1770 DNA GHGhigh gp2 | ecosystem: Host-associated > Mammals > Digestive system > Stomach > Rumen ...
AACTGTATCTCCAATGGGTCATCGCACTTGAGCAACTCCAGGTAATGGCTCCAGGTCAATTGTCCAGACACTGTTTGGATTTTTGGAAACCGAACATAGAATAGCCTCATGTTAAAGAGGTTGGATCTGGAATACCCTTTCCCTCGAAGTCTGGTAAGGTCTCTTGATAGATTTGTCAAGAGTTGTTTTCCATAATCGGCCTTTACATTCCCATGTTGTTCATATTCCACGATATACCTACCGGTTTTCCAGTTGGCCTCTATCAATTCAGTATTAACAGCAATTGCAGCCCTTCCTTTTGCCTTCTCCCATACATCAGAAATAAGCGAGACAAGTCTCACATATTCCGAATCGTTGGCTTGTTGCTCGTCCAGTTGATTTGTTACAAGTTCTTTATTCATTGTATCTTCTATGTTAATCGGTAGCGCCATATTTTTTTTTCACATGTTCATTTTCGCGTTTGTGTGTTCAGGCATTAACACATTCTCTTTTCTTGCATTATCGAAATCTTCTCTGTTTCGGGTGCAAAGATACAGGTATTATTTCAAATGTCTACCATATATATTAGCACAGTTATACATTAAAATACATTCACGAATTCACGCAATTGCACATTTCTGTTTGGCATGCACATTCCTGTTTGGCAGGTATTATTTGAGTCCTATTAGGTCATGTTATGTCATATTCTTTTCTTGTTTTTTATTCGATTCATCTGATTTGTCATCAGGATGCTCCTGAACTATGGCATATCACCCTCTCAGAGGCGCAGGCTTACCACTGTCAGCTATAGTCTTATCAGAAATTTTTTATTAGTTTGCACAAGATTAGAACATGTAACAGCTCCTTAAGGGCTATTCAGAAAATCCATTTGGAAATTCTATCCCATATTATTTCAAGAAGGTTATCACGTCTCTTCTCAATCATATCTTTATCCCAAATATCATTCTGATTCATATTTGCTATAGCCTCAATATGATTAGAATATTTGGATTTCTGAAGCTTCGAGATTGTTTCTTCATTTAAGACAATGCCCATAGATTTGGCAGTTTCTTTTAAATTCTGAATCTTGGTCGGGTCTTTTTCTCCAACTGTTTTATAATACAGAATCTTTTCTTTCCACGGCTTATTACCTGCCGAAGAGTTCAAACTTTGTCCTAACAATGTTAAATTCCCAATGGATTGAAACAGTTTATTTTCATATATATTTTCGTCCCAATCATTGCCATTTTTTTGAGGTGCAATATGCTCAATTGTAAGCAAATCTTCTGCCCCCCATTTGTTCAGACTTAAGTAATTAGAAGTGCCATCACGCCCAATTTTAATGATTCCTTTTTCTCTTTCATCAACAATTGTGTCATGGGCTGCTAATAACAGTCCTAATCGAATAACTTCATTCGGTGCATTATCGTATTTGAACTCATCTTTTGCCTTGAGAAGCCAATCTGTCTTTTGTAATATCTGCTTATCTCTCAGTTTTCCCTTCAGATGGTTTTTGAGTTCAATTATGCTAATTCCGTTCTCAAATTTCCATGTCTTATCATCTGTCTTAAACAAATCTCTATATGTCACGTCAAGTCCAGCATTAGATGCCGATGATCTCCATAAGAAATAATAAGCAGAAACAGCTTTTACCGCTTTAATGAAGTCCTCTATTGCATTTGTTCTGCCACGCTGAATTGAGTCATAGAAATTGCCTAATACTGTTATTGACATTTTATGATTACTCGCTCGAAGGAAACGGACCAACATTGTAGCCAAGTCAGCCTCTTCCATTCCATTCAATACCGAAAAAGGAGATGCCGTATTTTTATCAGAAGCTAACCATATGGACTTGTAAAATTCTGCATAATTCCCCAAGAATTCAACAAACGAGCTCTTTTTAATAAAATCAATCTGTTTGTTGATGTCCTTTCTGTCCTCAAAAGCGTCGATAAGGCTCTTCCTTTGATGAGAGAAATGACTAGAAACCTGTTGCCCATTATAAGCAACAAAAAAAGAGGTTAAGTAATCTTTTGTCCTAGTATTCTTTTGCTGGGCCGTATCTACGTCTTCAAATAACCTGTCTATTTTGTTAAAATATTCTTCGTTTTTTGAGTTTTTAAATCCATTACCAAATTCTTCTGTGATATTTACTACTCTGGGTTTGAATGTCTCAATTGCAGTTAACGGAGTTCCTGTTGCATTCAAAGATTGGAACATGTCAAATGCCCAATTTTCGTCTGTTGGCTGAATGACTGTAAAGCAACAACGTTCCAAAAGATAATGGCATATTGAAAGAACCTGAACGTATTCGCATAAATAATTTGATATTTTATTAGTATTATGGTCATTTAATTTGATAAAATCAACAATTTCATCACGATTGTCATTCCATAAATCAATTTTATTAAACGTTTCTAGAATACTAATGGCAGATGGAAAATCCTCATTTGCTAAATGGGCCTTCCTAATTGTCTCTTTTACCCATTTTTCCATCGTATGATAATTGGTGTATAGGGTCTTACCAACGTTGTCCGTTGAAGGCTTGAATGATTTATTAAAACTGTTTGAATGACTTTCAATGAATTTTGCCAAATAATATGATACGGGCGATTTATATGCCGTTTCTGCGGATTCCTTTTCAGTCCAAAAATCGCGATTTCCTCTGATAATTTTGGGCTTTGACTTACGTCTAATGTCTACAGTAAATATTTGTTTTAATTTATCCTCCCAAAAATTATATATATCATTGATTTCATCAATAAAGTCACAAGATAAAGAGTTTAATTTCTCCTTAATTTCAAAAAGATTCTTCAGAAGAATAGTTGATAATACAATAATGGTTGACAATCGTTGTTGGCCATCAATTAATACTTCAATACGGCTTGGTACAATCTGCGGCTCAATGGGGTATATTTTATCTCTGTTGGATTCGATTAATGTAATGATTGTTCCAAGGAAACGTATTTCTTGCTCATCTTGAGTATTGACAATTCGAGAAATCCCACTTTCAACATCTTCTTGCAACTGAATAATATTATCTTTGTCCCAGCTATAATCACGTTGGTACAATGGAATATACAATCCTTGACCAGTTGTTGACAGATAAAGGTATACACTTTTGTTATCGGTCACAAAAGCTTTTTCGATATTTATATTAGCCATAACTATTGTATATTAAATAAAACAATTTGCACACATTATTTCATCGCCAAGAATCTCTGCAAGGGTTGAGTCTTTCTCTTGTTTGCGATTTTCTTCTTGGCGTTTGATTATATCAAGTTTGATTTGGTGCACACGCTCAGGTTGACATAGTTCCGCAAGGCTCTCATTCTGATTCCATGTGTAACCATCTTTTTCAAATTCCATTGCTTTTTTATATAGGTCTGGATGTTGCTCCAGAAGCCATATCCATTCTATCTTCTGTTGGAAGAAACAAAAATAACAGCCCGATCGACTACGGCAATATGTTCCCTGTTTTCCATCCACTTCAAAGGGTATCTCCTCATAGTAAGCAGGAACTCCGACCCCACTATCCCTCAATATTCTAAATATATCGTCCTTTACAAGAACATCCGTATTATCTAACAATGGAAATTCATCCAATTTCCCCACAGGATAATCTGTTGTTTTCAGATATTCAAAAACCACATGATTGAATAACTTGATATCAAAATCAAGTAAAGCATTCATTTTTTTTGAATAGAAGAATGTTTTTGAAAGAGGTTTTCTCACGACATCCATTAGATCCTCTTTCATAATTCCGTCCGGACATAGTTTATCGTATATATCAATCAACTGGTTTATGTTGTCATTATGTAGTACTTTGTTGATGACATCAATACTCCATATATTTTTTCTAAATGGGAATATTGCTTGAATATTTGGTTTAGATGAAATATACCCATCTCTGTCTTCGTCACCTCGAATGCCCACATATGAGATTGTATAGTCATAGCCAACAAACTCCTCAAACCTATCTAGTTTCATCTTCTTTGTGCACCAGCGAGCCTGGGGGGATGGAAGAAACCCTCCCATTGCTTTTAGGTAGTGATGAAATGGTGTGGGTTCAGGGCTATTTTCAACTTCTACTGCCTTTAATCTTTGGATTTCCCCCAATTCAGCTTCAAGTCTATTTATCAACTCTTCAGTTTCTTTCAATTCACAACCTGTATCTGAATTATAGTATTCAATCTTCAGATTCGGATACTTCTGCTTAAGATATATGGCAAGCGCTGCACTGTCCTTACCTCCAGATATGCCCAATATGTGCCTTACATTCATTCTTCCACCCCTTTGTTAATTGTATACAATTGCTCTACAAACCTCTGAAAGCCCAAGTTGTGTTGAGCTATTTGTGGGATGTCCTTTCTTTTCATCTTTTTCAGGATGAATTGATAGGTGCCTCTTGCATTGGCACCATTCTTTCCATCTTCGGGGATGTAGTAGCCGCCTTTTTCTTTGCTCAATTCTTGGTTGAGTTTGCCAATGCAACCAGTGGTAGCACATGCTCGTTTGTCGGTATAAAACAATGGCAGGAACCAGCATTCTATCTCCTCGAAGCAGATGGCAAAGATAATACGATGCTTGTAAGCTTCGTAGAATTCTTTATCAACGTTTTGCAGAAGCCTTTCTATGATGTCGTTATAGACATCTGCATCTGGGCGTGCCTGATTTTTTTCGTCTGTCTTCTTGATGCCGAACAACGGTTCGTCACATCTGTCGGTATCTACCTGGACAATCAGATAGTCGTTACTCTGTAATGCCTGTTTGAAAACCTCGGTGTTGCAGTGTGAGAGGACCTCTGTCCATCCACCAGAGCCTGCCTGTACTGTACGACTATGATTCACTTCGGTGCGAGGTTGGATGTCGGCAAAGTAGGTGTCTTCAAGACTCATCTTTTCGACGATAGTATGAATGGAGAGGTTCTCCGATATGCCTTCACATATTATTGCGTATGTTGCCATAATTGTCTCTCCATTAGAAATTGTTTGGCAATCCGCCAATGAAACCGCGCAGCCACAATTGCGACAAAGACAAGTCACTGTTGACAACCTCTTCTTTCTTCAGCGTTCTTACCTTGGTGTAGCCGTCAATGGAACGCTGAACAACCATCAGTTTCTGCTCGTCGTCATTAAGGTCTAGGCCATCTAAAACTGCAGGGTTGTGAGTGGTGGCAATGATTTGCTTGCCGTGTTTCTTGGCAAGTTCGACAAGCTTTTTTATCACTTCGCGGCAGAGCTTTGGATTAAAAGCCGTATCGATGTTTTCGATGGCGAAGAAACGTGGTGTCTCATCGGATATAACAAGCGTGAAATAAAAGAGTAAATAAAGGAAGCCCTCATTTGTGCTACGCTGGTCAAATATATTAAGGGTCTCTGCCAGATAACTATCTTTGAGTTTCAGGTCGAACTCCATAGAGAGCTGTCCTGTCGGAACCTCCAGGTCGTCAAACCAGTCGAGAATCTTCAAGTGTTCTTTAATCTCCTCGAACATTTGGCTGGAATCGGGACGTTGAGCCAGATCTTTCAAATAGGAAAACAGACCTTCTCCATGTCGCCCCAAAGGATAGGTGCGGATAGAGTTGTCTGGTTGCCGAAGTTTGCTTTCTTCGAGGGAATAAATCAAGAAGCTTTTCATCTCATCAATATTCGGTACGATGGTTATATCGTCGGCTTTTCTTTGCAATCGTATATTTAGAAGAGTCTTTTCCCCTCTTTCTTTTTCAAGACTTTCAATTTGATTGAGGAGTTTCTGGAGTTTTACAACGTCTTCTTTATTTTTGGGGAGATTTTGGCGAACGAAGGAGAAGTACTGAGAAATACTGAAAGAGTCATCCTCCCATTTTGGGGGTTTTCGTTCATCATTATAATGAAGTTTGCAAGAAAAACCTGCTGCTTTTTCATCAATTGCATCTATACTGATATTATCTGCATTAACCTCAACGAAAGCTGGCAGCATAAATTGTGGGTCTGTAACACGCATTCCTCTGTTGGCGAAATATTCGTAATCCAGTTTGTTAGAACTGGCTGCTGCACCAAGGGCGATACCTTCAAGGATGTTTGATTTACCACATCCATTGGCGCCAATCAGAAGGTTGAATCTTCCAAGTGGTAAGCTAACATCCACTACGGACTTGAAATTCTTTATTGATACGTTGCTAATCATCTTATTCGTTTATTTTCTTGTTCAATAATGAAAGTAATGTACAGACATCAACATTGTTGTTGCCAGATAGAATGTGGTTTATCTTCTCTTCCAGTTCTGAAGATTTCTTCTTGTCTTTTTCGGGAAGTATGTAAGTCTGTGTGCGGATGTTGGTGCCTTGGTTGGTCACCATATCGAAAGAATAGGCATCGCTGCTGTCGGAATCCTTAATCCGACGGGATATGTCGGAATATTTCTCACATTCGCGGAACATATAGACGAGGTCGTCGACAAGCTTGTCTTCCTGCTCGTCACGTAAAGTATCGAGCCGTTGGTCAAGGATGGTATAGCAGATGGATTGATACCACTGCGTACGATTGTCGTATTCGGTCATCACGTGATGATAGAACTCCTTCTGTTTGCCAGTGAGCAGATGCGTCTTCACATTGGCCAACCGCTGATGGATTTCGGTGATGTATTCTGAGTAGTCGCCTGAATCAAGCCTAAATTCATCAACAAGGCGTTCTTCGATACGGTCAATCAGGTTGGTGTAGCATGTGCGGAGCTCACGGATGGCGCGCTCGATGACCTGGCCATACTCATTGATGGTTTGTTTGTCTTTCATTTTGGCTCGATCGAAACCCAAAGCATCGGGTAGGTCTTCGAAGAAGGCTTGTTCTGGGTCTTTGGCTTTGGCAAGTACATCGCGGAATCGCATCGTGGAACGGTGGTTGAATTTGCGAGTGTGTTTGGTGTAGTCGTTCAGCCGGACATAGAAGTGGAGGAAGGGTTTGATGGTCTCAATAAAACTCTGAGTGGATATCGAGAACTCATCTCCGAGATTGACATACCGACGGTATTGATTGAAGAAATTAAGTTTAACTCCGTCGATAGCAAACTTCTTCACCTGATAGTCGCGAGGATGTTTCTGTAGCAGGTCAAAGAATTCCATATTGACATTTGGAATAAAGCTGCCACGAGTGGCATCATAGAGGGCAAAATCCTGCCTGCGGATATACAGATAAGTCGGAATCCAGAAGTCAAGCAAACCCTGTTTCACCTTGTAGGGCTTGTCTGTCAGTATCCCTATCAGTTCGGAAATGCGGCGAGGTTTGTTGACGGTACTTTGTAAAAACTCCTCGGAGGCATCCCAGAGAGGCCTGAACCCTTCTTTGATGTCGACATCAGAAAAAACACCATTCCGGTGCAGTCCTGTATCCTTCAAAAGAGAGTAATAGATAGTCTTTTCTGGAGGGAACTTGTCTTTGGAAAATCCAAGGTCTTCTTCAGTATTGTGTTCGATAAGTGCTGACAAATAGTTTTTGCGGGCCGTTGAAATGCTACCGCTAAGTTTGTGACGGTTGAACAATTCATTGTTCATCACGGGTGTCTTGCAGTAAACTTCGTCGCACACGCGAGAAAGCAGTTTGTTGAAATCACGATGAGAATGTATGTTCTTTTCTTCACCATTGTATATCCAGACAACCTTGTCGCTGTAGGAAAAGAGGCTGTCGCTGAGCTCCTTGTTCAACAAGTCTTGCTCGTACTCTAATAATTTCTTGAATTCGCCACGGGCCACATTATCGGTTTCTACAACCACTTTGTCCAACAAATACTCGTATTTATCTATGTTATACAAGTGATTGACCAAGCTTTCAGTCTCTTTAAAAAATGCAAATACTATTGCAGAATCCATATTAGTGCTATAATCCTGCAATTCCTTCAAGGCATTCTTCTTGGTTGAAAAAATCAGTTCTATGTAGCCGTCGGTATCCCCTTCTGGAGTTGTCTTCTCAGGTGTTTCGAGTATTTTATAGTCGAAGAAACGGGGTGTGCCTTTCTGGTAGAAGTGTGCTTTGACTGGCGCAATACGTTGGTGGAAGAAATGGTTTAATCTGTCAACGAAGTATATTGGACGAGGTACGATGAGCCCTGCTTCGTGGAACTCGGCTTCCAGGTTAATATCGGTGCCTTCAAACAGAACAAGACGTTCTTTATATTCTGCAAAGCGGACAATTTTCATTTCGACAAGTCGCTGAATGATATTGTCTGCTTTCGGAATATTCATTGCCCATTTAGCATAGCATGAAAACTGCTGGATGTCAAACCGGAAGCCAGCATTGCCAAATATATTCAGCAAACCAAGAGCCTTAATAAGACGAATGGCGACAAGTGATTGTTCATCAGATTCCCACTTTTTTGTTTCAACGCGCTCAATGGAGTTCCGTATCGTTGCCCACGACATAGAGTCGGCATTAGCGTCGCTAAGTGTCGATTGAAAAGTGTATGTGATATAGTCGTAGACTTTAGCCAAGTTATATGTCAATCGATCCTCGGGACAAAAATCAAGGACAGAGTCTTCACCCCGTGCGGAAAGAAACGAGAAAAGGGAACGCTCATTCTGTCCGTAGCGTTGTATGGCGGAGGTGACGACATAGGCAGAGAAAATATCCAGCGGGTAAAGCTGTAAGGCTGTGGATTCTTCGAAATCTTTTGCCACAAAGCCCGTCTCGACGGCGAGTCGGTGAAGGTTTTTAGCATTGGTGCAGGCTGCCGGTTTTGATTCTTCCTGCAATTGGACAGAAGCAAGGTGCAGGAGTTGCTCTACTGGCTCAACAAATGCGACCTCCATGAATCGTCCTTTTACCTTCTTCCATTCATTTTTCTGTTCCTCATTCAAACTCTTGGCGTAAGAACCGAAATTCTGATGGAGAGTGGTAAGCAATAGAATCTGGCGAGAAGAATTGTTAACGTACTCAGCCAATTGCTGTAAGAAATACAATTCCTTTTCTGGGTTGTTTTTTGCCGCGTGTTCAAGAATCTTTCCAAACTCGTCAATGACAATCACCAAAAATTTACCTTGTTTTTGACATTCTTTGTAATAGCGATTGAGAGCATCGATAATGCTTTCTCCAGATCTAGCATTATTCAGTTTGTGCTGCAGAATGGTAATGAGTTCACTGTAGTCTCCGACAATGTTCAGTATCTCATAGTTGGTTGCATCAGAAAGGGTACGCGGGTCAAACAAAAGTGGTTCCTGTTTGTTTCGAAGCAAATCGGATTCCAATGCCAGTAAGAAACTTGATTTTCCTGTGCCGTATGTCCCGATGATTGTATACGAATGCAATCCTGACCTGAAGCCATTGACAATATGGCTGATGGCCTTCTTTGCGTTAGGGGTTACTATGTAGTGAGAACCCTTGACAAAGCCATTCTCAATATTGGCCGACAGATTAAATGCTCGCTTCATAGTAATCATTTAGAATTGTTTCAGATGCAATGTCCTTGATAAATTGTATTTGTCGGATGCCTGCTTCGTCGCTATAGGCCACATAGTCAGAGTATCTGTAAGATAATTGCTTAAGCATATCGATGATTTCTGCATCAGTCATACAAAACGGCATACCAATATAGTGGCGTATGTCGTCGTATGGAAGAGTATTGTCGTTTTCTTTCTCCCTGAGTTTGGATAATGCATAGAGGAATATTTGCATAGGAATTCTCCGTTTGCCCTCGGTATTAAAATAGTACTCTTTGTTATTATCGCTGATACGGAGCAAATCCAGATCAATGAACAGTGCCGAGAAATCCTCGTTGGATTGGGGTTTTCTGGGTAGTGCATAGGTATGGAAGAGGACATCGGTGTCTTTCTTTACTGTATTTTCGTTGTATGAGTTTTTCAGACCTTCATCATTTAGTTTGTACTTGATGTGGCTAACGAGTAGTTCTTTAGTGAAGTGGGTTCGCTCTCGCTGGAATTCACAGAAGAAAATGTGGTAGATTGAAGCTTGTGAACCGAAAACAAGATTGAAGTGGAGTAGCCAAAGTGTTGCCAAATCTTCAAGATAGGGGTCTTTGCCATCTTGGTCGTCAAATAGATAATGGCCTAAATCGGTAATGTTGTTATTCTCATATATACCGCATACCTTAAGCCAATAACGGATGGAGGTGACCATGTTTTTGCCAACGCCAAGATGAATGACCGCGTCGGGAGCATTGAAATCGCGTTTCTGCACAACAAAATCATACCCTTTTTTAAGCCATAACGACTTGCAAGCAAATGATTCATGTCCAGAAAAGCTGTAGTATGCCATATTAATTATTCTTTATTTTAAAATGCAAAGATACATGTTTTTTCCCAGAATGACAAATTTTTTTGAGTAGAATAGGAGTAGCCAAGAGGTTGTTTTGTTAGTGTGACAAAACAAGAATTCAGGTTTTATATCAAAACATAATGCCCTTATGTTTGGTTTTCATTACTAAGTATGGCTTTCACCATCAAATAGATATTGTGGCATCATAGCATGTTGAAAAGCTATGCTGTCTTGGCTCCTCAAATCATTATTACTTTCATTGTCTATTCTGTTTCTTTTCTATTTTGTTTGTATTGCACAAAAAAAGTGTCAACTAATCTCCATCCAAATGCCAACAAATCGCCCTTCAAGATACGGCTTGCCCGGCATCATTCTGCGATGGGCCAGGTTGCGGCTTTTTTCACCTTGTAGTGGGCGGTTTGGCGGATGTCTGTGGATGAGGCTCCGAACAGCAGCACGTATGTGCCAGCAGCGGTCTCCCATGAGGTGGTGGACTCGTTGAAAGAGGCCAAGTCGTAGGCGGTGACCGTCAGCGTCAGCTTTTCGGACTCACCGGGCATGAGGGTTTTGGACTTGGCAAATGCCTTCAGCTCTCGCGAAGGCTTCTCCAGTCCGCCAGCAGGGGCTGAAACATAAAGTTGCACCACTTCACGTCCGGGCATGTGGCCTGTGTTGGTCACGGTGATGGTGGCGGTAAAGCCGTCTTGGCCAGCTTTTATTTTGGGCTGCCCATAGTCGAAGGTGGTGTAACTCAGACCATAGCCAAATGGGTACGACACGGCTACGTCATGCGTGATAAAATGGCGATAGCCGACCCAGATGTCCTCCTCATAGGGAGTGAAGTCGACACCCCGCCGCTCACCCTTCTTGCCCGACATATCCCAACGGTAGGGGAAATTGGCGGCGGATGGGTGGTCCATATAGTTGACCGGGAAGGTCATGGGGAGTTTGCCCGAGGGGTTCACCTTGCCCTTGATGATGTCTGCAACGGCATGGGGCCCTTCCTGCCCGGGTGTCCACGGGAGTATGATGGCATCGACGAGGTCCTTCCATGAGGCCGTTTCGACCACCCCCACAATGTTCAGCACCACCACTACCCGTTTGCCGACCTTATGGTAGACCAAGCTGACATTCTGGATAAGCTCGCGCTCGGGAGCCGTCAACTGAAAGTCGTCGTGGAACACGCGGTCAGCCCCCTCACCGGCAATACGGCCCAGCACGATTACCGCCACATCGTTTGCCTGAGCCTGCCGTTCGATGGTTCTTACCGTTACCTCCGGCTCTGGACGGTGGCGTTTGTCGATGGAGGAGGCCTCCATCCGTTCCTTGTCCTGCTGTAGGGCATAGAGATGGCGGTAGTAGTCGGCCAAATCCTGGTCCAGCGTGAATCCCGCAGCCACTAACGCCTCCTGCATATTGGCGACATGTGAGGTATGGACAAATCCCGACCCGGTACCCACACCGAAGAAATCCACCGAGCTGATGCCATAGAGGGCCACTCTCTCGCTCCCACTCAGGGGCAGGGTCCCGTTCTCGTTGTGGAGCAGCACGATGGACTCGGCAGCAGTCCTGCGTGCCACCTGTGCATGGGCTTGCAGGTCTGGGCGATTGGAATAGGGGTAGTTCCTATAGCGAGGTGTTTTCACAATATACTCCAAAACGCGGCGCACAGCCCGGTCCAGTTCGGTTTGGGAGATTGCGCCACTCTCAACAGCTGCCATCAGCCGGTCGCGCTCCCGTTGGTTACCTGGCATCAGCAAGTCGTTGCCAGCCTTGACCGCCTTCACCGTGCTGTCCTTGCACCCCCAGTCGGTCATCACCAGACCCTCGAAACCCCATTCGTTACGTAAGATGGTGGTGAGCAGTCGATGGCTCTGCTGGGTGTATTCGCCGTTGAGCTTGTTGTAGGACGACATCACTGTCCAGGGGTGTCCTTCCTTTACGGCTATCTCGAAGTTCTTGAGGTACATCTCGCGCAGCGCACGCTTGCTGATGCGTGAATCGTTCTCCAGCCGGTTCGTCTCCTGGTTATTGGCGGCAAAGTGTTTGACCGAGCATCCCACCCCCTGCGACTGCACCCCCCGGACGTATGCCGCCGCCATGCGGCCGGACAGCAGTGGGTCTTCGGAGAAGTACTCAAAGTTGCGGCCACAAAGGGGGTTGCGGTGGATGTTCATGCCAGGGGCAAGGAGTACGTCAACGCCATATTCCCGCACTTCGCTGCCCATTGTCTTGGTCATTTCCTCGACCAGTGCAGGGTCCCAAGAACAGGCCGTCAGCGTCCCGACCGGAAACCCTGTGCAATAGAAAGTCTGGCTGCTGCCCGGGCGGGTGGGACTGAGACGCAGACCTGCCGGGCCGTCGCTCAACACAGTCTGGGGAATGCCTACCCGTGGAATGGCACGCGTGTACCCCGCCACGTTGGGAACTCCTGAACCCTCACCTGCCGCGCCCACCAAGAGGGAGCATTTCTCCTCCGTGGTCATGGACATCAACACTTGGTCGATATTGTCGCTGCGCAGGTGGATGCTGTCAGTCTTTTGGGCAAAAGCCACCTGCGGACACACCTACAGTGTGGCTATCAGAATGCTTATAACGTATAATGGTTTGGCATAAATACTACAGTGTTCAGAAATCTATACAGGGAAGAGTGGGATGCGGCATTTTCCTTGTCACTTACCTATAGGGGGCCGACCTCACGACACTTTTATGTCAGGGCCGTTGATGTCGTCGATGGGGGTGGCGGTGGCGCTCTCTTTGATGTCGCGCAGACGTTTCTCGATGCGGCGGAGGCCGAAGAAGGCCACAATGCGGACTATGCCGTTGGCCAGGATGCCGAGGCCTAACAGAACTCCGAGGAATGCCCCTGTGGTTTCGGGCTCGCGCAAGGCAAGGAAGCCCAGCACGATGCTGCACACGCCCAACAGCGACATGAGCCACCAGCGGTCATAGCCTCCTTTTTTGTAATCGATGGACAGTACTCCAAGCGACACTCCCTCAAACATAACCCATACCGAAAACAGGGCTATCATGGCTGTTTCTGAGGCCAGGATATTGGTGGACAGGATAAGGCCTACCAGTATCTGGAATATGGCCAGCAGAGTGGTGGAGCCGGCATTGGGCAGGAAGGCTTGGGCGCGGAGGCCGAAGATGAGCGACGACACTCCCGATACGAGAATAAAAAGTCCCATGAGCCAGGCTGCGGAGGCGAAACTGGCACCGGGATTGAGGATGCACACCACACCAAGGGCTACGAGCAGCACAGCGGTGACAATAAGGTAGATGTTGATTTTCTTCATGGCAAGTTTTTATGTGGGTAATAAATGAAGGGTGTGGGTAAAGTCCCAGCACCCTTCGTGAAAAAGCATTGCGATTTGTCTTTTTTATTTGCCTTCGATCTCTTTGCGGACCTTCTTGAAGGCCTCGATGCACTTGTCGAGGTGCTCGTGTTCGTGGGCGGCGCTGATCTGGACGCGGATGCGTGCCTGGCCCTTCGGCACGACGGGATAGTAGAAACCGGTGACGAAGATGCCTTCTTCCTGCATCTTGGCGGCATACTGCTGGCTCTTGGCAGCATCGTAGATCATCACGGCGCAGATGGCGCTCTCGCTGGGTTTGCAGTCGAAGCCCTCTTCCTTCATGCGGCGCAGGAAGTAGTCGGTATTCTCGTGCAGCTTGTCCTGCAGCTCGTTGGTTTCGCTCATCATCTCAAACATGCGGATGCCGGCAGCCACGAGGCCGGGAGCCATGCTGTTGGAGAAGAGATAAGGACGGCTGCGCTGGCGGAGCATGTCGATAATCTCCTTGCGGCCAGTGGTGAAGCCACCCATTGCGCCACCGAAAGCTTTGCCCAAGGTGCCGGTGAGGATTTCAATCTTGCCACGCAGGTTGTAGCGCTCGGTCACACCGCGACCGGTCTTGCCGACCACGCCGGCGCTGTGGCTCTCGTCCACCATCACCATGGCATCGTATTTCTGAGCCAGCTCGTAGATCTTGTCCAACGGGCAGACATTGCCGTCCATGGAGAAGACACCGTCGGTGACGATGATGCGGAAGCGGTTCTTCTGGGCGGCTTTCAGTTGCTCTTCGAGGTCGGCCATGTCGGCGTTGGCATAGCGGTAACGCTGGGCTTTGCACAGACGCACACCGTCGATGATGGAGGCGTGGTTCAGCGCATCGCTGATGATGGCGTCCTCATCGGTCAGCAGGGGCTCGAAGACACCGCCGTTGGCGTCGAAGCAAGCAGCATAGAGGATGGTGTCCTCGGTGCCGAAGAACTCGGAGATTTTCTGTTCCAGTTTCTTGTGCAGATCCTGGCAGCCGCAGATGAAGCGGACAGAGGCCATGCCATAGCCACGAGCGTCCATGCCCTCTTTGGCGGCCTTGATCAGTTCGGGATTATCGGCAAGGCCGAGGTAGTTATTGGCGCAGAAGTTGAGGCACTTTTTGCCTTTCACCATGATTTCAGCGCCCTGGGGGCTCTCAATGATGCGTTCGTG
>Ga0247611_10006673_pt1 | contig 14714 bp, 11 predicted proteins | sample 177DNAGHGhighgp2_FD_192422 | JGI IMG/M metagenome (GOLD analysis project Ga0247611, IMG submission 192422) | Sheep rumen microbial communities from Palmerston North, Manawatu-Wanganui, New Zealand - 1770 DNA GHGhigh gp2 | ecosystem: Host-associated > Mammals > Digestive system > Stomach > Rumen...
TCATTTGTTGTTCCGCTGATGAGACTGGGATTCGGAAACATAATGGTACAGGAGATCGTCCAGCATCCCGAACGTGAAGGAAAAGCGATGGGAACAGGCGTTTTCCTCAATATCGTATCGGCATTTGCCTGCATTGCGGGTGTTACCGCGTTCGCATATGTAGCTAACCCCGGAGAGACAGAGACCGTTATCATCTGCGCTCTTTACGGTGTAAAGCTGATCTTCGAAGCAACGGACCTCATGTCATACTGGTATCAGGCAAAACTGATGGCCAAGTATTCATCGGTAATAAGCCTTATAGTCCATTTCGCGGTCTTGGGATACAAGATATATATCCTTGCCTCTTCCAAGAGCGTTTACTGGTTTGCAGTCACATCCGCGCTGGAGTATTTATTGTGCTCTGTCGGAATGTATATCATCTATCACATAAAGAAGACGCAAAAACTTTCTGTCTCGCTTAAGTTGGGAAAGGAACTGATCAATAAGGGTAAGCATTACATCCTGTCTTCGATGATGGTAATGATCTTTGCAGAGACAGATAAGATAATGCTTAAGGGCCTCATTGACAGTTCGGCGACTGCTCTTTATTCGACGGCAACGATCCTTGCCGGTGCTACAGGATTCTTCTTTGCGGCGATCATCGATTCATTCAGACCGTGGATCTTCGAAGCTCAGAAGAATGATGAAGAACTGTTTAAGAAGCGTCTTAAGATGCTCTATTCGTTCATCATCTACCTCTCGCTTCTGCAGAGTATCGTAATGACTGTATTTGCAAAGCCGATCGTTCTCCTTACCTATGGAGAGCAGTATTATGAGTCGATCGGAGCCCTTCAGATAGTAGTCTGGTATACGACATTCTCTTACTTAGGCTCAGTACGCAATATCTGGATCCTTGCAAACGATAAGCAGAAATATCTCTGGGTAATCAATCTTTTCGGAGCAGGCGCAAATGTCGTCTTAAACGTAACTCTTATCCCTCTTATGGGAATCTACGGAGCAGCCATAGCTTCACTGGTAACGCAGATCTTTACCAATGTTATCGTTGGCTACATCATCAAGCCCATCCGTCCCAATAATGCGATCATGATGAGCAGCCTTAATCCTAACTGCTGTCTTGAAGCAATAAGAAAGCTTCTAAAGAAGGAACCCAAGACCGGGAAGAAGTGACCGGAACTGCCGGATGTTGAAAGGTGTTTTAGCGCTATGGATGCCGTATTTGAATCAGAGAACATCATATATGTTAGGCCGTCATTTGATCTCGTGCCGGAATATCTTGAGATGGTCAATGACATCGAGAATGTTGCCAGGTTTATAGGCGACAGAAGAGAGCCGTTAAGCGAGAAAGACGAGATCGACTACATCAAGGATAAGATGGATAACGATGCGACGATGTTCTCTATGCTCGAGAAGGATACCCGTGAATTCATCGGCAATATCGAGTTCTTCAACCGTACCTTCGATGCAGCCGAATGGGGCATCGTGATCACGACTAAGATGCAGAATAAAGGTTACGGCAAAGAAGCGTTGATGAGGTCAGTCGAATACGGATTTAATGAACTTGGACTTAACAGGATATTCCTAAGCGTATATGCGGATAATCCGCGCGCTGTACATGTCTACGAGAAGTGCGGGTTTAAGGAGTTCAAACGTGACGATGTGGACATCTTCATGGAGATGGTAAAAGATGAGAGAGCTGCTGACTGATGACAAGTTAAGCCTTGAAGAGCTGAAGCGGCATAAAGACATAGCTCTCATAAGTGACGATGTAAGTTCGAGAGAAGAACTTATAGAATCGCTCATGAAGTATCTGAAGCTTAACCGGAAGCAGAGAAGATATTCTGATTACTACTCTGTAAAACTCTTCGGATGCAATGTATGCGATATGTTCATATCTCTCAGCTACAGGTTCAAGTTCGAACCTCCTGTTCCGGTGAACGAGACGTTCTTCATATCAGAACCTGACCTATACTACAACAAGAAAGCTTTTGATGAGGGCAGCATCAATCTCTGCTTTGTCATCGGATATTCGGGTTCGGGAAAGTCCGTTCTTACGCGTGAATATGAAGGTTCAGGCATTGAGAAGATATCTCTTGATGACCTTGTCTGTGTTAAGGATCACTACACGATGGAAGACCTTAATATGATGAGTGAGATGCTCTATTCTTTCTTCGCAGGTCCGGGCACGAAATACTATATCTCAAAGAAAGAACGTGACCTTTTTGCTGACAGGAGCGAAGTCTTCGTCGAGTTCATCAAGTACGCCAGAAAGTTTGCTTCTTCGCATAAGGAGACCAAGTTCATTCTTGAAGGAATATGGACATATCTGTTCTTCGACGATCCTTCAAAGTTCGATAAATATGCTGTCTACATGAAGGGAACGTCCCTTATCAAATCCAAGCTCAGAAGGATGAAGAGGGAGTCTTCCAACACGCCGGTCGAGTCCTGGGACCGTCTGATCGAGTTTGGCATCTATGCCGGCGATACGACATTAAAAGACAGCAACGTCGATAAGTGGAGACGTCATTTCGAGAAGAAAAAAGAGACGGTCATAAAGCAGGAAGACAATTACTTCACGCTGTTGAAGCAGAATATAATGGCCAGGATAAACAATATCAACGACTGCTTCGTTCATGGTGATGCTGAAGGGATCAGGGCTATCAGCAAGAAGGCCGCAGCCGACCGCAAGATGGATCTTACCGAGAAGGCAGTTATCATCGAAGAGTGCAAAAGGGCACTTGCAGATCTTACTTAAGAGGCGGCAAAAGAAAGCCGTGGACAGAAATCCGGTTACTTCTTAAATAATTAACAGTTAATTAACTCTGTAATGATAAAAGAAAAATATAGAGTGTTAAAATATTTTTATGAAACAGAAGCGGAACATTTTGTCCGGTATTTCCAGGTCCGTTGCCGCAGCGGTATTGACCGTTGTTGTTCTTTTCTCGCTCATTCCGGCAGGCCTTAGAGCCGATGAACGTTTTGTTATCGATCCCACAGGCAAACGCGAGGGTCTGGCGGCTTTTCTCTACGACAACAAGACCGGACTTCCGACTTCTGAAGCTAATGCCATTGCGACTACTTCTGATGGTTTTATATGGATAGGAAGCTACGGCGGTCTTGTCAGATACGATGGTTCCACTTTCGAGCGATTCAGTTCAAAAACAGGTATCGCAAGTGTCGTAAGCCTCTTTGTCGACAGCAATAACAATCTCTGGATAGGCACAAACGATAACGGTGCCGCCGTGATCGACAGATTCGGAAGCATCAGGATGTACCATAAGCGCGACGGCATGCCTTCTGCCCTTGTAAAAGCTTTTTCCGAAGATGAATACGGAAATATATATGCCGGCACATCTCAGGGTCTGGTCATCTTCGATAAGAACGGCGAATTCAGAGTCATCACCGATCCCAAGATAAAGGATCCTAATATCAGATGTCTTGAGAACGGCAGCAACGGAATTACTTATGCATTAACCATCGGAGGAGACATCTTTACTCTGAAGAACGGCCGAGTGCTTAAGTATTTCAACGGGAAGGATGATCTCGGGATCGAGAATATACATACGCTCCTTACTGATCCTGATGAACCCGGAAGCCTTTATCTGGGTGACAGCGGATCACATATCTGGCACGGCAGCCTGACAGAAGGATTCCCCAAAGCCTACAGGAAAAGTGTAAAGGGGTTAGGCGGGATCAATTGCCTGAAGATGATCGACGGTGACCTTTGGGTATGTGCCGATAACGGTGTATATGTCTATGCCAAAGGCGAGTCTGAAGGCAAAGCACTTGAGAATATCCCGATGAATTCCAAGATCGAATATGTTACTGCTGACTATCAGGGCAATCTATGGTTCGCATCGTCTAAGCAGGGCATCATGAAGGTCGTTCCGAACCAGTTTACCGATATTTTCGATCAATACAAACTTGAGGATGCTGTTGTTAATTCAACCTGCTATTACAAAGACATGCTCTTCATCGGCATGGATAACGGCTTTAACGTAATAAATAGGAACGGTCCTGTCGAAAGGGTCAGGATAAAGGACGCCAGGACAGCTTCAGGCAAGCACCTGGGAGACCTGAACCTTATTTCCATGCTTGAACAAGTAAGGATCAGATCGATAATCAAGGACAGTCAGAACAGGATATGGATATCCACATTTAATGATCTGGGTCTTGTCAGATATGACGGTGAGAATGTCGTTACATTTGGTGAAGCAGACGGCATGCCATCCACAAGGATCAGGGCGGTGACTGAATGCAGTGACGGTTCTTTCCTTGTCTCTTGTACCGGTGGACTTGCCATAATAAGAAATGACAAGGTCGAGAAGGTGTACGGTGCGGAATCAGGCATTAAGAATACCGAGATCCTGACTGCCGAAGAGGGCAGGAACGGAGACAGGCTGGCAGGTACCGACGGTGACGGTATCTATGTCATCAGCAGGTCAGGAATGAAGCACATAACAACTGAAGACGGCCTGATGTCAGACGTCGTAATGAGGATCAAGAAGGCCAAAGATCAGGATGTCTACTGGATAGTAACCAGCAACTCGATAGCCTACATGACGACTGATTACAAGATCCATACGATCAATAATTTCCCGTTCTCCAACAACTTCGATATGTATGAGAATTCCCAGGGCGAAGTCTGGATACTCAGCAGCAACGGAATCTATGTCGTGAAGGCAGAAGATCTGATAAGGAACGAAGAGATCGAACCTGTTTTCTATGGTATTGATAACGGCATCCCAAGCATAGCAAATTCAAATTCATACAGCTGCGTAACAGATGACGGTGTGCTTTACATCGCAGGCACAACGGGTGTTACCAAGGTCAATATCGAGAAGCAGTTCGAGCGTGTCAACAGCATCAGGATGAGCGTTCCTTATGTCGATGCTGACGGTGTAAAGATATATCCGAAAAATGGCGTGATAACGGTTCCGAAAGGCACGAAAAAGATCACGGTATATCCTTACATCTGCTCATATACGCTGGGAAACCCCAAGGTCGATTATTACCTCGTGGGCTTTGATTCAAGCAAAAAGGCTACCACCAAGAACGATCTTAAACCTATCGACTACACGAACCTCAAGGGCGGATATTATACATTCAGGATGACTATATCCGACTCAATGGGTAAAGAGAGCAATGATTACAGGATCGAGATAGTCAAGGAGAGAGGCTTCAGCGAGTATCTTTGGTTCTGGCTGATATTTATCCTGCTGTTCTATTTCCTGATAGTAACTTTTGTCCATTTCTATGTTAAGAAAAAGACCTCGGCTCTCATTAAGAAACAGGAAGAGAACAGGACCCTCATCAGAGAGATCGTTGAAGCGTTCGCGAAGATGATCGATATGAAGGACAAGTATACGAACGGCCACTCCAAGAGAGTCGCCGAGTATACGGCGCTTCTTGCACGCGAACTCGGATATGACAACGAGACAGTCGAGAAGTACTACAACATCGCACTTCTCCATGATATCGGAAAGATCGGAATACCTTCCGAAGTTCTCAATAAACAGGGCAAGCTGACCGTTGATGAATATCACAAGATCCAGTCACATACCACACTGGGATACAACGTGTTAAAGGATATCAGCATCATGCCTGAGCTTTCTGTCGGTGCGGAATCACACCATGAGAGACCTGACGGAAAAGGTTATCCTCAGAGCCTTACCGGCGATGAGATCCCGAGAGTCGCACAGATAATAGGAGTTGCTGATACTTTCGATGCCATGTATTCAAGCCGTCCGTACAGGAAGAGAATGAATTTCGAGAAGGTCGTATCTGTTATCGCCAATGCCAGAGGAACGCAGCTTGCAGAAGATGTTGTCGATGCATTCCTAAGAGTCGTTGAACGCGGCGGATTCAGAGCTCCCGATGATGATGGCGGCGGAGCGATGGAAGACATAGATAACATCCATAAGAGGCTTGATAAGGAAGCGAAAGAAGAGGAGCGGAAAGCTCATGAAGATGAGGCATAAGATTGCCTGACCTTTCCGTTATGCTACAATAATCCGTATAGTGCACCGGAAGGGGGATCTTAAGCCGTGAATAAGTGGGCATATTTTATTATCCAGTTTGTAGTGTCAACGATAATAACCTCTCTTGTCTGGTATCTGTTTGTCATTACAACTAATCATATGGTGGAAGGTGCAGTGGACTTTACTCCGGTCTACCTTTTTCTCGGAGGTATCCTCTTACACCTGATACTTACGGTTATCTATATTCTGTTCGGTTGGCGGAAAGTCGATGAGTGGAGATGGTGGTGCATACTTATCGCCGCAGGGATATGTATCATTACATTCTTTATCGGTATCTACGGCCAGGTAGCTATCCAGTATCTCATCTGGTATTACTGATCCGGTTTTATTTTATGCAATCGAAAAGCCCCTCAGGCATTTAACCTGAAGGGCTTTTGTTAATAGGGCAGGAAAAACTCAGGGTTTATTTGAGCCTCTTGATAAGTCCGCAGAATTCTTCTCTGTACTTGTTGTTATTTGTGCCTGATTTAGCGAGTTCATAAGCAGAATCATAGGTCGCAGTGCCTTTGTATTCGCTGTTTCTCAATACCAGTGATGTCTCGATGACGCCGCAGATGAAATTGAAGTCATCCTGATTGCTGATGCCGTTATCTTTGAGAGGATACTGGATAAGCTTGCTTGCGTCCTCTGCAGGTGCCTTGTATCTTACGGATACTGTGCAGAACTCACCGTTGCCTGCCTTGTCGGAAAGAACGGTATCCTGGTACTTTAAGCCGTCGTCGTTCTTAGCTTCAGGATCTCTCATCTTGAGCTCATAACATACTGTTACCTGTGCGCCTGCACCGATCTCGCCGCCGTCCTTCTTATCGTCGTTGAAATCTTTTGCTGCCATCTGTCTGTTCTCATATCCGATTTGTCTGTAGGAAGCTACTTCATAGGGATTGAACTCTACCTGGAACTTAACATCCTTTGCAACTGTTACTGTTGTCTGCATGAGCTTCTCGCAGAGCACTCTTTCAGCTTCATTGATCGAATCGATATAGAAATAGTTACCGTTGCCTGCGTCAGCCAGGGATTCCATATTTGCATCACTGTAGTTGCCACGGCCGTAGCCTAATACGGTAAGGAATACACCTGTTTCCTTCTTCTCTTTGATAAGGTCTACGAGACCGCTCTGGCTTGTGATACCGAGGTTCATATCACCGTCGGAAGCGATGATGACCCTGTTGTTGCCGCCCTTGACGAAGTTCTTGGCAGCGCATTCGTATGCTGCCGTGATTCCGCCGGAACCGTTTGTTCCGCCGCTTGCACTAAGCTTATCCAAAACATTGCAGATCTTAATGTAATCATTGGATCCTTCCAGCAATGTTTCAGAACTTCCTGCATAAGTTACGATAGATACCTTGTCGTTGGGACCGAGCTCTCCTGCCAGGAGCTTGAAGCTTTTCTTTACCAGATCAAGCTCACCGCTCATTGAACCGGATGTGTCTACCAGAAATACGAAATTATTCCCCTCGTTCGTAATATCGGTCTCGCTGTTTGCCTGCATCGTCATTACCAGGAGCTTATTATCCTTGTTCCACGGACAATCGCCGACTGAATACTGAACGCTGAAGACATCGTCCTTGCTGTCAACTTTGTAATCGAAATAATTGACCATCTCTTCAGTCCTTATTGCCGATGCAATATTACTGAGATTATAGCCGTTGATGATCATGTCTCTGAGATTGCAGTAAGTGCCTGTATCAACATCGGCTGCAAAAGTCGAGAGAGGGTTCTGAAGGACATCGATAAAACTGTTCTCTTTTATCGTATTATATTCTTCAGTGTTGAAATCCTGTCCTGCAACAGTAGTTTCTTCCGGATACTCTCCTTCCCATTCGGTGGGTTCATTGTAGATATACCCGTCTACTGCTTCAGTGGCGGCGTAATTGTAGTTTGCTACCGTCGTGGACGCAGTATAATTATAATCGCCGCCCGCGGAGCATGCTGTTGCCGACAATACCATTGTTCCTGTCAGTATTGCTGCTAATGCCTTTCTGTTCATATTTTCATCCTCCTTTTGCAGTGCCTGATGGTATTTGTCATTCCATTGCATTGCGTTGCTACTCTGTATACAGATGTCTGTGGCAAAATGTTGCACCGGTCTTCAAACATTATTCCGTATGTTTTATGTAGGATCGGACAACGCTTCTGTAGAGAGGATCAGAAAGCTTATTACTTATGAAGACCATATGGGAAATAGTGCAGCTGAATCAGGTCTTGATGAAGAACTGCAACATCTTCTTATATTTATCTGTATTATAGATATCAGGAACAGATATCTTCAGGAAAGGTGGCAGGATAATGGGCAGGAACTTTCCGGTAGCAAGAATTCTTATAACAGGCATAGAACTGTTCGGGCTGATAATGCTCAACTTAATAGGCATTTATGCTCTTAATAATGGTCCAAAGGCAAATTTAGACGACCGGTATACGATTATCGAGAAAGACTATGATGCTTTCCCTTCCTTTACGGGTGTTGTTAAAGAGATCGAAAGCTTTGATTTATTAAGCATAATCGAAGATGCAGAGGATGGCACCCGGAACAATGAGCCAAAATATTTCGAAACTGATTCTGTCGAGATCGGTGTCGAGGGGATCGGGTCCGCAAATATCAGGGTTGCCGGGCGGTCAGGAGAACGCTGGTTCTATGCATCCAATTCAACTTATGTTTATGACAGCATCTGCGACGGCTGCGGAAACATCAAGATTACAAAGGGCCAGACGGTTACGTTTGTATATGATCCTAATGATACAAGTACTTATACTCCTGTAATCGCCGTTAAGGATGACTGTTCTGACAAGGTTAGAACTGTTGTTTTGGCATACATTATTATCTTTTTGATCCCGTCTGCTTTAGTCCTGGTGTTCAGCATATTGCTGATGAATGCTGTAACCAAAAGAAGAGAAGAGGGCGGCGGGTCCAAGAGATTGATAATAACTTCTATTGTGATGATCTCAGTTGCAGTTCTCTTCGGTGCAGGAGCATTCGGAATACACCGGTATATCGAACTTGCAGAACAGGCAGAACAGGCAAGGCTGGCGCCTCGCGTCAAAGAGCATGCACCGGTTATCTATCTTTACAGTGACAGCGATGAATATATCGACGTAAAGCTTGAACTTAACGGAGAGCTTACTTCCACATATCCTTTGTACGGAAATGAAGGCTGGACAGTTAAGGCAAGCCGTGATGGTGTCCTTACAGACAGAAATGGTGATAATTACCGCTTCTTATTCTGGGAAGCTGATCTTGATATGGAATATGACTTAAGCAAAGGCTTCTGCGTCAGAGGCGCTGATACGGAAGAGTTCTTTGATGAAGTCCTTCCGCAACTCGGACTGAATGAGACGGAAGCTGCTGATTTTAAAGCGTTCTGGCTGCCGCTTATGGTTAAGAATCCTTATAACGTGATCACTTTCCAGACAAAGGCCTATACTGATTCGGCAAAGCTCGTCCTGAGCGTTGATCCCGATGTTGAGATCAGAGTAAATATGCTGTGGTATGCAACAGATGAGTTTGTCGATATAGAGCCTCAGGATTTATCCGGAATGAATCCGCCTTTGGACAAACGCCGTGGCACTGTTGTATCTGAATGGGGCGGAGGAATGATCCCCAAGCCTTGATTATTAGGACAAATACTTAAGAGTTGCCCGTTATAATGCTTTTCCGCAGATGGAACTTATCAGGGGAAAGCATTATTCGTGTAAAATAGAATAGAACTTATTGCATGACTGATCATCCGGAAGGGGAGATATATGAAGCGTGAACAGAAAGTGCTGTATAGAGAAGAATATTGCTGCATGCTGGACATGTATCACCGCGAAGGCATTATGGGCGATTACGATGAATTTGATGATGTTGAGGACCTGATCAGATTCATTGATACAGGCAAGAGATAAAAAAGGAATCAAGGGAGGTTCAGCTTATGGAACAGACAAAGAAATGTCCTTCGTGCGGCGGCACCATGATCTTCCAGCCTGGCTTCAACTATATGCGCTGCCAGTCCTGCGGACATAAGGAAATGATCCCTGAACTCGTATCAAAGATCCCGGTAAAGGAGATGGATTTTCTTACTGCACAGAATACCGCGAGCCACGACTGGGGAATGGAAGCAAAAGTTGTTACCTGCAAGCAGTGCGGCGCCGAGACGATCCAGAATAGACTTCAGTTATCAGGTCTTTGTCCGTTTTGCGGTTCCACGACCGTAGAGACCGCGGATCCGTCTCAGGATATCATGGCTCCTGACGGCATCATTCCTTTCAAGATCACGGAAAAGCGCGCGTTTTATATTTTCAAAGACTGGATAAAGGACAGATTCTTAGCATCGGAACTTCTTGCGGAGAATGCGCAGCTTAATAAGTTCTACGGCATTTATGTGCCGCTCTTTACTTTTGACGTACTTACAGAGAACCGCTTTACAGGTCATTATTCCGAGAACGGCAGAACTCTTTTAAGGTGCGGCAAATTCCGTCATCAGGTCGACGATTTTCCTGTCGTCGCAAGTAAGCAGCTTGCGTCCGACAAGCTCCTTTTAAATGTCATTAAGGATTACAGGACTAAGGAAGCAAAGCCTTATACGCCGGATGCTCTGGCAGGATTCCCCTGCGAACATTATTCCATCGGATTAAGCGAAGCCTGGAACAGTGTCGGTCCTGACATGGATTTCTATCTTAGGAACCAGGCATGCAAGCAGAATGAAACAAGGTATCTTAAGGGACTCGATATGACGACTGAGTATTTCGACCTCAAGTATAAGTATCTTATCGTTCCTGTCTGGATCAATTCGTTCTTCTACGATAACAAACTCTACACCATCGTTATCAACGGTCAGACCGGCAAGATCGACGGTCAGTGGCCGAAGTCTTTCGGCACATTTGCAAAGAAGGCAGCGCTGTTCTTCTTAGAATCCTTCGGATTGAATCAATATGGATATTAATTTGGTTTCTTACGATGCTTTATATAAGCAGCGGGTATTCGATTTTACCGGTAAGTGCTTTGATGAACTCGGAAAGAAGTTCGAACCCTGTGGCCGTCATTATTTCTATAACGATATCGAAAAATCATTCGAAGCGTTCTTTTGCATGACTGATGAAGAAAAAGTCATCGGAACTGTTGCATTAAAAAAGATCGACGCGTATACTGTTGAACTCAAAGCCTTATATCTTGATAAGGCATACAGGGGACAACATCTGGGAAGCCGCCTTATCAGGGCAGCAATCGACGAAGCTAAAGCACGCGGATTTAAGAGCATGGTTCTTGACTCAATGTCTCAGTACAAAGAAGCGCTAAGACTCTATGAGAAGTGCGGATTCAAGAACACGGAACGGTTCAACGACAACGCTTATGCCGACGTATTTATGAGGTTAGAACTTTAAAAGTTAATAATATTCTGAAAGCCAAAGGGGGATAATATGGCACAACAGAACATCTACGACAACGACGTTTTTTTCGACAACTTCAGAAACTCAAGAAGTGATGAGATCAATTTCAACGAAGTGATCGAGACTCCAATCATCACTGCAATGCTTCCCGACATGAAGGGTAAGAAAGTCCTTGATATCGGCTGCGGCATGGGCCAGCATGCGCTCCAGTATTCAAAAGCAGGCGCGCTATCTGTGCTCGGCACAGACATCTCTGAGAAGATGCTCGGATTTGCAAAGGAAAACAACTCGGCAGAGAACATCACTTATAAGCGCATGGCCTTTGAAGACATCGCGCAGTTAGATGAGAAGTTCGACATCATCACGAGCTCTCTTGCTTTCGATTATTCGGAGGACTTCGGCAAGCTCATGAAGGATATCTATGCGCTCATCAACGACGGCGGATATCTTGTCTTCTCAATGTCCCATCCGATCTCGACAGCATATGACGGCGTATACGACAGATATACAAGGACCGAAGACAAGGTAAGACTTTACGCAAACCTCCATAACTACGGCATCGAAGGCATCCGTCACTTCAAGTGGGTCGTGGAAGATTACGAGGTCTATCACAGAAAGTTCTCCACGCTGATCAACTGCATCGCAGGCGCAGGCTTTATAATTGAAGAATGTCAGGAATCGACAGTTCCTGACGAGATCTTAAAGAAGCATCCTGATAAGTTCGGCGGCGTCATCCATCAGCCTGACTTCATATTCTTCAGGTGCAGGAAAAGCGTAAGGGAATAATACTGTGAAAAATCGGGATATAAGGAACTACAGAAACATCAGACAGCAGGAAGAACCTGCCGGAACTGAGAACGATAAAGAGCAGAGGCTATGATCGAATACAACAATAAATCTATTGAGGAATTATCTGGAATATCTTTAGGCGAAGATAATTACGGTTCATATGTGGTCAGTACTGCTACAAAAGCAGTGAAGAAGCCTGTCGGTGAGCTTTCTGCTGAAGAGATCCGTTTACTGATCGGACAGAGAATAGGTGTTAAGTATCTGCTTCATAGGGCTGTTCTCATTTTGGATGAGGATCCGTTGATCATGACGTCTGTTTTCATGGGAGATCTGATGATGGAGCTGCTTAGATTAGAACCTGAAGAGTGGTCAGAGAATGAATTAGATCATTTATTGTTTAAACGGATCGTCTCCAAACACAAATTAGCTCTCTTATCCGCTTTGCACCCGACAGAATTGCTGGACAATTACAATTGTGCCTCATTAGATTTAGATACTGCTTTTTTAAACTCTATAGAGAATAACGATGCTGTTTTAAAGAACGTGAATGTTTCTCCTGAAAATATAACTATCGAAATAGAGACATGGAATAACCTGGCCTTTGAGATAATCTGCAGCGGAATCTGCGGGCTTAAGAGCAGTAATGGTATTGGGCAGGAAATCGGCGACATAAAACTCACCCGAGAGTCTGATTTCTTCCTTGAAACAATAAAGAAGAATTATGGTGTTCCGGACGGCGTTCCTGCTTCAGTTAAGAGCTTGATAATTTGTGAAGCATGGGAAAATACAACGGTTCTTGAAGTGGTAGCTGAAAAGTTTGAAGTCAATATAAAGAATGATTGAACTGATATGGGACATGAAGAGAATATGAGAAATACCACCAAGATAATCTTCGTGCGTCATGCCAAAGCGCAATACGGCGATGACGACAGAATAAGGCCTCTTACTGAGGCAGGATTGAAGAGCAGGGAAGTCGTTGTTGAGACATTGAAAAATATTCACATCGACCGCTTTTTAAGCAGCCCTTATAAGAGAAGCATCGATACCATTCAGACAGCAGCGGATTACTTCGGAATGAAGATAGAGACGGATGAACGTTTTCGAGAAAGAAAAGCCGGAACATGGGATGACGACTGGCTTGCGAAAAGGTGGGCTGATTTCTCGTGCGCTGAAGAAGGCGGTGAATGCCTTGCATCTGTGCAGGCAAGAAACATAGAAGCGTTTAAGGAAGTGCTCGCGAAATACGCCGGAGAGACAGTGGTCATAGGCACTCACGGGACAGCACTTTCGACGATACTGAATTACTACGACAAGTCGTTCGGTCTGTCAGATTTCTTAAGGATCGTCGGCTGGATGCCGTATGTTGTCGAGCTGACTTTTGAAGGCGATAAACTCATCGCAAAGAAAGAACTGGCGCATGTCGCGACCAAGGTGGAATGACTGATTTTCGAGCCTGTTTAGGCCGGTTCCTGATTGTTGAAAATCAAATGGTCTTGTGATATTTTCAGTTCTGGAATATGCGGTAATTACCGCGCAGAAGGGACAGAATAATATGAGATTTGAAGACGGCAGGATCGACCAGTTTGTCAGTTCGGATAAGACGATTCCACAAAGTGAAAGGGAAAACCTGATCTGGGAATTCAAGAACAGAGGCCGCGGCATGGCTACTGTGGCTTACAAGTATTTCAAGAACGAACTTAAAGGGGACGACAGTGAGGAGATCTTCACAGAAGATGAGCAGCGCGCTTTTATGGCGCGCGCACAGGATCTCGCACAGAACGGTTATCAGGATGCTGCAGGAAGCAAGGACGGGAAAAAGCCTTCCATAGTTCCTCTACTAGTCGTTATTGCAGCTTTTGTCATCATAATCGGAGCAGCTTTGTCAGGAAATGTGCTGGCAGCCTTTGGCGCATTCTTCCTGGTTTTCAGTGCACTTGGATTTTATTCTGCGTTTACTAAAAACAGCAGAGGAAGAACCTTCTATGGCGGTACGAATTCCGGCTCATCAAAGACGGCCGGAATAGCAATCGGAATAATCGGTCTTGCAGGAGCGATTCCTCTCTTCTTTGCGAAAATGCTGGGCAGTTCCGGGGCTTTCATGCTTATGGCGGTTTGCCTTTTCGCTGCGGTGGGAATTGCCATGTTTGTCGGATTCTTTATGAGCCTGGGTCTTAAAGGCAGGAAGTACAAAGAGGAGATCAGCGCCAATTGTGTCGGCTATACAAGGATCGTAAGAGAAGAGTCAAGTCATTCAAGAGGTCACCACAGGGGCGGATTCTCTTTCATGACCTCTCCGATATTTGAATACACATATCAGGGCAAAGATTACAGGGGCATTTATGACCGCATGATCGACGGCCTCGATGCAGATCTTAACATGGGTCCTGTCTCTATAAGGATCGATCCCGACCATCCCGAGGATATATACCACAGTTCCAAACCGGTTCTGGTAAAAGGTCTTTTAGTCGGAATCATATGTCTTGCTCTGACGGCCGTTTTGGCGTTCTTTTTTATAACAAAGCA
>Ga0247611_10006674_pt1 | contig 14714 bp, 8 predicted proteins | sample 177DNAGHGhighgp2_FD_192422 | JGI IMG/M metagenome (GOLD analysis project Ga0247611, IMG submission 192422) | Sheep rumen microbial communities from Palmerston North, Manawatu-Wanganui, New Zealand - 1770 DNA GHGhigh gp2 | ecosystem: Host-associated > Mammals > Digestive system > Stomach > Rumen ...
TGTTCATGGGTTGTCCGTCCCGGTTCAGCAAACCGGCAGTTGCAATGTTTTCCGGCAAATTGACCAGATATTCATACTGCGCTTCCTTCGGCAGGTACAGAGCACTCTTCGCCGCAAAGTCACTCGCTTCCACCGGCAGCACTCTGCCGCCGCGCGACGGGCGATCTTTCAAAATTTCCGCTTCCACTTTTTTGAACCGGCTATAGGCGTAGCGCAAAAAGATCAGACCGAGTACCGGCATACAGTACTGGTTGGACGTCAGTTTGGAACCGGCACGCAGCAAATCTGCGGATTCCCAAAGTTCAGCTTCCAGTTTTCGAATGTTGATCACAAAGCTCTCCCCTTTATATGAATGCCAAAAATAGTTAAATTTTTACATATATAATATATCAAAAAATGCCAAGGATTGCAAGGTGTTATCCTATAAAGGACTGCCACAAGCGCAGCAGATCAACTGCTTTTTGAACCAAAGTCCCACTTTTCGGTCGATGAAATTTGCCAAAACACAGTGTTGCCTGTATAATAAAAGTGTAATGACCACATGGAGGTGACAAACATGGCAAAAGAATTTGACGTTGGCTTTTTGGGCTTGCACGGTTCCATTGACGAAGAAACCGCGAAAGCGATCTTCCACGGCGATTTTGACATTACAGCGCAGGCGCCGGATACAACGCATTATTCCGAACAAGATCGGGGCGTCTTTGAGATTGCAAAAAAAGTACTCAACAACCGTTGGAATGAAGAAATGCGTCATCAGGGCATCACGGCAAAGCCCTCCGACTTTTCCAAAGATCACCCGCCGACGCTTTTGAGAAACAAGAACGCTGAAGTTCTCGCGGCACTGTCAACGGAGATACGTCCGGATCTGCTGGAATTGGTTGACTATATCTTTTCCGATGATGATGACAAAAATAATGTCGATGCTGTTGCAACGGACGAGGATTTGTTTGGTGAGTTGACAGAACAGGTGCTTTCGAAATACGCAGAAGCCATCTTTTCCGGCATTTCAGAAGCGTTGGATGATTTTGCCGAAGAAAAAGGCATTGATGCGGAAGACCTGTCGGATGAAGACACCGTGGCAGCACTGGGTCGCTGGGCAGACGAAATCATCGGTAAAGAAATGGAGATTCTCACAACCGGACAGCAGGCAAAAGAACTGTTTCTGCTGTCCCGTGACATTCCGCAGGAATCTGACTTCTCTGGCAAAAAGGAAAACCGTTCGCGTTCCGACGCCTATCGCAAGCTGTATCACACGCGGTCAAGCATTACGATGTGCTTGTTTTCCGACTTTTTGGAAGACAAAGCAGCCCGCGAAGAAGCAATTTATACAGCCTCTCCGGAAGAACTGGCGGAAGCGAGTGCGTATGTTGACGGCTTTTATGGTTTGATTTCCGCTTCGGACCGGAGAATTTTGGACCTGCTGTTGGACGGTAAAACACAGGCGGAAATTGCCGCTGAAATGGGAATCAGCCAGTCCAAGGTGTCAAAACGCAGAAAGTATTTGCAGGAGATTCTGTTGGAGTACGATCCTGATGTCAAAAAAACTTTGCATCTTTTCAAAAATAATTCTCAAAAAATGGAATAATCTACCGCCATAAGTGTCGGTATACTTATGGAGGGAGAAAAATAAACCTATCAAAACCGGAAACAATAATTTGAGAAGTTGTTGACAAATGGGGATATATCCCCTATAATAGAATTGAAAAACATAGGAGGTGATAGCTGTGTTTCACAAGGCAATTGATCTGCGCTTCAAAGAAGGAACAGTGATGGAAGTCACGTTTCAGGACGGCGTTGTAAAAAGATATGATATGCAGGTGTTGTTTCCGAAGTACCCGCAGCTGGAAGCGCTGCGCGACCGAGATCTCTTCACCTCCGGCAAGTTGATGGGTGCCTACGGCATCTATTGGAATGATGACCTTGACATTGAAGCAGAAACGATCTATGAAGATGGTGAAACCGTCCGGCAGGAATCGATCCCCATGCACCTGTCTTCTGCCCTCGCGGTTGCAACAGCACGCGCCAAAGCTGGCATTTCGCAAAAGCAGCTGGCTGCCAAAGCAAACATGGATCAATCGGATCTTTCCAAAATTGAACGCGGAATAGCCAATCCTTCCGTTTCCACCCTGGAACGTATCGCCAATGCGTTGGGCGGAACGCTGTCTATCAACATCGTTACCTGATTCAAAAAAATTTCCAAAAATGGAATAATTTACCCCCATAAGTGTCGGTATACTTATGGAGGAGAAAGACGCTCTTTTACGGGCGTCTTTTTTTGTTGCAATAAAAAATTAGCCGAAAGGCAGAAAGGAGGATTCTCATAAAAGAGACAAACCGTAAAGCTCGTTGCCTGAATCTTTGTCTCACAGAGTAACGAGCAGGGAAACCCGATATGGGTTTCCGATCTCAGGGGCACATCCCCTGTAACCCCTTTGACAGAAAGGAAGTGAATAAAAGTGTCAAAGGAAAAAGGAATTTATTTCCACGTCTCCGAAAAGGAGAAAACCAAGATTGCAGCCAATGCAAAAAAGTGCGGCCTGAAGCAAAGTGAATATCTACGTCAGCGAGCGCTGGGCTATGAACCGAAGCCGGTTCTGCCCGGTGATTTTTACGCCTTCACAGAACGACTGGACAAGCTGATCGACAAGGATGTTTCGCCGAAAGTCAGTTTTGAAGCGCTGCAGCTGCTGCGGGAGATCAGCGACGTACTGATCAAGCCGCGTAAGGAGGTGGTACAGAAATGGCAACCATCGGACTCTGGCCCATCAAAGGCAGTCTGAAAACGGTGATCGACTACGCGGACAACCCGGACAAGACCACACTGGAAAAGTATGTTGATACTGATTTGTATGCAGCTCTGCGATACGCAGAGAACGATGACAAGACCGATCAGAAGATCTTCGTCACCGGCATCAACTGTTCCAAGTATGTCGCCTATGAACAGATGATGGCAACCAAACGGCGGTTCGGGAAACTCGGCGGCAATGTCTGCTACCACGGCTACCAAAGTTTCAAAGCCGGTGAGGTCTCGCCGGAGCTGTGCCATCAGATCGGCGTTGAAACAGCGCAACGGATGTGGGGCGATCAGTATGAGGTGATTGTAACCAGCCACCTTAACACGGATAACCTGCATGACCATTTTTGTCAAGGGTTAAATCATTCTTTTTGCATACTTACAGTTCATCTGTGAATAACGTATAGCTCATCGCTTAAAAACAAAATAAAAAAGTGTCATAAATGATCTAATTATAACATTTATTTAATGAAGAACAAAATGAAAAGCTACTATTATTTACAACTTGACATATTATCTTATTTTTTTAATGAATGATATCTATTGTATACAATGTATAAACGGCAAAGAAGGAGGATATTATGGGAAATTACACTCACACAATACCGATTACCGCAATAATTGAGAATCAAGGAGAATTTCTTTTTATTAAGCGTTCTCGCTATGCTAAAAACATGGCGGGGAAATGGGTGTTCCCAGGTGGAAAGATAGAAAAGGGAGAGGATGCAATTCAGGCCCTTTTTCGAGAGCTTGAAGAGGAAACTGGCTTACAGTTCTATGATGATGTGGCATTTTTGTCGTCCTATAGCTTTTTGAGAAATGAGGACATGTCTTCATCTATAGGATTTGTTTTTTTAGTTAGATCAAAAAATCGATTGATTAATATGGATAACAGCGTGGAGGATTTCAAATGGATAAAACCAACCGATATTGTAAAGTTCATTTTCTCATATGACGAAATAAAAGATTTTGATTCTGAACTTTATGTTACTGTGCCAGGGATGGAAGTTCACGTCAGAAATGCAATTATTGCTTTAAGAAAAAACTTATTCTTAAATCGGCATCTATTATCAGTGACTGAATATCAAACCCAAAACTGTAAAATGAATGAAAGCTATTTGAATTGTATTGCAACTATCAATGATATAGATTCGTTTATTAAAGAAAATATTTTTCCAAGATAAGAAAGAGGTTTTTATGAATAATGCACCGCATCCGGTTTATACATTTAATGAAGCAATAAAACTAAAACAAGAATTGGGCAACAAATATAGTTATAGCTTTATTTTAGAACAAAAGATAAAAGATGCATTGAAAAGTGATTTATATATTTCATTTAGTGATTTGTTGCGCAAAACAAACGGGGCTTTTCCCACTGATCTGTTTTCATCATTATCCAAATTAGATAAACAAAAAATCGATTTTTCAAATCATGAGCAAAAGACGGCCAGTTCTTTTTATGAAAAATGCGAGATATTCAATAAAATGCCGCCACCCCATTTAGCAAATTATGATTGGCGATATTCAAGAAAAACAGCCCAAAAAATTATTAATCAGATTGAAAAGAATAAAAGCATTTGTTGTTTGGGCACGCCAACTATAGCCATTGAATTAATTCTTAACGGGTATTCTAATGTCACTTTGCTTGATATCAATGAACCGATAGTTAAAATAATTGAAAAAGAGTTTCTTGACACAAAAATAAAGTGCCAGACATATAACGCTTTATTTGAAATACCTGATAGTTTACAATCACATTTTGATATTGTAATAATAGATCCCCCTTGGTATTTAGACTACTATGAATTGTTTATATTAAGGTCTTTGCAACTAATCAAAGAAAAAGATAGCTTTGTTATATTGCCCGTCTTTCCGATTCTATCACATAAAAGTGCATGTTATGATGTAATAGGTTTATATAGTTTTCTTTTGCAAACCGGAGCAAAAAGCATTAAATCCTGTGGCTTTGTTGAATATGAAATGCCAGAATTTGAAAAACTAGTAATAATGGGAAAAAAAGCTCCAATGCCAGATTCTAACTGGAGATGCGCAGAGCTTATCCAAATTGAGTTTAGTAATAAACTCAGAGTACTAAAAAAGATAAGTGTTCCTGTTATTAACGATTTCATTTCGTGGGATAGGAAGTATAATGAAAAAGATAAAAACTATTATGTAGCAAATACATTTCCGTTGTTTCCTTTGAAAAATAAATATGTTTTTTACCGTGAGCAAATGCTATCAATAAGCAGAAAAAGCATTATGCACAAAAAAATAGTAGTGTGGGATAGTAAAAATCGAATTATTATAGCAAAATAGGAAGAACAAGATATGCAGAAATTAAACACGTTTATTCTTAGGTATAGCGATTTTGAAGATGCTAATATCAATACGATTAACGAGCATATAGGTTTGTTACAAAAAAATGATTATGTTTTGTGGGGATGGTTTAAAAAGCCATATGAGAGTTTAAGCATTCGTTCTCATGGTGAAGAATGCACATATTATAAATATAATAAATCTTATGGATCATTGTGCTTGCCTAATGAATTATTGCTTTTTAATTCGTCCAAAAGAGAAGTATATAAAGCTCACTGCAGAAGGATAATAACTCAACAAACAATAACACCTGAAGAGAAAGAAGCAATTCCGGCCTATTACAGAAAAATCGCATTGGAGTACTGGTTTTGTTTAACAAGTTTTTCAAAAGTTGAATATAATGAGTTTCATAAAAGTTTTTGCGATTCAATTAATTTTTCGTCTGATGATACAGTACTTACAAATAAAGTATCTGTAAAAAACAGTTTAATTCAAGTAAAAGCAAACGGGATACTGCACATATCTGATTTACACTTTGGCACTGCCTTTAATTATTGTATGGATAATGAAGTTCACAGAGCATATCCAAAATTGTTAGATAAGTTTTCCGTTATTTCCAAAAAGCATCAAGATAGCGTTGGTATAATTGTAGCATCAGGTGATTTTTCATTTGGCGGTGATGATCGAACCAAGAATTTTAATGCAGCTCGATCTTTTTTAGTGGATCTTTGTGATTTGTTTCAATTGGACTACAAAAAGCATTTAATAGTTGTTCCTGGAAACCATGACAAAGGATTTGTTGAGGATACTCCAAAAGAACATATAACAAGTTCTTTTGAAGAGAAAGTCTTAAATAATTATGACATTGAATACAGAGAGTTTAAAAAAAGCTTGACCGATGATGAGCAAATAACATACATTAGAAAGTATTTGCTCCCCAATGAAACTAAAATAAACCTCGCAGCATTGGATTCATCCGATTTACAATCTAAAAAGAAACGTGAATACGGATATATTGATTTACGTCAACTTGACATTATTAAAAGCTTTGATATAGATGAGAACGATCTAAACATGGCGGTATTTCACCATCCTTTAGTTTTACCGCCAACTATTCATAGTATTTTCTCTTATGAAGATAAAACGGGAAAGTTTCATTCAAGTCCCTTAAGCATTTTAGAAAACGCTTATGAGATTGCACAAGAATTAACATACCATCGTTTCAAGTATATCCTTCATGGACATCAACACTATCCATATTTTGGAAAGTATATTATGCATAATAAAAATGGTAATACAGATATTGGATTTTTGAGCGCAGGTAGTTTAGGACTAAATACTACTAATCAACACTCCGATTTTCCGTACAACTCATTTAATATATATAAAATAGATAAAAACAAGATTGATATAGAAGCATACAGGTTTTTGCAGCGAGACCCTCCTGAGATGTTCGATTCCTGTAGATTTCGAAATCATCAATTAAAAAAATAATTAAAGGTAAAATGATAAACATTCAAGCTCAATAGAATAAACCTGTATCCTTTCAATAAAACCATCGAGTTTATATATTGAAAAGTAGCCATACTCATAACAATAATTATAATAACAAGAATAGTATTCAACATTTTTAACCACTTTACAGTTTGTTGTATGTACAATGTAATAGAAGAATTAGCACACATTACAGGGGTTAGCTAGTAATCATCCCTAAAATGAAGAAACAAAGAACTTGTTGAAAAACAAAATCCCAGTAGCAAACTGTGCAAAAGAATAGTCTCAATCAGTTGAGAAGACGCTTTCAGGGGTGAGTTTTCCTCTGAAAGCGTCCTTTCTTGTATCCTTTTTGAAGAGTCTTTTTACAATGCTTCCTTTGCTTCACTTTTTAAAAATAGCAAGAATCCTATGGAAGAACTTTACCAGCCATCCAAAGATGCCTTCATGAATCTTGCCACAATACACGCAGTGGTCATCACCTTCCATCATGTTGTTACACATATCACAATACCCATCATTGTCGTTGTCAAAATGATCTGTCGTTGGGATACTCTCTGCATATGAATAACCACAAGTGCATGAATATGTTTTGATACCCGGTTCTGTACAATTTGGCTGTTTTGTTTCAGTCAACGTGAATGAATGCGTATGAACTATGGGTTCAAAGACTGCAGTAAACATCAAGTCCCATGCAGGCATTCTTTCAGGAACATTGGAATCCCAAGAAATGAAACGATAACCATCTTTTTGAGCTATTGGCGGGTTGATTTGTGTTCCAGCAGTTAAATTGGCAACAATTTCTTTTTCATCAATTATCCAAGTAATCGTGTATTCCTTTTCTTTCACATGGATTAGTACTGTATCAGAGATACCATTTGCCCCCGTTGCTGTAATCAAAACATCTCCTGTTGAATGTGCAGAAACCAGACCAACATCAGAAACTGTGGCAATACTATCATCACTGGACTGCCATACAACCCCTTTTTCTGTCGTATTTGCAGGAATCAGTTTTGCTTCAAGCTGAATTGTTTCGCCAACAGACATCTCCGTTTGAGTATCCTGAATATTGATTTCAGACAATGGAACTGCTGTTCCTCGTTTTGACAAATCCATATATTCAAATGAAGTGTTGTTTTCTGTAAAGTATTCATCCTCTGTAACAAAAGTTGTTGCATAAATAATATCTTCTGATTTAGTCACATCTTCAACATCAAAAAAGAATACCACTTGCTCATTACTGCCTAAATCTCTAATAGAATACGACTGCAAAGTTTCTTCTTTATTGGAGTCTCTATAAATCTCAACTGCGCCAGAGGCCGTAGATGCTCCTTCATTCTTAACAGTCACAACCGCTGTATTGAGGTTGCCAATCTTAATAACCTCAATGCTTGGAACTAAGTCAGCGTATCCCACTGAAAAATCATAACTGTTACTTGAGAACCCATCCAAATCTGTAGAAATGGATACAGACCAGGTTTCCAGAGAGATGTTCTCCTTCATTGGAAGATCAATCACAAACTCTTTACTTTCGCCAGATACAACTCCATCATCGATAAGCTGAGAATACATTTCGTTTCCGTCTTGATCTCTGACAGTAATTGTAAACGCATCAATCGCGTTTGTGCCGGTATTTGTAATTCCAATGATTGTGGAAACGGTTTGATTGGGCTCTACGGTTCTTTGATCGATGTATACTTCATCAATTGTGATCTCTGCGCTATCATTGATTTTTGCCCACGACAACTCACATTTGTCTTCAACTGAATCCTCAGTAATTGTGACAGCTTTTCTCGTCATTGATGCAAGGATCTGCCCATTAAAGATTGTTGCAGTAAGGTTTTCAATATATTTATCCTGTTCTGTTACAACAACCGGTGTTCCCCAACAGTCAGCGCCAACATCATAAGATGAAGAATAAACTTGCGAGGCGGAATTATCCGCGAGCGTAAACAGAATCCGGTTATCGAGGACAACCACAGATTCTGGCGATTCTCCCAACTCACAAATATCAACAACAGATGTGCCATCTTCTGTCATTTTAATGCTGTTTCCGCAAGTATAAATGAATCCAACTTCGTCTGCTGTAGGAACTTCCGAAAACGTCAGATTTCTCGCGCCAGTAATCGTTGATTCAACGATGCCCGCTTCGTTTGCAAAGCACAAGAATTGATCGTCTTCAGTAGACAAGAGATTATCTTTGTCAATCGAAAATGCACAGGTGAATTGTCCGTTGATTTCGCCACATGTAAATTGTGTAATCGTGTTTGATGCCGGAACAAGGGTTTCTGGAGTGCTCCATGCGCCATTATCCAATTTAGAACAGAGAATTGAACTTGCTCCCTGACCAAAGATGTCGGCATTGGTCGAGGATATCCAAACAACATATGGGACGCCATCGATTGTGGTAACTTGAGGAGTACGATTATATCCAACGGGAGAATCAAATGTAGTTTGAAGAACAAATTTCTTTGTGGAATTGTTGAATTTGTAAACAGTTATTCTTTGCGAATTGAGAATGCCGCTTAAGGCAGCATCATCGTTAAACTCCTGATTCGACTCTGCATAGCAAAGCCAAATATCAGTGCCGTCTGAATAAAGATATGGCGATGAATCAAGTGTGTTGTTGTTATCTGCCTGAATCGGCGTTCCCCATGTCGATTTTGAGGCGTTGTAAACCGAATACATCACTTTGGTTGCATTATATATACCACGCTCTGTATCTGCAGCCAAATATGCCATCACGGCGTTTGAAGAAGATGAAGCAATAATTGGCTGGGCGTTTCTGTACGTGTCGGTGATTAGTGATTTGATTTCGCTCTTATTCACCGCTGTTGCGGATGCCGACTTAACACGTTTAGGCGAAGAAGTATCAGTAATTGATTCGTCAACAAGCCAGTTGGACTCTTCCTGCAGATATGAGAGATCACTGACGGAATAGTTGTCGAGATCATACAAACTATCGCTCTCATTATCCGAAGAATCGAGGCTGATACTTTTTGAGGGAGCGTTTAAGGCTCTTGTTCTTGTATATAGGTGCCAAGTATTATATGCAAATGTCTTCTTGTATTCGAAGATGAGTGCATATGCTTTAATTCCGAGTTCACCTGTTAGATCAACTGATTGTAGCCCTTTTGAAGCCGATGATCCAGCAAGTTGTATTTTGATTGGAACAGTTGCATCTCCATATACACCTACACCGACTATTTCGCCTACACCTGCCCCGGCGAAGGCGGAAAAATACGGTGTAATATCTACTGTAATATCTCCATTGAGAATATTGTTTTTTATTGAATAGCTTCCTTTTGTTTCTGTTTTGACTTTGACTCCACCTTTAAGTGAAATAACCACCGGAACAACAGAAACCGCCGTTTGCCAACTCTTCTTCACGGATGCATCAACTAATATATACATATTGAAAGAAATTTGATCCAATCCATTTTTCTTGAAATCGGAATAATCAAACTCTGCTCCGCCGAAAAAAATTGCATCCACTTTTCCTGCTGCAGGTAAATTAAACTTTTCTTTTTTATCAAGGAATTTTTCAATCTTTTCTATATGGCGTTTGTCTTTTTTTACATTATATTTACTGATTTTTGACAAGTCCGATTGACTATCCTTCAAGTCATCCCAAAACTTTTTAAAAGGCTTTCCTTCATATTTTTTGTCTACCTCCTCTGGGTTCAGGTTTAAGTTAAGACCGACATATACTTTCCCGTTTTCAAAATGGAATTGAATGGGCAACGTGGGAAGATCTATAGCAAGTGTTGAATCACCAAAATATGGAACACTTGACGGGATAGTAAAAGTCAGACTCTTCCCAAAATCAACTGACCACTTCTCAAAGTTATTATCCACTAGTATTTCAAGATTGATTGGTGTATCAACCTGAGAGCCATCAACTCCAATTGCGCGTACATAGACTCCTTTTCCGGGTTGAAAATCAGCGATTTTCTGCTCAAAATCACCGTTAACCTTTTCTGAAATCAATGTATCGTTTTGCCAAAGTTGGTAATTAACAGCTGCTCCAATACCTCTGGTTCTACACATCAGCCTAAAATGTCCAACATCAACCGTTCCAAATAGAATGTCAGAATTTGTGCAGCTTAATCTTTTCGTTTTCTTTGTAATATCAATATCCTGCAAATATAAACTTCCCAAATCGCGATAAGTAGCATATTCAAGTTTTAACTTGCTTTCTTCTTTGGTATACAATACAACAATGTCATACCCTGCATCATTAAAGCTATAATTGGTTCCAACGGTAGTATATTCTTCATAACCGTCAGCAGTAACATTATAATTCAATTGGCCGACAGAGCCCTTTTCTATGATTGCAATTCCTTTGTCATTGACAGAATAAATATCCTCATCGGTGATAGTATTTGTAGCGTCAAACACAGCTATCGTGGCATTTGTAATTGGGTCGCCGTTGGAATTGACCACTCTGATGGCGTATTGACCCGGCTTGAGTTGCAAATCAAGATAATTATAATGAATATTTGCGTTAAGCAATGGGTCATTCGATGCGGCTATAGTGATTGCACCCCATTGCTGCTTGCTACCGGTATAATACACATCGCTCAGATTCTTGCATAGATCAAATGCTGCTTTTCCAACACTTTTTACACTGGATGGAATATATACATCTTTCAATGATTGGCATTTATAGAAAAGGCCAGCTTTTATTGAACTTGTTCCGTCAGTTATTTTAATTCTTTCAACTCCGGAGCCCTGAAACGGGTACGCGGTACCAGAGCCTAAGCCGACAATTGAGTAGCTAGTTGAAATACTAGTTAACGATCTGGGCATGGTTATTTCTTTAACCCCAGTCGTATTTGCGAATGCACCACTCTTAATAGTTTTGATCTGATCGCTAAAAGGCAACACTGTGAGAGCTTTACAATTACAGAATGAAAGGGCACCAAAGTTTTCTATTAATTCGAACCCAAAAACATCTGTAAGATTTGCACATCCATAAAAAGCCAAATTCTGAACAGAGACAATACTATCTGGTAATTGAATCTTTTCCAAGGTAGTACACCCAAAGAAAAGCGCCTCTGGAATTGAAGTTATAGCATCATCAAAAGCAACATTTTTTAATCCGCTAAATGCAAAAATGCCCGTGTTATATTTTGTGCCAATACCAACAACGTTATAATCAAAACCACATTTTGTTAATGATTTAGGAATAAAAAAATCTGTTAACGCCGAATCATAATAAAAGGCAGCTCCGCCCAAAGACTGAAGTTTAGATAATGCGGGGAATTCTTTCAACGATGAACAATACCCAAATGCTAATTGTCCTATGGTCGTTACATTTGTCGCTCCTGTAACTTTTTGCAAACCGATACATTTATAAAAAGCAGCAGCTTCAATTTGGGTTATAGAAGAAGGAATATTAATCTCTTCTAATGAAGAACAATTAAAAAAGAGTCGTGACGGAATCGTTTTTAGTGAAGAGCTAAAAGTAACATTCTTTAATCCGGACTTTAAGAAGGCTCCATATCCTCCTGTTATTTCGCTCATGCCAATCCCGACTACAGAGTAATCAGCGTTAACGGTCTTTAGTGTTCCCGGAATAAAGATATCGGTTAATGAGGTGGTATTATAAAAAGCACAACCACCGATAGTTGTTAGCGATTCCATATTAGGCAACTGCTCAAGAGATGAACAGAAAGCAAAAGCTAATGCTCCGATTTTTGTAACTTTCTTCATCCCGGTAATCCGGGTAAGGCCTGAGCATTTATAATAAGCTGCAGCTTCAATTGTGGTAATATTGTCAGGAATATCAATTGTATGCAGCTGTGTACAACCGGCAAATAAACCCTCTTTAATCGAAGAAGGATTACCTTCTAAAGTGTAAGAAGATAGAGCAGAACCATAGAATGGCCCACCGTTTCCGCCCAAGCCGATAGAAGTAAGTGTTATTGGAATGCTCACATAAGTAATATTTGTATTGCCAAATGCTCCGTTGCCTAAACTGGTTACATTAGTTAAATCAACACTCGCGATTGGACAACCCAAAAAAGCAGAGCTTTCAATTCTGCTTACTGTTCCCAAATCTACAGAAGAAACCGCGGTTTCCTTAAACGCGCTCGATGAAATCGTTGAAACACCGTCCGCAATGCTAACGCTCGTTAAATACTTGAATTTAGAAAAGCCACCCACAGTTATTACTGGATAGCCATCAATTGAAGAAGGCACATCAAGATGTCCAACTAATTCTTCAACCTTCGTAAAGATACTTCCCGTGATAGTGGCTTCGTTGTTTTTATTGAGAGTATATTTAAATATTCCGGATTCATAAGTGGCGGCAGAGGCTTTCAACCCAAAATCAAGATGTGGTAATTCAATGCCTACCAAGCCGTCAAGTGGTGCAGCCGTCAGAAGTAATATCACGATTAACATCGTACTCAGAAGTCTTTTCACAGTTTTCATAGTTCTGCCCTCCCAAAAAAATACTCAATTAATTATAGCAACACTTGATTTGCTTTTCAATAGAATCGACACAAACGGTCGATTAACGGAATAAACGGTACAAATCCTCTTTTAAAAGCAAAAATGCGCAGCCACGAGAGCCACGCATTGTAAAAATACAGCGGCTCCATTGTTGCCACACAATTTCCTTGGACTATAGATTTCTAAATCTCCATAGCGCGAGAAGAGCCCGTATTTCTACCAAAAGATAAAAATACGCAGCTAAGGAAATATAGAAAAAAGGATATAGTCCAAGGCTGATGCCTCGGAAATTATGTGGCAATCATAGTTTAACACAAACAGAAAGAATTAGCAAGTATTTCTATCAACTTTGAACAAAAAACGCCTATCTTTCAATTCCTTTTTGCTTTGGCTTCTGAGATAAGTACGGACGCTGTTTTTGTTCGGGAAGAGTTCGCTTCTTTTCCGCTTCCTCGCGCACACGCCGCTCATACGCTTCTTGTTGCCTGCGTTCTTGATCCGTCAAATAATGCGGCGGCTCTTCACCGATCATTTCGGAAACGGCGTCTACGCTGCTGTTAAATCTGCGTTCATCGTATTCAACACCTTGCTGGCAGAGTTCCTTACGAGCTTCAAGCTTTTTCTTCGGGCGAAGCTTTTGCCGTCTTGCCAAGAGCAGAACCGGATCAAAATGCACAGACTGCCGTTCGGTTTCGCGGTACGCAGATAGGGTTTGTTCCAGCTCGTCTTTGAGCTTATTTTCTTCTTTCTTCAAAGGCGGGATGATGCCTTTCTTGCGTTCGATTTCTTCCCGGATATCGGGTAAATCGTCTTTTGCGTCGACGTTCATGAGATACAGCGTTTTCCGCAAATCGAAATCCAATTCGTCAATATCCATCTGCAGCTTTGCGGTTTCCGATAACAGTGTGCCGCGCAGATTTTTCAGCATTTTCGGGGTGCGCTTCAGCTTTTTCTCTTTGGCTTTCAGCTCGGTTTCTTTTTCCTGTATTTGCTCCAACAGGGCATCTGTTCCTTTCAAAAAGCTGCTCATTTCCGAAACATAGTCTTCCGCATCGGTTCTTTTTCCGCGTACCGTGCGACGTCTGAAATCGAGAGAGATCAGATTGATACGTAGTGTTTCCAACGCTTCGGCAAGATTGAAAAGCGAGTGTTTGATCGCTTCGGTCAGCTTGTACACCTGTTCACGTAAAGCCTGTATCAGCTTATTGTCCGCACGGATCAGGCGGTTGATTTCAGCGCAGTCTGACGCCTTGCCTTTGTCTTTCATGGCTTTTGCCGATACACCTTCGTGAATCGTCGGCTGTAACGCAATGACGCGTTCTGCGAAACTGCGGTGATCGACACGCTCTGAAAGCTGCTTTTCTTCTAACGCCCGGTTGACGATCTCTGCCCACAGCTTTCGCCACGCAAGGAGCTGTTCTTCGCTGTTCCAACGGGCGGAAATCGGGTTTTGCCTGCCATACCGCGTGCTTTTCGGATATTTGCTCACACGCTGCAAGCCATCTGCCTGTGACGGCGGGAAGTATTCTTTCTTGCCGTTTTCATCGTATAGATACTGCCGTTCCCAGCCGTCGTTCTGTGCGGATTTGAACTCCGCAGCAATAAAACCGCGTTCTTCGCCGCCTTTGACGCAGAGATATTCTTTTTC
>Ga0247611_10006675_pt1 | contig 14713 bp, 23 predicted proteins | sample 177DNAGHGhighgp2_FD_192422 | JGI IMG/M metagenome (GOLD analysis project Ga0247611, IMG submission 192422) | Sheep rumen microbial communities from Palmerston North, Manawatu-Wanganui, New Zealand - 1770 DNA GHGhigh gp2 | ecosystem: Host-associated > Mammals > Digestive system > Stomach > Rumen...
GGGCATATAAACTTGACAGAAAAGTGTCAAGTAAATCTCCCCTAAAAGTGTAAAATTGTGTAAAGCAAACAAATGTTTGTCAAATTATGTCAACCTACTTGACACTTACTTGACACATTTACTTTACACAACTCCTGAGCTAACATACTAGGCTCAACTTTACACAATTTGACATATTCCTAAATCTTTTGTATCTTTTTGTTGATTTTGTATTGACTTATTATGAGAACTATAGTAATATGGTATTATCAGATGAGATATTATGCATACATGTTTTCTAGATATTGGAAATTATGAGTTCGATTCTCATACATGTTTATCTCATCTGGTATTGACAATTGACATGTGCTATCTTCTGATAGCACACAGTATATATAGGTACTCCTATCTATTATTAAGTAATCCTAATTTTGGCTTTTAATATGTTTTTCATTTCCTATATATGCTGTGTGGTGTTAGAAAATAACACTAATTATCTAATAACGAGAGGAGGAATAAATATGGAAAATAATGTTATTGGAGAAAATACTGAAAGAAAGGAATTTACACTAAAGGAATGTTTCGTATTATGGAAACATACTAACGAGGAAACACATGAAAGATATCTAACAGGATATACAAGTATTGATGGAAAACCTCAAGTAAAACTAAGAGGAGTATATGTTACAGAAAAGACTAACGAAAAAGCTCCTGATATCAGAATATTTACAGCAGAAGATAATAAAGAATATTCTAGTTTATGGATCAATGAATCAGAAAAAGGAATGTACTTAACAGGACAAGACATAAACAAAAATAGACTTGTTGGATTCTATACTAAAGAAATAATAAACAATAGACCAGATATTAAAGTATATTATAGTGAGGATAAATAATTATGATGGATTTAAGAGATTTAGAAGTAATCAAAGAATTACTAGAAAAATATGAAACTGGAAGTAAGTTAACAGAAAAAGAAGAAATTTTAAAAGAAAAAATAGAAACTCTATTAGCTTTTGAAGAAGTTAACACAGACTACAACAATAAAAGAAAAGAATTTCAAACACATATGGAAGAACTAATTAAAAAAGCTGGAGAATAATCCAGCTTTTAAATTATAGGAGGTAATTATGAAAAGATATAAATTAAGAAAAGAAATAAAATTAACTATTATAATACTATTAATAATTATATTAGTATTTACATTAATATCTATTATAAAAAGAATAGATGATTCATTTATAGAAAGTTGTACTAAAGCAGGATATACACTACAACATTGTGAAAGAGTAAAGTAGGTGTTATTATGTTATTTATAAATATATACGATAAACTAACTAAAAGAAGTTGGAAAGAAGAATATTATGAGTATGAATATGAAAAATTCAGAAAAAGAGTTATAAAATTAAGATACAGTAAAATATTAGTAATAACATCTAGATCATTACTTGAGGAAGAAACTTATAGGTATTAAGGAGATGATAAATAATGAAAGATGAAATAAAAGAAATATTAGATAAATTATCAAAAGAAGAAAATTATATTCAACATTCCTATTGTAGATTATTTAATTATGAAGCAAATACATTACTAGATTACATAACTAATTTACAAGAAAAAAATAATAATTTACAAGAAGATTTTAAAAGACATATTGATAGAATAAATGAATTAACTGAAAGAAGTGATAATTTACAAGAAGAAAATGAAAGATTAAATAATATAATAGAAGAATTAGATAGCAAATTATGTTCTACTTGGCAATTATATTATGACCATAGTAGACTAACATCTTTTAAATGTGAAGATATGTTGTATTTAATAGAACAAATAAGAAAAGACATAGAAAAATTGAAAGAAGGCAAATAATGGAAGAATTAATAAATAGATTAGAGAAAGAAAAAGCTGAATTAGAAATTAAATCTACTAAATTAAAAGATTTTATAATTTTTAATAAAGAATTTTTAAAATTAGATGAATTATCAAGAAACTTATTACAAGCACAAGATAATGTTATGGATGCTTATATATCTATACTAGATTTAAGAATAAATCATTTAAAGGAGATGAATTGTAATGAATCAAATTAAACCTTTAAAGACAAAAATTACTTATATGGGAATAATAGTTATAATGGATGAATTAATAGAAAGAATTAAAACAACTAAATCTATTGAATCGTTAAATGATATGATTAATTTATTTTTAAAAGTATATAAAGTATATAATAAATATAAGGAGGTAGAAGAAGATGAATCAAATTAAACCAAAAGAATTTATATTAAGAACTACAGGAATGCAAGTAGATTACGATCATGCCTATGGAGTTCAATGTGTAGATGCTATAAAATATTTTAATTCTCTTATATATGGTAAAGCTGATTTTAGTTGTGGAAATGTTAATTTTGCTTTTGGATTATATACTAATTATGGTTCTAATGGAGTTGAGAAATATTTTCAAAAGAAAAGTTATAAAGATGCACTAATTGGGGACTGGGTAATATGGAATTATGGTTCAAAACAATGTCCTTATAGTCATGTAGCTATGTTAGTAGAAAAAATATCAGATAAAAAAGTAAAATGTTGGGGAGAGGGTTCAGGTAAAGGATTTAATTATCAAGAAATAGATACTAATGGAATACTTGGAGTATTAAGACCTAACATATATGATTTAGGAAATTATTTAGCTCCTCGTGGTTATTTTAAAAAAGGAGATAATGGAGATAAAATATTAAATATATGTAATTTCTATGCTGAAAGAAAACTAAAAGGAAATTATTATGGAGATTATCTAGAATCAGTAGTTAAAGTATATCAAAAACAAAAAGGAGAATCCAAAGTAGGAAAACCTGATGGATGTATAGGATCTAAAACATTAACAGCAATGATAGAGGATGGTTACGAATTATGATAAAATTCAACTGGGTTCTATTCTTAAAAAACATAAGAAAAAGAAATAAAATTAAATCACAAAATTCAAGAAATGTCAAGTAGTTTACTTAATTACTTGACATTTTTTTACATTTATTATATATTATAATTGAAAGGAGAAGATAATATGGCAAAGTTAACTAAAGAAGAGTTAATCAAAAAAGTATCTGAAAAAGTTACTGATGCTGAAGTTCAAGTTGAACTTATGGAAGATATTACAGATTCTTTTGGAGATGTAGTTGATAATTCTGAATTAGAAGAGCTAAAAGCAAAGTACGATGAATTAATGAATAAATATCGTGATAGATTTTTAGAAGTTAAAGAAGTAAAAGAAGAAATAGAGCAAGCTCAAGAAGAAAATTCAGAAGAAGATGAATTAAAAGAAGAAGAAGTAATAGATATCCAAGAAATCTAATAGGAGGTGTAAGATATGGCTAAAGGAACTAAAAGTGTTTTAAAGGCACAAAACAATGCAGAACTATTATCTTATATTATTAATGTAACTCCAGAATTAAGAGATAATATTGATTTACCAGTTCAAGGAGAATCAATAGCTCCAATTGGAAAGATTATAGTTAATAATGAAAGATATCGTAATGCTTTTATTAATACAGTAAACTTAATAGGTTTAACTGTTATTAAAAGAAATGCTTGGGAAAATCCATGGGATTTTACAAAAAGAGGAACTTTAAGATTTGGACAACAAGTAAGAGAATTAATCAATGATTTAGCTAATGTATATGATTATAATGCTAATGCTAATGATGTTGATAGATTCTTAGAAAATGTTGTTCCTAATGTATATAATTATATACATGAAGTTAATTTCCAAAAGTTCTATGAAACTACTACATCTGATGAACAATTAGCTATGGCTTTTGATTCAGAAGATGGATTATTTACATATATTAATGATGCTATAGGAATGCTATATGAATCATTAACATATGATGAATTCTTAGTTGATAAATATCAATTATGTAGAAGAATTCTAGATGGAACTGTAACATCAGTTTACATAGCTAACTTTGATAACTTAACAGCTAGAGAAAGAGTTACTAAGATGAAAGATGTATCTAACAAGATGACATTCAGAAGTCCAAACTATAACCCAGCTGGTATCAGAAGAGCTACAAGTTTTGACGATCAAATAATGATTTTAAATACTGAATTTGATGCACAAGTAACTACAGAAGTATTAGCTACTTCATTCTTCAGAGATGATGCTGATATGAAGATAAGAGAAAGAATAATTGATTCATTCTCTGAAACTGATGAAGCTCGTTTAGTTGAAGTATTAGGAGATGCTTATATTCCATTTACAGATGATGAAAAAACTCAACTAGCTACTATTCCAGCTTGTATTATAGCTCGTGAATGGTTCATGGATTATGATTATGCTTTAGATAATGGTGGAGAGGGTAGAAAATATACTGAATTCTATAATCCTACTACACTTAAGAATAATCATTATTTACATTATTGGGGAGTTAAATCTACATCACCATTTGAAAATGCTGTAGTATTTACAACTCAAGAACCTACTGTAACTAGTGTAACTGTAAGTCCTGCAACTGCTACTTTATCTGCTGGAATGTCAGTTGATATGAGTGCTACTGTTGTAACTACTGGATTTGCTAATAAAGCTGTTGTATGGAGTTTATCTGATGATGCTCCAGCTACTATTGATAGTAAAGGACATTTAGTAATTAATAGTGATGCTACTAGTGCAACAGAAATAACTGTAACAGCTACATCAGTATATGATGACTCTGTAACAGGAACTGCTACTATTACTGTAGCTTAGTAAATAAAGAGCTAGTAATAGCTCTTTATTATTTTATAGAAAGGAGGATTTATGAAAAGAAAATTAATTAATTCTCAATTATATAATTTTAGAACTTATCTAGATTATAAAGCTAGAATGATGGGATTAGCTGAAAATGTATTTCAATTTAAAAATATGAATAAGTTTATTGATTTAGCTTATGTTAATAGTAATTTATTAATTAAAGGAAGTATAGCTTTTTTCAAAGATGAAGTTATGGGACTTTTAGCTTTACCATATACTCCAGTTGGAGCTTTAGATATATATGGTAGACCTACAAGTATTAGAGTAATACCAAAAAATGGTTATTATAATAGAACACTACATCGTGGAGAATTTGTTATTATGTATGATAATGATTCTCATATATCTATATTTCCAAACTTAGTAGCACATGCTGAAAGAATGGCTTTAATTAAAACTGTAATAGATACGAATATTAGTCAACAAAAGACTCCTAGATTCTTTAGAACATCAGAAGAAAATAAAAAGACTGTAGAAGATTTATTAAATCAAATTGATGGTAATGCCAATACAGTACTTACTTATGATAATCTAGATCTAGAAGATACTACATGTGTATTACAACCAGCTCCTTATGTATCTGATAAACTAACTCAAAACTTAAGAGATGAATGGAGTGAATTCCTAGAACTTATAGGAATAACTAATGTATCAGTACAGAAAAAAGAAAGAATGATTAGAGATGAAATAATAACATCAATGGGTGGAACTATTGCTAGTCGTTATTCAAGATTTACAGCAAGAAAGAAAGCTATTGAGGAAATAAATGAGTTATTTGGAGAAAAATTAGAAGTAGAATTTTATGATGGACTTCCAACTACAATAGCTGATGTTAATGATTTCTTACAAGAAGTATCTGATTATAAAGATAATATAGAAGATGATAATATAGAAAGTGAGGTAGATGAAAATGTGGATTAATTTTAAAGGATTCAACGATGCTTTATCTATGTGTGATTTACCTCCTACACTTTATTCTATAATGGAATCTATGGTTAATTATAATAATTCAGATCCAGTAAAAATTAAAGATTTATCTAGTTATGCTAAGAGTAAAATATTTGATTTTTATTATCCAGTTAGTGAGTTATTTCCAAAAGATAGATTTGAAGATTTATTTTTAAAACATTATATGTTTAGAAGAATAAATTATGATACAGTAACATCATTTAAACTTCATTTAGAAGTAAAACTTAATGATATAATGCCTAAGTATTATAAAATGCTTGAGGGATTTGCTGGAATTAACTTTGATGGAGATGTAGAAACTCATACAAGAACTCAAACAGATTCAAAAACAAGTACATCTAATAGTACATCTAATAGTACATCTAATAGTACATCTAATAGTACATCTAATAGTACATCTAATAGTACTATTAATAATACATCATCTGATACAACTGAAACAGAAAATAAATTCTCTGATATGCCACAAGATTTAATAGATGATATAAAAGATGATAAATATGTTACTGAATATACACAAAATAAAGGAACTTCTACAGGAAGTAGTAATTCTAGTAGTACTAATGATAGTACTAATGATAGTACTAATGATAGTACTAATGATAGTACTAATAATACTACTAATAATACTACTGATAATGGAAATTTATCTGAAACTATAACTATTAAAAGAGCTGATTCAATAGATGAATATCAAAAATATCTACAAGTAATGAATAATATATATTCTATGATATTTAAAGAATGTGATTCATTATTTTATGGATTAATATAAGGAGGATAATATGGAAGAATTTATAAATGCTATAGTAAATTTAAAAGATACTCAAAGTATATTTATACTATGTGGAATATTTATTAGTTTTGATATTCTAACAGGATATCTAAAAGCTATAAAGAAAAAAGAAGTTAATTCTAGTATTTCCCGTGATGGATTTATAAAAAAACTTGGATGGATTACGGCTATTATATTTGGTTATTTAATTAAATATATGATAGGAGTTGATATGTTCTTATATATTTCTAGTATAGTATGTATTGCTACTGAGGGAATATCAATTTATGAAAACTTAGGAGAATTAGGAGTCAATTTAAAATTTAAAAAATATTTTGAAAAATTAAAGGAGGATGAAGAAGATGAAAAAGAATAATTTTATACCTTTACCACCATTTAAAGGATGGGTACTTCAAAACTTTCCATTTATTGAAGAAGATTTTGATGCTATTACATCTTATCAATTATGGTGTAAAGTAGTTGCTTATTTAAATAATACTAATAATAATGTTAATGTATTAGCTAAAGAAGTATTAGATCTAAAAAATTATATTGATAATTTAGATATACAAGAATATGTTGATAATAAACTTGATGAAATGGCTGAATCAGGACAACTTACAGATATTATAGCTCAATATTTACAACTTGCTGGAATTCTTGCTTATAATAATTTAAACGATATGAAAAATGCTGAAAATTTAGCTAATGGTAGCTTTGCAAGAATAATGGGAAAGAATACTTACAATGATGGTAGAGGTGCATTTTATAAAATAAGAGAAATTCTTAATACTGATGTTATAGATAATGATAATATAGTAGCATTAACTAATTTTAATACATTAATAGCTGAAAAATTACCTAATAGTAGAAGAAAAAATATGCTATTAATTGGCGATAGTTGGAGTATGCCTAATTATCCTTATGTTACTTCTCAAGATAATTGTTGGTATAATAAAGTTGCTAATTATTTAGATGTTAATGTTTTAAATTATGCTGTTAGTGGTGCTGGTTATAGTATAACTAATAATTCAATAATTTCACAAGTAAATAATGCAATTTCTAATATAACAGATCCAAGTATTATTGATTATATATTTATTGAAGGTGGTTATAATGATTTAAGAGCTGGACTATCAATATCAGTTGAAAATTATATAAATGCTGTTAAAAATTGTATAACTACATTAAAAGAAACATTTACTAATGCTAAAATATTTGTTATGGGTTGTAATACACCTTATAAAATATTAAAAAGTGAACTAGGAAATATTAATTATGTACATAATAGTTTCTTCTTTACTGAAATGATTAATAGTGCTTGTATTGACACAAATGTTAACTTTATTAATATGTTACCATTCTTACTAGGTGCTAAAGATAATCTTAATGAAACTCTACACCCAAATGATAGTGGAATGAATTTAATAGCTTACTCAGTTATTAATATTCTTGCTGGAAGATACTCAAAACAACCTTTAATAAATGAAGAAGCTATTTATACAGCTGAAGCTACAAGTACTAGTTTTCCTGAATTGATAAATGATAAAGTTATAAATCATACAGATTATATAGAAGTTAATTTTACATTTACTTTACCAGTTGCTTTAGGATCTAATCAAGTTTATGCTTATTATGTTGATGAATTACCACTTAATTATATGTTAGGAAAAACTGAATCAAATAATAATAGTACAGCTATATGTAATGTTTACTTTACTACATATAATTATAGAAACTTAATTCAAATTCATGTACCAGCTGGAGCTGTCGGAAAATTCGACATTCCGATAAAAGTACCTATTAATTAAAAAAGAACTCATAATGAGTTCTTTTTTTTAATTAATATTATTTGAAACTGAATAATCTCCAAAGTTATTATGATCATTCCATAATGTTATACCACTTCTAAACATATCGTTTATTTGATTTAATGCACTAGCTGGAATTCCTATATTATTATAATTATTAGGATATGCTAAATTTTCTTCAGCTCCTACTTGTACGAAATTAAAGTTTTCTCTATGTGACATATTTGGAACTTTTATTCTATTTACTTTATATCCCATTCTAGTAAAGAAATTATCAATAATTCTAGCATATTCTTCTCTAACACTCATTTTGTAATATGTAAATGATGTATTTCCTGTAGCAAATCCTACATCTCCAGTATTTAAGTTTCCATCTGCTTGTGGAGGTATTTTACTATGTTCGATTAAGTTGTTAACAGTAGATGCTATTGATAAAGCTCCTCCTGTAATCATTCCTGCTCCAGCTAAAGCTCCTGCTCCAGTTGCAAGTAATCCTATTCCTCCTAGCATTTGTAATCCTCCAGCTATAACTGTTGAATTATAATTGATTCCATTTTGTCTTAACCAGTTAGTATAAATATCTGTATTATAACCACATATAGGGTATTTAGCCATTGATATACATTCACTATAATTTTCTGTTTTTCCATTATATTGAAGAGGTATTATTACAGCACTCATAGATGGTGTAGGAACACTTCTTATTAAGAATCCTAAAGTAGATGTTGAAAATAATTCATATTTTAATACTGCATTACTTCCATTATTATTACTCATAACAAAATATGAAAATGGGTAAGTTAGTAACTTTTTATTAATAGGAGTATAACCATTTACAGTTGTAGGCTTTGTTATTGTAGGATCTAAATTAGGATCAGAATCCCAATATAAATTATTAGCTGAATAAGTTTCTGATACAGCTACATCATCAGTAGCCCCACCCTGTTGTCTAGGAATCATCCAAAATGGAGCAGTGAATATACATCCTATAGCATCAGATGAATTATTTTCAGCAAATCCTTTAATAACATCTGCTAATTTAGAAGAACTTGTATTTCTAAATAAATAATATTTATAAGCTGTTTTAACTCCTCCATAAGTTCCTCCTCCATTTTTTCCTCCTAAAACGAAGTTACCATCTGAAAAATAATAATCTACTGTAGTACCTAATATAACACAACTATCTTGTAATAATCTATTAGTGTGAGAGTCATTTATTATATATTCTCCAGTTTCTAAATCTTCAGGAACAGTATGTAATCCTACTGTATCATCTACTACATGTTCTCTTATAGTAAAACATGCTTTTGGACTCCAATAGCTAAACCAAGTTGTAAATATATCAGTAGTAAAATATATCTCACATACTCCATTATTTAAGTATCTTACATTATCAATAAATCCAAAGAACCATTTATTTGAATAATCTGGATTCTGGAAAGCTATATAGTTTGCTTGAATACATGTTCCATATTCAGCTTTTACATTTATTTTATTTTCATCTCTTATAAATGAACAAGTATTACTTTGATATACTAAGTTATTACTATTTAACATCAGTTCTATCATTTGTGATTCTGTATATTTTAATACAGATTTATAATTCTTATCTAGTTTAATATTCTTAGCAAGTATTACTTTACTATTTCTCATAATATCATCTCCCTTTATTTTCTTATAGTAAAATCTATTGCTTGTTTAAAATCAGTTCCACATAAATCATCACTATAAAATATATTCCCCTCTCTAAATGTTTCTAATACATTTTTGATTCTATCATTATTTATAGTAATATCATATATATTTCTCTGATATCTTTTATTTAATTTTACCACATCTGTAAATATTAGTAAATTATCTTTAAATTCTTTATCGTATGGATATATAAACCATACTGATTCTTTAGTTTCTATGTCTTTTAGTAATTCTCCTATAAATTTGAATTCTTTATACATAAACCCAACTCTAAATAGTATCTTATATTCATTTTTACCTTTAGGTAAATGAGGTTGTGGATCACTCTGCCATGTTCCTTTATTTAGCATGTCTTTATGCTTTCCTATAGCAAAACTACTTTTTCCTGTAGATTTACAATATTCTATAGCTAGTTTAACTTGAATTGGATTACCATTCTCATCTTCTGTTCCAGTATCTAACATCTTTGTTATTATTGTACCCTGTTGTTGTTTAGATACAATATTTTGTAATCCCCAGTCAGTTAAATAAGGACATACTCTTGATATTGTATTACCTACAAGCCACATTCTAACTTTACCTCTTTTTCTATCTACTGTATTCCAGAAGTTCATTAACTTATCAGGTTCATTAGCTAAATAAACACTTCTACTCATAAACTCTTCAAAGATTATGTTCTTAACATCCAAATAGCTTGCTCCTGCATAGTGTTGCTCTGTTGATAATGCTACTACATATCCTATCTTTTCTCCTCGTTTAACTTTACCAGTTTCTATATCATAGTTTCCTAAATATACTTCTCTTCTATAATATGTTATTATATTATAACGATTATTTGTTAATGATGCTATATCAACATCAGCAAAATATCTTTCTACTTTTTCAGTAGTTATCTCTTCTCTTAATCTTCTTACTAATATAAATCTATCTCTTTTTTCTCCATCTTTTATCATTGATTCTAGAAAAGGTATTATAGCTTTCTTATGTTTTACTTGATAACTTTTACCATTGGATCTCTCTCCCCATGCTATATTAATTAAAGCTCCTACTTTATCTAGGGAGTCCATATTCCAGTGTATTTTATCTTGTTTACTCATCTAAATATAACCTAGCTAATTCCTTTTCTATTTCTCTTTTAACTAATATATAGTGTTCTTCTCTACTTTTACCATTTACTAAAGCACTTCTATTTATTTTTAGTTTTCTACATATTCCAGCTATACTAATTTTACTAAAACCTTTAATAAATTTATATTCTTCTGTTCTTTTTTTCATCTTTAACCTCCTGTATTTCTATCTTTTGAAATTCTTTACTATTTTCTAATGTAGGAAATCTATCTGTTATTACATCTATATAGTAATTATATTTATTAACATTGTTACTTATAGTTCTTTCTAGTTCATTTAATAAATTTAATATTTCTATAATACTTGTTTTATCTTGCATATTCTAATATCTCCTTTAGTTTATTTTTGCATTCTTTTCTAGTTCCTTTGTATATACCACATATAGCCCATCCTTTTTCGTGATTACTTTCTTTCCATAGTATGTAAATTCCATGATGTTTAGATATACTATATTTAATCATTTTCTTTTCTCCTTATTCTTTTCTAATTTCTTATATCCCATTATCATTTCAGACTCTTGTTGTAGTTCTTTTATCTCTTTCTTACATTGTTTTATTATTTCACTTTTACAATATATTAAGTATTTAATCTCTTTTAATCTATCTTTCATAACTACTCCTTATATATACTTCTTTTAGCTGAATCATCTGATAATAAATAACAGTAATCTAGTGCTTTTCCTAATGTATAACTATTAGGTAGTAAACAACATCCAGTTTTATCTTTTACCTCTAATTTCTCCCCTAAATAATCTCTTAGGATAAAAGGTTCTTGATTATCTACATAGAATAATAAATTCTTTCCTGTATCTTTATATTTAAAAACAAATCCATCTTTAAAATCGTGTAAATCTTTTAAAGCAACTTTACCTTTTTTAGGTACTCCTGCTACTGTTATTTTAATATTATCTTCATATTCCCCTGTTTCTTTATTTAATTTTTTCTCTTTTACTGCATACTTTTTAGCTCCCTGAGTTATAAACTCTTTATAAGAATATTCCTGATAATCTTCTTTTTCTAATTCAAACAAACCTAACATGTGTTTTACTCCATGTTTATCAGATGGACTATACAAGTTTATATCTATATTTAATTTCTCTGATACAAACTTGATTCTTCTTTCTACTGATTTATTGTAATCTTCTATTATGCTTTTATTATATCCATCTACTAATTTTATTGAATCAGTATCACAATATACTACATATTCATCTAAAGACATTACTCTTCTAAGTAAATTATCTCTAGCATAAGCTGTTACCCATACTCCATAACTGAATGATAAGAATCCAGCTTTCTTTTCTTCTTCTAGCTTTTCTATTATCTCTCCATTAGATATTGGGTTCTCTTCCCACATATTATCTTTAAATACTACTTCATCAGATATATTGTTAGTAACACTCATTCCATATAAAGCATTGAATTTTTGTTTTTCTAAGTTGTATTCTATTTCTTTACCCTCTACATTTTTATATTCAGTTTTCTTTTTATATTTATCTAATATAAATAATATAAAATCACGAGGTAGATAATTATATATAGAATAATAACTTTCTTTTATCTCATATTCTAAATTATAACTATCTAAATATAATTTAAAGTCAATATCAGTTAGAATAATCTCAAAACTACTAGCTGATATAATTCTACCATTATCATATTTAGCACCTCTTAAGTTCATACATTTACTTGCTGATATAAAATTATTATAATATTTACTCTTAACATTCTTGAATTCTACATGTAATAAATAAGCAAAACTATTTATCATATCATCTTTACTTTTTATATTACATTTTCTAAATTCAGTACTAGGAAATTTATATGTTACCATTACATAAGGATAAGCTGATGTTTCATCATAACTATTTATATTCTTTAATACTTCATCTGTATATATCCAGTTAGAGTGTGTATATCCTCCCTGAAAAGCATCTACTAACATATTATAAATATGAGGATCTATGTTAACTGACTTTCTAACTTTATTCCTATATTGATAATTATCTTTAGTAACTTGTTTTAATTCTCTTCTAACATGTCCTGTAGATGTTAATGGTATCTTATCTACTCTTTCATAAGTTTCAAGTTCAAACATAATATAGTAATAAAGTACTAAACAGTCATTCTCACAATATCCTAGTTCTTCATCTGTTAAGTATGTTTTTGAGTGCCTTATGAATGTATAATCTAAATCTCCTACCATCTTTTTAACTGGTAGATTATATGTCTTAGGGAGTTGCTCTAATGATGAATTACTCATAAAATAAGTACATCTTAACTCTATATTATAATCAGTTAGTTCACATTTTATTACTCTATGACTTTTTCTAGCAAATACATTACTTACTCTAAATCTAGAATATAAATATTGAAATTCAAATGCTAAGTTATGTATGAATATTATTTTCTTTTCTGGAGTATAATTCCTTATAGTGAGTAAAAACTCTTCTAGCTCATCCCAAGTTCTACCATAATATACAGTATCATTAATTCCTAACATCCATATATACATGGTACTCATTGGAATAGCTCTTTTTCTTTCATCTTCATTTAATGAATCATAGTCTATTGAATTGTGTTGAATACCATCTAAGATAAAGTATGATGTAGTTTCAATATCAAATGTATAGATATTATTATCTATCTTTTTTCTTTTACCTATTATCTTTTTTTCATAAGGTATCCACTCTTTATAATAAATCACGAGTTGAATTTATTATATATTCTTATAAGAGAATCTCTTAGATCATTATCATTCATTAAGCTAGATTCATCTATATGTGCATAAATTCTTTGCATATATGTTTCTTCTCCTTTAGCTTTAGTATTATATAACATTACCCATAAATCAGATGCTGGTATATAACGAGTTGCATCGTTAAAATCTTGCTTTCCTAACATATCATATAAAGTAGCTATATCTTCACTTGTTAATTGTTCTGTGTCAAAATCCTCAAGTTCAGCTTTTATATTAGCTTTTGTTTGCTCTTCTATTGCTCTTATTCCTTTAACTTTAGATGTTTTATAGTTAAGAAATGATTTAAGAGCTTTATTTAATCCTGATAAATCAGTTTTACTTAGTCCTTTTATGTTAGTAGTTAATCTACCTTTAGAAATAACATTACTTTGTAGTGTACTTAAATTAGCTTGTAATTTCTTAGTACCCCAGCTACCAAATGGATAACTAACTCTTTTTACTGATTTAATGATAGTTCTTTTACCATCTTTATATAATACTTGATTACCTTTTCTTTCAAATCGTTTAGTCTTAGGATTATATGTTCCTCTATTAACATCTATTCCTTTTTCTAATTTAGCTAATCTTCTGTTAGTTTCTTTGATTAACTTGAGTGTTTCTCTATATAGTTGATTATTCATTACTACACCTCCTTATCTTCTATTATATCAGATTCATCTATTAGATCTACTAATAATGTATCTATTTTATTATTCATATTATCTAACCTCCTTAATATCATATTAACATATATTAAATACAAAATCAACAAAAAGATACAAAAGATTTAGGAATATGTCAAATTGTGTAAAGTTGAGCCTAGTATGTTAGCTC